>ODAI010757493.1_pt1 | contig 27620 bp, 23 predicted proteins | sample 1539321 | NCBI WGS metagenome assembly ODAI01 (sample SAMN02144231, study PRJEB22623) | gut metagenome | biome: sheep rumen | host: Ovis aries | place: New Zealand
ACCGTGTATTTGCCACAACGTCAGTTCAGGAGAATCGTCAAAAAGTATCCCGACAAGACAGAAGGATGGAACTTCAGCCACTGGAATCATCTGCTCGTGCTTATGTTCGGTCAACTCTTGGGATGTGGAAGTCTCCGAGAGCTCACAGATATAACTACGGCCCATGCCAAAAGGTCTTACAATCTTGGATTTGGGGCGACACCTGTTGTACGGAACACACTTTCCAAGGCAAATATGCTCCGAGAGCCTCGAATCTTCGAGGAGTTCGCGTTCTATATGGTATCGCTTGCCCAGCATCGGAGAATCGCCAAAGAGTTTGAACTTCACGGACGATTCTATGCCGTTGATTCCACTATCATCAATCTCTGCATGTCTGTTTTCCGATGGGCTCTTTTCCGCAGTACAAAGTCGGGCATCAAAATACACACACAGATTGATATCATCACTGAGATCCCCGTATTCTACCGAATCACCAACGCCAAAGTTAGCGACTACAAGGCTATGGACTGGATTGACTATGAATCCAACGCCTGCTATATATTTGACCGCGGGTATTTCGACCTCGAAAGGCTCTTCAGAATACATCTCTGCGGAGCATTCTTCGTCATTCGGGAAAAAGGGAAACCAGCGTTCGAGGTTGTTGACGGTGAGTGCATGCTTGACGGGAAGGATGGTGTACTCCTCGACCAGACAATCAGATTTACCAGGGAGCACAACGCGGGGAACTACCCGACAAAACTGCGAAGGATTGTCTATTATGCCGAAGACCTTGGACGTTCCTTTGTGTACTACACCAACAACTTCTACCTTGCCGCAAAAGACATCGCATTGCTTTATCGTTATAGATGGCAGGTCGAGCTTTTTTTCAAGTGGATCAAGCAGCATCTCCGTGTCAAGCGTTTCTGGGGTGACAGCGAGAATGCCGTGCGTATACAGATTCACGTCGCCATTATCACCTACTGTCTTATTGCCATTATTGAGCACGACCTCAAGCTGGGCAGACCTGTCTTCGAAGTTATGCGCATACTGGGCAGCTCCTTGCTGGTTAAGGATGACCTCTTGGAACTTTTCAGACAGCGGCAGAACGATATGGACAATAGTGGACAAATGGAATTAAATCTTGATTATTAAAAAATTTAAGAGACGCTAGTGTAAAAATATGCATTTTATTGGGGTTGTTTTCTTATTATGTTTGATACACTAAAAACATTTCAATAGCCCACCCTAGCCGACATCACATGGAGTTCATCTCTGGCAGAATACGGCTTTCCCTACATTTTATCGGTTCAAGCCAACAAACAGTCCAAATGTTAAAATGCTTGCAGATAATCAATAATGTATGTATATTTGCAAATAGATATTAACTCAGAATTAGAACCAGAAATGTATGTTAACACACTTATAATCAAATTTAAAAATCATTTAGCGTACCGAGACATACCACTTTTTAGGGGTGCAATAATCCATGCCGTAGGAGATGGGTGCAATGTGCTATTCCATAATCATGAGGGCGAATCCTTCCGCTACCGTTATCCTATGATACAGTATAAGCGTATTGGTGGCCAGGCTGCCATTGTCTGTGTTGGCCAAGGTGTTGAGGAGATAGGGGCGTTCTTTGCTAACCGCAACTTTACGCTTTCGTTGGGGGACCAACCTGCCGCTCAATACGACATCGAGTCCATCGTCCCTCACCGCACACTTGTGCAAGTGTGGGATGCTGACTTCCACTACTACCTGCACGACTGGCTTCCCTTCAATCCCGACAACTACCAGAAATACATGTCGTTGGAAGGCATAGTGGAACGTACGCAGCTCTTGGAGCAAATACTCATTGGCAATATGCTCTCTGCTTGTAAGGGACTGGGCGTTACCGTTGAGGGCGAAATCAAGAGTAAGGTGCTCCATGTCGACGAGCCTCGAGTCACTCGTTTCAAGGGCATTCCGTACATGAGTCTCGACGGAGAGTTCAAAAGCAACATAACCCTCCCCAGCTACATAGGCCTTGGCAAAGGCTCCAGCATGGGACATGGCGTAATCGTAATGAATAATAAGAAATAATGATTAATATGACAGACACCCAATTACCAGTCGGAAAAGAACTATTGTTTGTCGGCGGCGATTTGTCGGGGATTCAGAAATTCCTTTACAACATCCCTTCCAAAATGGCTGCTGTCAGTCTAAAAGGACGTTCGCAATATTTGGATGACCTTATCAAAAATGTCCAGAAACGAATTATCAATCTTCCTGAAGTGGCAAAGCATTACACGCAAGAAGTTTATTCTTCTGGTGGCAAATTCTATCTGATTGCCTCCGACACATCAGAGGTGAGGGATGCTATCGGTGCTGAGAAACGCAAGATAGAGTCAGAAATCTGGAAAGAGCACCACGGTCAGTTGTCCATCAACATTAGTTTTGTCCCATTTTCTTTCAATTCGGACGAAACGGTTAACGTGGCCAATGAAAACCATGCCAAGCTTGGTAAATTATGGCAAGAGGTCAATCGGCAGTTTTCGATTCTCAAAAACCAGAAATTCAAAGATGTGATAGATTCTCAATACGAAGATTTCTTCGAACCAATCCAAGTGGATGAAAAGACTCACATCTGCGCCATCACAGGAATTGAGAGTACCGACTGCGTCAAAATGGACAATGATAATGGTGAGGAGGATTTGTATGTCCTTCCATCGGTAATGAAACAAATCGAACTCGGCAAGGCCCTGCGAAAGGAACAAGGTTTCAAAACTTTCGAAGAATATGCCGACAACACCAAACTTGGAGTGTTGCGGATGGATGTAGATGGTCTGGGCAAGGTTTTTATCGAAGGCTTTCCTACCTTCAGAGAATACACCCGTTTCTCCAACACGCTATCCGAATTCTTCAATCACAAATTACCCACACTTCAGTCCAAACCTGAATACCATGATTATTTGAACATTATCTATGCTGGTGGCGACGACATGTTTGTCGTGGGGCGTTGGGACAAAGTGATAGACTTTGCATACGAAACGCGAAACGCATTTATCAACCATGTACAGAAGGATAAAGTATCCATTTCTGGTGGTATCGCCATAGTTGATCCGAAATTCCCCATATCCAAGGCTGCCCAACTATCTGGTGAGGCCGAGTCTGCCGCCAAAGAGTTCCGAGAAGGGGAGAAGAATGCTTTTAATCTCTTTGGACAAAGCCTCTCATGGAACCGGGAATTCGACTATGTGCGTGATTTCAAAAAAGACATGGTGGACCTTTGCGACACTGCTCAAATGCCCAAATCCATCCTGCACAAACTGATGGTTTGGGCCGACATGAAGCGGCGGGGTGAAAAAAAGTATATCTGGCACATGGCCTATTATCTAGCCAGGTTCCGTTCGAACAAGAGTGAGAGAGTCAAACATTTCCGCAATCGGCTCAACCAAGAATTACTGATTTCTCCCACAAGCAACCGCAATATTGAGCTTTTAGCCATTGCTGCCCGCTGGGCAGAACTGCTATTGAAAAATAATAATCATTAATAAATTACACTAATATGAGTTGGACAGAAAAAATTCCTCCACAGGAGATTACGGAAAAAATCACAAATGCCACAGTTGATTTTGCCAAACGTTTTGGGACTTATCTTGGAACAGATGACTACGACTCCACAAGAAATCGGTCCTTGCACAATAAGTTGACTACCAGTCAGCTAAGGCGTTTCTTCGGCGAAGTCAAACGCCAACAAATGGTCGGTTACAATGAAACCGACTTTGTGCTACTCAAACCCAAATTAGCCTATGCCGTAGGGCGTGCGAAGGATAAGAATGCCAAAATAAGGGATTTTTACTTTGTAATGTCTGCTGCCATTGATTTGGTAAAGAACGAGAAGCAGTTTAATAATTTCATTAAAGCCTTTGAAGCTATTGTGGCTTACCACAAGGCCGCTGAGGAGAATATGAGTATTAACTAAAAAATAATTTGAGATGAAACAATTAGTAAAGAAAATCAAGATAAATACCACTATTGAATTGATTACTGGATTGCATATAGGTGGTAGTGGTGACAACGTAGAAATTGGTGGCATAGACAACCCTGTCATCAAAATTGCCAGTATGGACAACCAGCCCTATATACCGGGTAGCTCCTTGAAAGGAAAGATGCGCTGTCTCCTTGAACAGATTGCAGGAAATCCCAAAGTGGGAGGCAATGCAGCGATTGATAATCTCTTTGGTGCTAGTGATCCCAAAAATCCCTCTCCGTCTAAAATCATAGTGCGCGATGCGATGCTCACCCAACAGTCTGTTGAGAATCTGAAAAACAGTGACAATATGGACATGCCCTATACCGAAGGCAAATGGGAGAATGTCATTCACCGTGTAAATGGGACGGCAGAGAATCCTCGACAGACCGAGCGTGTCCCTGCAGGTGCCAAATTCAATGTCGAATTCATCATGAATATCTGGGACGACGATGACGAACAAAAGATGATGACACTTTTCGAGAAAGGCATTCGGGCTTTGGAGAACGATTACCTCGGCGGCAGTGGCTCTCGTGGCTATGGGCAAATCAAATTCGGTCCCATGGACAAGGTCGAACTCTCCGAGAGCAACAATTGGACAGAAAAATAGCACCTATATGGCTACAAAAACTTTCACAACATATCGGTTGCATTTTACTTCTCCACTGCATGTCGGCGACTCCCGCAGCGACTATGGCATCAGTCTGCAGACGGTCAATTCCGACACGCTTTATGCCGCCCTCACTTCCTGTTTGGCAAAAACCGGGCACCCTATGCCCGCTGATGGCGATTTGGGTTGTACGCTCAGCAGTCTCTTCCCTTTCTACCAGAAAGATTCTGCCACTGAGCCTGTACTCTTTTTTCCCAGACCCTTGCGTTCGGCACAACCCATTTTAAAGGACGTTACCCAGACCAAAAAGGTGAAGAAGGTGGCATGGCTCGATCAAACCCTTTTCGAAAGAGCCATTGCCGGAGAGGTCCTATTCGACCAAAACAAAGAAGTAGAGTGCATTCGAGGGCAGTATGCAACCCGCCAAAACATTCCTTCCCCCTTTATCAGTAGTCAAGTTTCTCAGCGAGTCACCGTCAGCCGTGACATGAGTGACGATGCCAAACCCTTCTCCAAACCCTTCTATATGGACAAGGTTTTCTTCAGCGACTATTCTGGACTCTACTTTATCTGTGAGGGCAATACCGAACTCATCGACCAATGCTTACCGTTGCTTCAGTGGGAAGGCCTTGGCACCGACCGCAATGTCGGCAATGGTTTTTTCAGATATGAAAAGTCTGTTCTAAACCTTGCTATACCGGATGGATGTGTACGGTCTATGGCCCTTTCTCTGTTTATCCCCGAGAATAGAGAACAATGGGAGCAAATGACTGCTGGTCCCAATATTGCCTACGACTTCCAACGCCGTGGTGGATGGATTACCTCTCCACCCGACAATACCTTGCGCAAGAATGCCATCTATGGCATTACTGCCGGTTCGGTGTTCTGCAGCGACAACAAAGGCTGCTTTGTGGCCGGGCGCATTGTGGACCTACGACCATCTATTCCTACAGTGCAGCATCCTATCTGGCGCTGCGGTCGATCAATCTTCATTCCAGTAAAGTAGGAGAAATACCTTATGACAGAGCTATTAAACCAAAAATACAATATCCAGCTAGAGGTTCTCACTCCCCTCTCCATTGGGGCGGGTTCAGAATCCGACTGGGCCAAGGGTGTTGACTATGTGGTAGATGAAAACACTCTCTACCATCTCAACCTTCATAAGATGCGCCAATGCGGCATTGACATGAACAAACTAGCGGCCTTTTGGGCCAAGAAAGACCAGGAGTCTGTATTACGAATCATTGGAAACCAACTCCCGCAGGTGTCTGACAAGGTTATGGAGTTTCCATGCAACAGCGGCAACGACATCAAAACCTTTGTCACCAACCAACTCTCAGGCCGCCCTCTCGTCCCCGGCAGCTCTCTCAAGGGAGCCATCCGTTCCATACTCTTTGCCCATCTGCGCAATGCCGACCAGATGTCGGATGCCGCTGTCTTTGGCAGCATCAAGGATGGGACGGATTTCATGCGTTTCGTTCGTATCTCCGATTTCGAGTTTGAGAAAATAGCCCTGGTCAACACCAAAATCTACAATCTTTTTGGCCAAGGAGACCACTGGCAGGGCGGTTGGAAACATGCCTTCCGCGATGGCACAAACACAATGTTCCGACAAACAGGTTTCAACACCATCTACGAATGTCTCATGCCCCATCAAACAGCCATCGGTTCCATCATGCTGTCAGAAACTTTGTGGGAGAATATGTTACGGTTTGCACCCAAACTAGTCCATCCCTGCTTAACGAAGAAGAAAGAACTCTTCTCTCATGATGAGTATGAACCTATAGAAAACCTTTTCTACCACATCAGCGACCATACCTACAGCTATCTCAAGAAAGAAAAAGCTTTCTTTGAAAAATACTCTCAAGGCGAAAACGCCAGTGAAATCATCAAGTCTATCAACGGCCTGATGCATATATCTAACGACAGCATTGGCGACGGACGCAGTTGTGTGTTCAAGATGGCCGCAGGGTCTGGTTTCCATTCCATTACAGGCGATTGGCAATATTCCAGCTACGACCTGGGGTTGAATGACCGTACGCACAAGAAGAAATACAAATCCCGCAAAATAGCCATTCGAGGAAACCGCTTCAGCCTTATGGGTTTTGTCAAACTGACTATTATATAACCAATAACTAGTAGCAATTATGAATAAATCAATCGTAAGCATAGTTTCAGACCAAACCATTCCTAATTATCTGTTTATTAAAGAATTCTATCAAGATGGGGATGAACTTATTTTTATTGCATCATCCAAAACTGCTAATAAAATAGATTATATTATCAGTACATTGAATTTCTCCCCTCTTATTAAAAAGGTAATCTTAGCCGAAGGTGATGAAGAAAGATGGGAACCCATGTGTCATCAGATTGAGTCGGTTCTTTCTCAACAAAGGCAATATGCAGTTAATCTAACTGGGGGCACTAAATACATGGCACTGGCAGTGCAAAATGTTTTCGAACACTTCAATTCTTATTTTTATTACATCCCATTTCCTCGAAATACTATGTTGTCTTCAAATGAGGAAATCAATGTTTCTACAAGAATAAATGTTAGAGACTACATGGCACTGCATGGACATACAATTCGTCAGGAAGATCTATGCAGAGACTATGATAATGCCAAACACATGTTAAGCATATTCACCAATTCTCTCTCTGACACCGATTTTGAAATTATTGATAAGTTGAGAGAATACCGCGACATGAAAAAGCCTTGCCTCATCACAGACATAGAAAACCCCGAAATGCGTAAAAAACAACTTCCGATTCCTGGTCTTTCTGCTTTCTTGAACAAAATTGGCTTTGTCTGTAAAATAAAAGATACAATAACAAAACAAGAAATTAAGTATCTTACAGGAGGTTGGTTCGAAGAATACATCTACTATCTTGTTTTAACAGAACTTAACCCCACTGACATCTGTTTCGGCGTGAAATTGAAATCCTCTAATAACGACCTTGATGTTGTTTTTACTTTGGGCAATAAATTATTTGTTATTGAGTGCAAAACTGGCGTTGAAAAAGGTTCTTTGCTTAATCAGATTGTTTATAAATCTTCTGCCTTGAAAGAATACCTTAAAGGAATTTCTGCATATTCATTTATCTTTGCTTTAGCTAAGGATGACCCAGAATGGTCTAAGGTAGCCTCTTTTATGGGAGTCGGATACTACGGTAGAAGTTTTTTTATCGATTCTGCGAAAACTAGAGAACTGGTCAATTTCATCAAATCCAAGGCTTAACCCACCATGCTCATCAACCTCACCAACCATCCTTCGGCCCAATGGGATGCCGGGCAGACGGCGGCGGCCAACAAGCTCTATGGCACTGTCCGCGACCTGCCATTCCCCGACATCGACCCGGAGAGCGACGAGCAGCACATTGCCGCGCTGGCTGACGACTACCTCCGTCAGGTGCTGTCCCTGGCCGCCACGGGCGATGTCACCGTGCACCTCATGGGCGAGATGACCTTCACCGTGGCCCTGCTCAAACGGTTGCAGGCCCATCACATACCCTGCGTGGCCTCCACCACACGACGCATGGTCGATGAACTCCCCGGGGGTGAGAAAAAAGTAAAGTTCCAGTTTGTCAAATTCCGCCAGTATGAATCACTCTGATAACATAGTCCTCAAGCCTGGCCAACAAGAGGCCTTCACGCAGATGATGGACTTCGTCAACTCACCTGACCAGCGCGTTTTCATCCTCGTGGGCTATGCCGGCACTGGCAAGACCACCCTCATGAAGTTCCTCATTGCCGAACTTGCCAAACAGAAACGCCCCTATCGTCTCCTGGCCTCCACAGGACGTGCAGCCAAAATACTGTCCAACATCACCGGTGGCAACGACGAGGCCACCACCATTCACTCTATGGTCTATGCCTTCAACGGCCTCAACCAAGACCTGAGCAATGTCGACACCTCGCGGGTGGAAATCTCGGGCCAGCTCTACCTCACCTTCGAGCCCTCCACCGTCAAGCCCGAAGAGAGTCAGGACGGCATGGTGTATATCGTCGATGAGGCCTCCATGGTGGCCGACCGCACCGACACCAACATCACCCAGGCCATGTTCGGCTCAGGCCGCTTGCTCAAAGAACTCCTCGACTACGACCAGCGCCCCGGTTCCAAATACCTTTTCGTAGGGGACCCCTGCCAATTGCCGCCAATTACCGAGGCCTTCTCTCCAGCCCTTTATCCACAGTACTTCCAACAGGCTTTTGCCATACAGGCGGGCCTGGCCCAGCTCACCGAAATTGTACGGCAAGGCGAGGACAACGACATCATCCGAGTCTCGCAGCACATACGGGCCCGCTTCCAAGCCGCCCCGCCCGACAAGACAGCCTACCGAGGATACAACTATCGCGACTACCTCCCCTTCTCTGGCTGCAACAACATCACCCTCCATCCCTCTATCACCAGCCTCATCCAGAACTATGTCGACAACATACGGCAGCACGGCTTCAACCACTCCACCCTCATCTGCCGTTCCAACCGTTCGTGTCTGCGCCATTCCCTAGCTATCCGCAGCCAGTTGGGCATTGGCGGTGGCCCAGTAGTGAAAGGCGACCTGCTTATGGTGGTGCAGAATAACATCTGCGGCCTGATGAACGGCGACATGGTGGAGGTGGTCAGCGTTGCCGACCAGCCCATACCCCATGCCGGCCTCACCATGCGCAAAGTGGAGGTCAAGGAGCTCTTCACCAAACAGAAGAGACTCATCCTCATGATAGAAGACACCCTTACCTCCCCCACTGTCAACCTCAGCCAAGTGCAACAGCAGGCCCTCTTCCTCAACTTCATCAACCGCATGAAAAAGAAAGGCATCACCCAGAAAGACGCGGGGCGTTTTGCCGAAGCTCTGCGCTTCGATCCCTACCTCAACGCCTTGCGTTGCAACTACGGCTACGCCATCACCTGCCACAAAGCCCAGGGCGGCGAATGGGAAGAGGTCTACGTGGACCTGCCCGACCCCTTTATGTTCCAACCCATCAAAAGCACCTACCAGTGGATCTACACTGCCATGACCCGCGCCCGTCAAACCCTTCATCTTGTCAATGGATGTAATATCTGCTGAACCATGGAACTAGTCTTAAACACCTATGGCACCTGCCTCAATCGCGACAACCAAGGCTTTGTCATCACCAATGCCGAACTGAACGAACTCCTTTGCCAGTTAATCATGACCTTCTTCTGCCTTCCGTAGCCATGCCACGCAAACGCCAAACCCTCACCTTTGTCCAGGCCATGCAGAAAATGCATAGTGCCGGCTTGGACCATAACGCTCCGCCCAACCGCTCCCTTGCCGACGAAGTGGAAGCCCTGCCCACGTTGCAAGAAAGGCTGTCGCTCATATTCAACTTAGTCAACAACAAACATCGTCCTCCAAGCAATATGCTATTCTTTGTAATGTATGATATCGAAAGCAACAAAGTCCGCCGCCAAGTGGTGAAATACTTGGAGCGTCAGGGTTGTTCGCGAGTCCAAAAATCCATCTTTTTGGCCGACTTGTCCTCGTCTGTGTTCGAACAGATAAAAAATGACCTTGCCGAAGTGCAGGCATGCTACGATAACCAAGACAGCATCCTCATAGTACCCATCTCTACCGACTACCTTCAAGCCATGAAAGTCATCGGTCAAGAGATAAACATCGATGTTATCACCAAGTCCAGGACAACCCTGTTCTTTTGAAAGCCTCTCGAAAGAGAAAAAAGTTCTTTGACATAATTGAATAATTGGGGGAAAAAACGTATCTTTGCAAAACGAAAAGGTACTTTTTTTGTCTGAAAAAAAGACAAAAAAAACGATTTTTTTATATAACATATTATAAAACATGATGATATAAAATTTGCCCTCAGAGACCATATCCCACCAAAACAAGGATTAAGACATATAGACAGGTTCTAATGAAAAACTCTGTGGACCTCAGAGACCATATCCCACCAAAACAAGGATTAAGACTCTTTATCGTTCTCATCTTTTTTGATGAGATCAATAGACTCAGAGACCATATCCCACCAAAACAAGGATTAAGACTTCGCCTCTTGATAGGCTTCTGCTTGAAAATACATGAGCTCAGAGACCATATCCCACCAAAACAAGGATTAAGACGGCAAATATCTTTTATCTTGTTCACCATCTTTGTTGACAATCTCAGAGACCATATCCCACCAAAACAAGGATTAAGACATTCCTCCTTTCTGTTAGAAATTACACGAAGTTCATTGACTCAGAGACCATATCCCACTAAAACAAGGATTAAGACCGTTGTGCGCGGGTAATAAGTGACACAAGTTTTTCACTCAGAGACCATATCCCACCAAAACAAGGATTAAGACTAATAGGTTCTGAAAATCTAATAGTTCCGTCACGACGAACCTCAGAGACCATATCCCACCAAAACAAGGATTAAGACTGGGCATGACACAGCATTGTTTGATGAATTCATTAAATTCTCAGAGACCATATCCCACCAAAACAAGGATTAAGACGCCGTGTCGGCGATGGCGGCCCAGTTGAATGAAGGTTTGGCTCAGAGACCATATCCCACCAAAACAAGGATTAAGACTCCGCAACGTTTTCACTTGTAAGTTTCATTGGATTAATACTCAGAGACCATATCCCACCAAAACAAGGATTAAGACATCTGTATTTGGTATATGTTTCCATTTATTTTGACTCAGAGACCATATCCCACCAAAACAAGGATTAAGACTTATATGGAGAAGAATATACGCCATAATAACAATACACTCAGAGACCATATCCCACCAAAACAAGGATTAAGACTCCCCTGCCTCCGCACTCAGCACACCAGCATGTCCCATCTCAGAGACCATATCCCACCAAAACAAGGATTAAGACGGCAGTTGCTTGAGTACTGGTTTGTACTCCTTCAATACCTCAGAGACCATATCCCACCAAAACAAGGATTAAGACTCAGCGAGTTTAGCACATGCCTTCTTGGCTTTCTCTCAGAGACCATATCCCACCAAAACAAGGATTAAGACTGAATGTTGAAAAACACACTTAACAAAATAGAAATCAGCTATTTGACAGGACTAACCTATGACTTTCTATCCAATTTAACGAAAGAATCAGACATGGCTGTCCATCGCAATACGCTCTGTTCCATGCATATGTAACCTAATTCTATGGTGATGGCCTTGAGTTAGGTCTTCGACATATGTTTGGGTTCCCAACCCCGCCTTACCGCCCAAGTTCTACTATTCTATCTTGGACTCGAAGGCAAAGCCTATATGAGGGGCGTTATAAGCATTTACTGAGCACTCAAACGAACTTAGTAAGCCCAATTCGGTCGTTAGGATTTGTGTCAGATTAGTATTTGTTTAGAGCAGATTGTCAGCATCACTGTCACAGGCGTAGCGGGCTACGTTAAGACAGGGATATGGCCAAGATGCCGATAGAAATGCTCATATGGCATAAATAGATATTGAAATGAGGACATTATGAACAAGTGTCGTTCTAGTGACCGATTTGGGTTAAACATCACCACTACTCATTCGTCGTTCTTGGCATTGGGCACGAAGAATATCACCGTCAGCGCACCCACAGCACCCGCAATGGGCACAATGATTCTCGCCACCGAACCGGCAGGGATAAACACAAAGGTGGACAACAGAACCATGGCCGCCATAACACCTACGGCGCCTGCTTTCTGGGTTGCGGTCATGCCTCCACGGCGATGGTAGCTGCGGATATATTTCCCCAACCACGAAGCCAGGAGCCACTGTTGCAGCCGTGGCGACGAGCGGTAGATTAGGCAATTCCACATGAATACTTCTCAGTCGCTCTCTGGTCGTTTGCAAAACAAAACCGACAAGTTATTATAGCGGGCAGGAAGGAGTGGGCAAGATAAGCGGCAGCGGTGCGATTGCGGAAGTGAGTTTTGAGGAGCCTAAACATGGTCAACAATCAAAGTGGGTTTTGTGTGTTTGCAAAAGATATTGTATCTTTGCATTTCGAAACAATGACGATAACATATTGCCAAATGGAGAAAACGAATGTGATACAACAACACCTGAAAGAGGTAGAGCACGAGCATGAGGTGAAAGTGCTACTGGCCGTAGAGTCGGGCAGCCGCGCCTGGGGTATCGAGTCTGAGAACAGCGACTGGGATGTGCGCCTGGTATATATGCACCGGCCGCAATGGTATCTCAGCGTAGAACGGAAACGCGACGTTATAGAGTGTATGTATGAGGACAAGATTGATTTGGTCGGGTGGGATTTGAAGAAGGCGCTCGGTTTGCTCCGGTCGAGCAATCCGTCGCTTCTGGAATGGCTCCACTCCCCTATTGTTTACATGAAAGACTCAGACTACATGAAGGCAATGGAAGGTGTCGCCGACAGATTCTTCAATCCGAGCAAGATGATGTACCACTATCACCGGATTTACTTCACACACAATACCCGATACCTCCAACGCGAGAACTGCCGACTAAAGGTTTTCTTCTACTACCTTAGGGGCATTCTGGGCTGCCGCTGGATTGAGCAGCACCAGACACTCCCTCCCATACCGTTCAAGGACCTGGTGGAGGGGACCGTGCCAGAAGCAGAAATGAGGGCAAAGATTGACGAACTCGTCATATTGAAAAAAAGCGGGTCGGAAAAGGACACAAGCGTCATCGACACAGAGCTGCTCAAATATACTCAGCACTGGGCAGAATACTACACCAGTCTAGTCAAAGAGAATCGTACAGAAGAGATTCCCCCATCTACTGAGACATTGGATGCCATATTATACCAAATGGTCATGAATTTCAAATAACCGACAAGCAAAATACGTAACTACCATGTTCTAAAGAACTAAGACAGGGGAAAGAGTAGCATCGAAAGAACTAAACAAGCATCTCCTCAAAAAAGACGATAAACATCATAGAACATGAGAATTATGAAAAAAATGAAAAGGGCTGCTCCTGAGAGAACAGCCCTTTTTCATTTCATCAAAGATCTATTGACAGCCACCACAGAAAAGGTGAATAAATAGTCTCACCAAGCACTAGTCCTCAGGTGGCTCAACAGTATTCCTTTTACGGCAGTACAGCGTTCTTTGTTCTAAACTTGGGGAGAGGACCCATGGGGCATCATCTGGCTCCGGAGAGCCCACAAAATAGGCATCAAAATCCTCAGGCCAACCCCATGGCATTGCCCTAAGTTCATCAGCCACAACTATGGAATCCCACTGACAAAGAAAAATAAAATCAGGCTTCAACATCTGCTCCTTGTCGAAGAACTGGAAATTTTGTATTTGATGAAAGTTGGAAGAGTTAACTGCATCGAAAGCATACAGGCAGCAATAGTCGAATAAAGCGGTGAAGACCACGGACTTATTCGGCTCGAAATCATACTTTTCTAGTATATTGTATACGTTATCAAAATAGTTCTTCTGTTTTTCGGTGATATAGAGTTCGGCAAAATGTTTGTTGCCTCTGGTAAACTGACAGGTTTCTTTTGGTTGCTGGTTTTCCTTGACTACATCTATAAGTGGGATAAGCGCTAGTATTATTGCTGCAATAAGCACCCTGTTGAAACCTTCATTATTATCTATAGATTCTTTGTAGAACAACAGGATTAACCAAGAGATGGTGAAGCACGAAATCCTGCTTCCCAAATCAGTATTGGTGCCAACCGAGGCAACAAATGGGAAAAGTAGAAGAAATAGAAAGACCCAAATATTTATTCCACCGAAAGCTCTAGTATAGTTACTCTTAAGATGAGGATGGACTAAAGGTATGAGAACCAAGCTAACAAGAAACATGGTGGGGGTTACGTTGGGATCGGCCTGATAATGAGTGTATATCAGGGTCAACACCACATAGATGATGGTACCAATATACTTATTCTTAGCAATCTTTGAGAGATAAAAGGAGCCCGTAAAAGCAATTATGACAAACAAATAGTCTCTGAAAAAGAGAGCATATTGAATTAAAATGCTTGAGCTATCATAGTTATAACCACTTTTACCTATATACCCTGCGGTGAAAAGCATCGCATTGAACACATCCTTTAGGCTGCACACAAATAGTTGGAAATAGGCTAAGGCTATTCCAATTCCAACAATACCGGACAAGAGAGAAAGAAGCATCATCTTTTTGTCTTTCCAATAGGCGAGAATGATTACTAAAACAATACAACCCAGAACTGAGAAAGCAGCAGGAATGTATATGAAACAGTCTAAACCCATGCAAACTCCACATAAGGTCGCAAAGATGATTTTAGACCATTTTTTTTGGCTAAAATGAAACAGTACAAAACAGCATAGACCCCAAGACACCACTGCAGTGTGCATTGTGATATAACTCAATGCATTTCTAGTAATCAAAAAGTAGAATAGGAAGATAAGGGAGAAATACCTGAGTGCACTCTTCTTACGGAACAGAACGCAACAAGTAGCAGTCATAACTAGGACAGTGAACCAGATTAAGATTTCCGTTGCAAGATAAGAATTAATCTTACTAGTTAAATCCATATATGGAAACCAATGAACTGCAATAAGGTTCCATTGAGATTTGCCAGTAATACTGCTTAAGGTGTATCCTTCTTTAAGTTTCAGAAGGAAATAGGCCTCATCATAAGCGGTAAAAAAACCATACTTGAGATTTGCCACATCAAAAATACTCAAGATAATCAGAAATATGACTATCAAGGAGTACAACCAATTCTTTTTTAAAAGTTCTACCATATTTATATACTATTTTTTAAAAGAAAATACAATCCTCATATGCAAAGATACAATAAATTTTCAAATAAAACAGAAAAGCTATCACACCATATTAAAATTAAGGAACTATTGGAGAAGGGATGATTTCAACTTATTAGTATCATGATGTTTAATACATCCGTTTCTCGTGAAACGATAAGGAGGGTAATCGGGATGCTCTGGACTAATAGTAAGTGTAAGGTACCAAAATTTGTCTAAATGCTCAGTCCTTAGCATTCTCTTTATGATTTAGCACAATGAGGAGGACAGAAATATCTGCTGGGGAAACGCCACTGATACGAGAGGCTTGACCTATTGTAGCAGGGCGCATCTTTGTCAGTTTCTCGCGGGCCTCATAAGAAAGAGACTGAAGAGAGAAATAGTCAAAATCGGCCGGGAGTGCTATGTCCTCGAATTTGAGTATTCGGCTGGCCACATCTTGTTCTTTCTCAATATAGCGTTTGTACTTTAACTGTATTTCCGAAGCACTAAGTGCTTCTTCTCGTATATCACTTGGGATAGTATCAACAAGCGAAGTAAGTTCGGAAGAGACTCCCATAAGGTCCTGCATGGTCACTTCGGGTCGCAAAAGAAGATTGACCAAACGCACACGCTGTTGAAGAGCCGGTGTATTCAAAGACTCCAACATGGCATTGGCCTCAGTAGGAGTCACAGGGGTTTCATTGACAAAATCGGAAAGTGCCTGGGTATACCTCACCTTCTCCCCCACCCTGCGCATACGCTCGTCCGAAGCCAGCCCAATACTGTGAGACAACTCGGTCAGACGGACATCGGCATTGTCTTGTCGCAGAAGGATACGGTACTCGGCACGTGATGTAAACATACGATATGGCTCATCCACGCCTTTTGTCACGAGGTCATCAATAAGAACACCTATATAGGCTTGGGTGCGGTTGAGAACAAATGGAGGCCTTCCCTGTATTTTCAAAACTGCATTGATACCAGCCATTAGCCCCTGACAGGCGGCTTCCTCATAACCAGTTGTCCCATTGATTTGTCCGGCAAAATATAGATTTTCAACTTGCTTAGTCTCAAGAGTATAATTGAGCTGAGTAGGTGGGAAGTAATCATATTCTATAGCATAGCCGGGCTTGAGAATCGTAGCATCTTCAAAACCTTGGATAGAATGTAGTGCATCCACTTGGATCTCTAGTGGCAGAGAAGAAGAAAAGCCATTAAGATAAAAAGAGTGGGTTGACCAACCCTCAGGTTCAACAAAGAGCTGATGGCGCTGCTTGTCTGCAAAACGGACTATCTTTGTTTCAATGGATGGACAATAACGAGGACCCGTGCCGTGAATGCGACCTGTATATAACGGGGAGCGGTCGAATCCAGTCCTAAGAATATCGTGGGTATGTTCATTAGTATACGCCAAATAGCACGAGCGTTGTTGCTGAAGAGGGAGAGTATTGGTATAGGAGAATTTTTGTGGATGCGCATCGCCTGGCTGTTCTTCTAACTGCTCAAAATGAATGGTGCGGCCATCAATACGAACAGGCGTACCCGTTTTGAGTCGGTCAACTTCAAAGCCTAACTCAAGTAGTTGATTGGAGAGTCCGCAGGCGGCCCCCTCCCCTATCCTACCGCCACTCCAACTCAATTCGCCGACATAAAGAGTACCATTGAGAAAGGTACCATTGGTAAGGATGACCGCACTAGAATGAAACTCCAGACCCATACGAGTACGGACACCGCAGGCAGCATTACCTTTGACAAGGACCCCCACTACCTCATCCTGCCAAATGGAAAGACTAGGAATACTCTCCAACTGATGGCGCCAATTAAGAGAGAACTGCATCTTATCACATTGGGCACGGGGGCTCCACATGGCGGGGCCTTTGGAAAGGTTAAGCATGCGGAACTGAATCATCGAAAGATCGGTCACAATGCCAGAATAGCCACCCAGCGCATCAATCTCTCGAACAATTTGCCCTTTGGCCACTCCCCCCATAGCAGGGTTACAAGACATCTGGCATATAGTGTCGATATTCATCGTAATCAAAAGTGTCCGCGCCTTCATATTGGCAGCAGCAGCGGCGGCTTCAGCACCTGCATGGCCTGCACCAACCACAATGACATCAAAGAAGGGAGTAGTCATATCAGAATAAAAAAATGAAACAAAATATAGTACCTAAAGAATAATAGAAAGAAACGTTTCACGGGAAACGACAAATCAATCCATTGAATTCCACACAGCTAAAGCCTTCTCTTCTTTTTTCCGCATCTGTGCTGCCTCGACATCAGTTTTGTCGCCTTGCCCTAAAAGATGGAGTATACCATGGATAATAACCCTATGGAGTTCTTGTTCAAAAGTAGTATTATAAAGCACAGCGTTCTCTTTGACACGTTCAACGCTTATCATAATATCACCCGAGACTAAATCATCTTCAACATAGTCAAAAGTGATAATATCAGTATAGGTATCGTGATTGAGGTAGGTACGATTAACCTCGATAAGATATGCATCATCACAAAAAAGATAACTGAGGTCACCAACTTTTTTCCCCTGTGACTTTATCGTATCAGTAATCCACTTTTTAACCTTCATTTTGCCTTTAAGGTCAAAGTTAATGTTTTCGGTCGAGAAATATATAGCCATAACTGTAAATTGATTTCAGATTAGAAAAATAGAGTAGGGGAGGGGAGGGAATGATTTTTTAGAACAAAAGGGTTGACAAATCGAAATAAGCTATTTACATCCACAATTACAACTAATTAGATTCAATATTCTACAATTATTCCTCAATTTCCTTTGTCTATAATATTTTCATAAGGCAACTGACTTCTAAAGCACAACCTCGCTGAGTTATGCTATTTGAAAAAAGTTATTATCCTTCCACTAACTCCATAAAACAACGACGTTGTTCAGCATAAAAGTTTTTCAAAACTTGGACACGATAGGCAGCCTCACAAAAATCAATTCCCATGAGATAAAAAGTCATCTGGAGGTCACATCCGTTGTCAAGAACACTCATCTGGTCGGTCAGAATCTTGACCAAGTAAAGTGACTCCTCTTCAGAACCCGATGGAGGGATCTCAGAGGAGAGAGGCATTTCGAAACATGGACTACCCGCTTGAATTGTAAACCGAACGCCACCACGACAATGTTCAAAAATGACTATAATCTGAGAGACAGGATTTACATGAAATGCTAATTCAGCAGCTTTCAGCACAGGTACGGAAATAGTGGCATAATAATTGGATATATAATTGACATCACAGATAGCTCTAACGAAATTTTCTATCTGTGAAAAGTGATCCTTACTGGCCTGAATTATAAGTCTTTCCATTACAAATTACCACTTAATTGGCATTTACAAAGATACAAATAATATTTATTATTTTAAGAATTTAAAGAAATAATCATCCACTTTGGATTTATAATAAGGCGAAAGGGTAGGGGGGACTGTGCGGAACAATTCCATGTTTTTGTCCTGTAACTTCTTCATTTTCTCAAGGTCGGAGGGAGATGGTTGGTGGTAAATATCCTTCCCTTCGTGACTCTGACGACGTTCTTCTTTTTCTCGTTCCATCTCGGCCTTCTCATGCTCAAGCATGCGAGTCATAATCTGTTTTTGCCGTTGGATAGTTTGTTGCGTAATAACACGGTTAACAAGGTCTGTCTCAGTCTGTTCCATCTGTTTCATCATTTGGTCTATCTCCTTAGCCAACTTGGCATTTCCGGCATTGCCTTGTTTTATTTCCTGCCCATACTCCTGCATCATCCGACGAATCATTTCCTGCTGAGCAGCCATACGGGCAAACTCCTCACTCATTTGAGCATTGCCCTTATCGCCTAACTTCTGACGATTGCCTTGCTTGCCATTTTTCCCTTGTTTATCTAATTGTTTCTTCAATGCTTCCATCTGTTTATTCAGTTCCTTTTGCATCTCTTTCATTGACTTAGCCGATGGTTTGCCTTTTCCGGGATTGCTGCAATTACCTTGTTTTTTCATGCCAGGATTCTTGCAACTACCATTCTTCTTCTTTTGACTATTCTGGCGCATCTGATTCTGCATTTGGTCAAGTGATTCGGCCAAAACCAGAGCCAGATTATTAAAGGAAGTCATTGCATATTGCATTGATGTTGAAGCCTGTGAGTTCTTATAGGTACCATAGAAGGACTGATTCATATCCAACAACCCGTTAAGGGAGCGACTGAGACTACTATTGACTTCAGAAAGATTCCTATTAATAACAGCAGCCACTTGGACCTGCCGCTTAGCTATGGCACGAAGTGAGTCTTCAACCCCTCGGAAATCAGACTTTATCTTGTTCTGACTGGCAATGATAGACTGATATTGAGGGTCTTGGATAAAGGTGTTGCGCACCTTTGAGATAAGCGACTCCTGATTGTAGGAAAGACTTACAAGATTCTTTAGCAACTGGCGGATAAGCTCAGCATCTTCTGCAAGGTCTTGTTGCTCCAAATCCTGTTGAGATTCAGCCAATTGTTCAGAAAGTTGGTCCAATTGGTCGGCAGCATCCTTCTGTTGCTTCGAAGCATCCTTCTGCTTATTGTTTTTCAAACTTTGCTCTGCCCCTTGTTGGTTTTGGTCAATCTTATTCAACAGTTCCCGGTCAATCTTAAAATCAAGATCTTTATCTATCTCTTGGTAATCTTTTTGAATACCTTTAAGTTCTTGCTTCAGTTGGTCATACTGGTGGGAAAGTTCTTGTTGCTCTTTAAGAAGATTATCTTTCTCTTTATTACCTTTAGTCGTTTCAGATTTCTTGGATAATTCTCGTTGTTTTTCAGCCAGTTGCTCAGTTTTTTGAATCGCATCTTCCACTTTCTTTTCCATCTCCAGACGTTTCATCAACTCAATATTTTGGTCAAGTTGTTTCTCAAGGTCTTCATTATCCATCTTCAACTGTTCCAATTGCTCCTGAACCTTCTTCTTATCCATCTCTTTCATCAATTCGTCTATCTGCTTCATCATCTCCTTCATCTCCTCTGTGAGCACCTCATTCATCAAGCGATCCAACTCTCGTTGTTTCTCCAACAACTTCTCACTCTGGTCCTTATATTTCTGTTCCAGTTTTTTATTCTCATTAAGCTGCTGCTGCATTTGTTGTAGCACATTCTTCACCTGCTCCTGTTTCTTGGCTAGTTCTTGCAAATCCTTTTTATCCTGCCAGTTAAGCTCTTTTTTATCAACCAACTTGCGCATCAGTTCATTGATATCTTCTTGCATCCTTTTTAGTTCAGACATAGATTTCTGAGCATGTTGCTGGGCCTCCTCAGAATTACGGTCAAGGATGTTATCGAGTTCCTGTTCTGTAGGCACAGAAAGCTCAAATTGCTGTGATTTGACAGACTTAGGACCATGAATGCCATCATTGTCCCAAACTTCGAAATAATAGACCAACTTATCACCAGGATTGAGAACCACCTCATTGAGATTAAATGAATAGTTAAACTCTTGGACAGACTCTTGCGTAAGAGCAATCGGGTAGGAGACTATCTCATTGACAGATGTATCTTTAGCATTGGTTTTCAGTGTCTTGAATTCTAACTTAGTGAAACCATAGTCGTCCTTAATGCGACCAGAGAAGAAAAGACGGTCGTCAAAGGCAGAATCTTTCATCTCCACGACGGCAATCATTGGGAATGCATCATCAATGGTAGTAATAGCATAGGAGAGCGTGTCAGTGATGGGTGAGAACGAATTAGAAACTGTGAAACCGTAATTAAAAGACTGCAAGGCGCGTAAGCTGACCGATAGGCGGCCATTAGCATCAGGAACAAACTTCTTAGTTTCCTCGTTTACAAAGAAATATAGGGTATCAACATCCTGAGTGTGGAAATACCATTTGACTGTTGTTCCTTGTGGAACAACCATATCTCCCTCGTTAGAAAAGGTTTCATTGATTATATGGGTGTAGGCAGGGTAGGAGAGGGCAACTTGAAAATCAACCACAGCTGGTTTAGGAAATACCTGTAGCACATAGTCGGTAGAAACAACTCCTGCGGCCTCTAAGTGGAAATTACAACTCCGTTGCACATTTTTGAAGAGATAAGAAAAATGGCTCTTATCCTGTTGTTGCATCTTGTAAAGATTGCCATCAATCCTAATAAAGACCTCATCCGGAACAGCATCTCCTTGAATGGAAACATGAAGGTCAAAATCTTCTTGCTGAGCCACTTGCAGAGATGTATTTTCAACTTGAAAAGAGAAAGGAGCCGGACGTTCAAACTGCGTAGAGTAATGTGTGATGCGGTGTGACGGTTGAGTGAGTAGGGTAGGGGAGATTAAAAGGAGTAAAAGGATAATAACAAGTGGAATTGCAGCATATTTAATATACTTTCTGTTTGTTTTGGTGTCAACAGCCTGCTGAAAAGGAACCGGCTTCAGTTGGGTGGTCTTTTGAGCGATAGCGGCTTGAAGAAGGTCATCAGACGAGGAGCTGCCCTGCTGTTGCAACTGAAGTAGATTGAGCAACTTATCTTTCACTTCTGGGAAATGACTGCCAACAATTCGAGCTGCCTCTTCATAGGAAATGACCTTACCCAAGCGAAACATCTTCGCGAGAGGAATAAGTACATAATAAACTATGACAACTATACTAACCAAAAGGTAAAGCCAAAAAAGAATCGCACGGACAGTGGTTACAAAATATCCAAAATATTCAAGGAGAACAATGACTAAAAAAAGAGACAACAAAAGGGCAACAGCATAGAGGATGCCTTTTATCATCTTGTTTTTATAGTACTTACGGATAAACTTATCCAGACTGCTGAGTATGGAATCTCTGCTTTGCATGGGCAATAATTAACTTGCAAAGATACGAAAGAAAATTGGATTATTGGGATTTGTTTTTCTATCTAACCTAAGAGAAGTGCCAATATCAATTCAACAGTCAAAGAACCAATCAACTGAGACTGAACTAACCAACAATAAAAAAAAACCAATCATAGGGTAGAGGAGGGGAGCAAAAAGTATCTTTATTGGAATAAAATGTGTATTTTTGCAGTTCATAAACAATTTATTTGGTCATAATAAACACTAACGAAAAAGACAATAAAACAATATGAATAAGGTAATTATCATTACAGGTGCCTCGTCTGGGTTTGGCAAAAAGACGGCCGAACTCTTAGCTTCACATGGTCATAAAGTCTATGGTATCTGCCGTAGGGAGATGCAACATCCTGAAATCACTTATATCCAATGCGATGTTCGCGACCCCGAAACAATAGCTCTGAGGGTAAAAGAGATTTATGACAAAGAGGGACATATCGACGTGTTGATAAACAATGCTGGCATGGGCATTGGCGGCTCATTAGAAATGGCCATCCCGGAAGAGATTGACACTCAGATGGATGTCAACTTTCGTGGCTGCGTTAATATGTGCCAAAAAGTGTTGCCCTATATGCGCAAGCAGCGGAAAGGGGAAATCATCAATTTAAGCTCTATTGGCGGCATCATGGGACTGCCCTACCAAGGGTTCTATTCGGCCTCAAAATTCGCCATTGAGGGCTTTTCTGAGGCCTTAAGCGCAGAGGTGAAAGGCTTCGGTATTTCCGTGTCCATGGTTGAACCCGGCGACTTCGCCACCAACTTCACGGCCAGCCGCAAAAACTCCCAAGCCACCATGGATGACCCTGACTATGGCCCCATCTTCAAACGTTCATTAGGTCTGATAGAGAAAGAAGAAAATGGAGGCCTTACACCGGATGTGCTGGCCAGAAAAATTGAGAAAATAGTCAATGCCAAACATCCAAAACTGCGCTACGTTGTAGCCAATTTCGAGCAATGGCTCTCGGTAGCACTGAAACGAATCATCCCTGGCAACTGGTTTGTGGATATTCTAGTCGATTACTACAAAACCAAACCTACAAACCACTAAGACACCTTATCAATAAACTCATTTACAAACAAAAGTGTCAGTTTTATACCAAACTGACACTTTTTCATAAACTCAGATATATAAGTTGTTGATAAGGGTTTAGATTTTCTTTTTAAAGATGGCGCGTTGCATGATTTGGTGTGCATCATAAGTGGTGTCCCAAATACGCTGTGCCTCATTGCCGATAATTTGAGGATTTGTATACGCCCAGCGGACGTGATTCTTGGCAGTATTGCGGTTCATTTCGGCATAATAGATTGAATGAACGCCACGTTTTTGCCAGGCAGGATGCACACCGTTGAGCAAAAGGTCTATATCAGTGTAATGATGGAGTGAATGCAGGATATGGTACCATCCAAAGGGGAAGAGGCTGCCATTGGCCTTTTTAAAGCCCTCATTGAGGTCGGGAATGCTGAGGCCAAAGGCTACCAAATCATCGTTCTCATCCACCACAAAATTGGCATATTCCAAGTTGATAAAAGGGAAATACTGCTTGATATAGCAATCTATTTCCTTATCGGTTAGGGGCACAAAATCGTATAAGTCTTTGAATGACTCATTGATAGTAAGGAAGAACTTGCGAGCATATGGCATCACCTCCTGACGTTTCTTGAAACGGAGAAGTTTCAGGTGATATTTGTTGAGAATAAGCTCATTAATACGGCCCACCTTCTCGGGAATGGGCTGCGAGGCAGGCATCTGGTACTGGGCCCACTTACACCCAATTTCATAACCCGCTTTCTCAATAAAGTCGATATAATACTTAGGGTTATAGAGTGTGCTAAGATTCTGGCGGGCATCGAAATTTTCAATCACCCAGCACTCCTTATCCATATCGGTGAAACCAAATGGACCCTCAATCTCATCCATTCCTTTGCTTTTACCCCACTCCACAACTTTGTTTAGCAAAAGGTTAAAGACATTGTAATCCTCAATGAAATCGAACCAACCAAAGCGGACAGCTTTTTTCTCCCAACGTTCATTGACAGAATAGTTGATTATGCCCGCCACACGGCCCACAATTTCTTTGCCTCGGTAGGCCATCCACATCTTCAGGTCGCAGTGGTCAAGTGAAGGGTTCTTCTTAGTTAACAGCCCCAACTCGTCACTCATCAAAACCGGGATATAAGAAGGGACATCCTTGAACAGTTTATTGGGGAACTTGATGAACTTGCGGAGTTGGCAACCCCCGTTAACTTCTCTTATAACAATGTCTTCCATAAGGGTGAATTAGAGAATTTCCAATTTCTTGAACACTTGGTAAATCTGCTCAATGGCAAAGTCAATCTGTTGGTGAGTATGGGTGGCCATAATGGCAAAACGGATAAGCGTATCTTGCGAGGGAACAGCCGGAGGCACCACGGGAGTGACAAAGACACCGGCATCAAAAATCATGCGGGTGGCAAGGAAAGTCTTATCTGCATCGCGTATAAAGAGGGGGACAATAGGCGACTGCGTGTGGCCAATCTCGAATCCCAAATCTTTGTAGCACTTCAGGGCATAATGGGTGTTGTCCCAAAGGGACTGTTGACGCTCAGGTTCTGAGCGCATAATCTTCATGGCGGCAAGCACTGCGGCCGTGGCAGCCGGGGCAATTGAGGCGGTGAAGATATAGGGACGGATATTGTGTTTCAGATAGTTGATAGTCTCCTTGTCAGCAGCAAGGAAACCGCCGATAGAAGCCAACGACTTGGAGAAAGTACCCATTATCATCTCCACATTGGGCAGCATATTGAAATGGTCGCAGGTGCCGCGGCCTTCGCGACCAAAGACACCCAAACCGTGAGCCTCATCCACCATCAGCGTGGCCTGATATTTATTGCAAAGGTCCACCATCTTGTCGATGGGGGCCACATCACCTTCCATGGAGAAAACACCGTCGGTCACAACCAATTTAACTGCCTCCAGGGGTAGTTTTTGCAACTGACGTTCCAGGTCTTCCATGTTGTTGTGCTTATATTTCAAGGTGGTGGCAAAAGTGATGAGCTTGCCTTCCATGATAGAAGCATGATCCAATTCGTCATAGATAAGGTAATCCTTACGGCCAGTTACACAAGGAATTGTACCCGAATTGGCCTGGAAACCTGCAGAAAACAGCAGCACCCCATCCTTACCGAGAAATTCTGCCAACTCATCCTGCAGCTGAATGTGGATGTCGAGGGTACCGTTAAGGAAAGGAGAACCCGCGCAACCAGTGCCATACTTGTCAATGGCGGCCTTGGCAGCCTCTTTGATTTTGGGGTGATTGGTGAGACCCAAGTATGAATTAGAACCAAACATAAGCATTTTCTTGCCGCCTACGTTCACTTCTGTGTTCTGTTCAGAAGAGATGGGAGTAAAATAAGGATACACGCCTTTTTCTTTAGCCTGCTGCGGAAGGGTATACTGCGAAAGTTTCTGTTGTAACGGTTTCATCTATAATCAATCAATGTTATATATTTAAAAATGCAAAGTAACAAAAAAAATTTGATACTATAAGAAACTATTCTGTTAAAAATGCAAACAAGCGGTCGGTGAGCCGACTAGCACCTATTCTAAAAAACTGGTTTGTAGTCTGTTCTTTACCAACAATATGTTCTGCCAAATAGAAATATTTTAACACTTCATCGGGGGTGGAAATACCTCCCGCTGCCTTAAAACCAACCCATTTACCAGTGTTGTCATGGTGTTTTTTGATAGTTCTCAGCATCACTTCGGCAGCCTCTAGAGTGGCAGAAACGGCAATCTTGCCAGTAGAAGTTTTGATGAAGTCGGCTCCTGCCTGGATGGCAAGTTCGGAAGCCTTTGCAATATTGTCGGCAGATTGAAGCTCACCCGTTTCCAATATCACTTTAAGTGTATGATTTGCAGTAATTTCTCTAATCGATGCTATCTCATCGTACACTTTGTCGTAGTCACCTTCCAACAAAGAACCGCGTGATATAACCATGTCAATCTCCTCAGCACCCTCATCCAAGGCATACCGAACCTCTTGTAGCTTAACAGCTATAGGCGACTGGCCAGCAGGAAAAGCACCGGCTACCGATGCAACCTTTATACCACTGCCTTTCAAGCACTCACGTGCCTGCCTGACAAATACTGGGTAGACACAAACGGCCGCCACATGCCCGATGCCACGCGTAGAATCCTGAAGTTCCATTGAACGTTGGCACAGCTGCTGCACCCGCTGATGGGTGTCGCAACCTTCAAGAGTGGTATTATCAATACATGTAAAAACCCGCCGCAGAGCCTCTAGGTTCTCGGCAGAACGTTCTAGTATTGCCATATATTACTCTATTTTAATAACTTGTTTATCTTATCGACACGGCGTTGGTGACGCCCCCCCTCAAACTCGGTATTCAAAAACTCGTCAACAATCTGCAAAGCCGTTTCCTGCGGTATGAAACGGGCAGGCATAGAAATGACATTGCAGTCGTTGTGCTGACGACCCAAATGGGCTATCTCGGGCGTCCAGCAAAGAGCACAACGCACATTGGGATATTTGTTGACGGTCATTTGCACACCATTGCCACTGCCACAAATAACAATGCCACGACGAAATTCGCCATTATTGATAACCCTACCCAACTGATGGGCAAAGTCAGGATAATCACAACTTTCTGTGCTATTAGTCCCAAAGTCCTTCACCTCGAACCCCTTGTCAATAAGGTACTTCTTAACAACCTCTTTCAACTCATAGCCGGCATGATCACATGCTATAGGAATAATTTCTTTCATAAACAAGTGTGTTAATAACTTTATTTCATGGTGCAAAGATACAACAAAAGCATAAACCATTCAAAACAAAATCAATTAACTTTTCCACATGTTTTCAACCTTACAGCGCATGAACAAGAAAAACAGCTATATAAAAATATCAACAAATCTTTTGTTCAAAAGTGGATAAAAACCTGTCAGTAAAAAATGAAATCTTTTTGAAAGACAAAAAATGTTGAAAACTGACCTTTTATCCAACCTTTATCAACAAAAATTCGGGTTGCTAACTGTCAATTCAGCTCTCAACAAAAGCATGTTCAAATCAATATTAACCAATAGTGAATAAAACCTCTAAACAATGAAAATAAACAACTTGAAAAAATCTAAATTGTTCATTTCTGTTGATAACAAATAGTCTGCCAAAAACCGATTAGCCAAGTTTTCAACAAAATTGACAAGAATAAAAACAAAAATATTATTTAAAAAAGGAATAATAAGATTATTAAATAAGAGACCAACAAAGCCTATCGGCAACTACGCTACATCTCACTTTGAATGATTAAAGGTAGCAATACTTGCCTAGCGAGTGAATAGAGGCAATCATGTAGGACTATGGTTGCCAATCAAGAGTTCGGTGGGAGAGTACAGTTGGAAGCGGATCTATTTTACAGGAAAATTCATCCTAGAGTTGCATTGTTTCGTCTAAGTTGGCTTGCTTTTCTTGCAGTTGTCTTTCACAGTTCC
>ODAI010779808.1_pt1 | contig 27604 bp, 18 predicted proteins | sample 1539321 | NCBI WGS metagenome assembly ODAI01 (sample SAMN02144231, study PRJEB22623) | gut metagenome | biome: sheep rumen | host: Ovis aries | place: New Zealand
CAACCAACCTCACGGTAGTCCTCGGGGAATCCGTAAGGTTTAGATACTAAACGCAATCTATGCAGCCCAGCAAACTGGTGCCGATATCTTAACGTTTGCTGAACTGGAAGCGACGACGAGCCTTTGGCTGACCTGGCTTTTTACGCTCAACCTCACGGGGATCACGTGTCATGAAGCCATTAGCACGGAGGGCTTTCTTGTCTTCGGCATTGATTTTTACGAGTGCACGGGCGATAGCGAGGCGGAGAGCCTGGCTCTGACCTGTGTAGCCGCCACCGAAGAGGTTTACTTTGATGTCGTATTTCTCTGTGACGTCAAGCAGAGCAAGGGGCTGCTTAACGACATACTGAAGGATTGAGCTGGGGAAGTACTCCTGAAGGTCCTTCTTGTTGATGGTGATTTTGCCAGTGCCCTCTGAGAGGTAAACACGGGCAACGGCGCTCTTGCGGCGACCTAAAGCGTTAACTACTGCCATTTCTGCTTATTTGTAGAGGTTAATATCAATGGCCTTGGGGCTTTGAGCCTCATGCTTGTGCTCGGGACCCTCGTAGATGTAGAGGTTGGTGAGCAGGCGAGCGGCCAACTTGTTTTTGGGTAACATGCCTTTTACGACGCGGCGCACGAGCTTCTCGTAGCCGTTGGGCTTAGCGATGATGTCAGCGGGTGTGCTGGCCTTCTGTCCACCGGGGTACATGCTGTAGCGGAGGTAGACGCGGTCGGTCATCTTCTTACCGGTGAGCTGAATCTTGTTGGCATTTACGATGATTACATTGTCGCCACAGTCTACGTGCGGAGTAAACGATGGCTTGTACTTGCCACGCAGCAGTTTGGCTACTTTCGAAGCCATGCGGCCGAGAACCTGATCGGTAGCGTCAACGACTACCCATTCCTTCTTGGCTGTAGCTTTGTTGGCAGAAATGGTCTTGTAACTTAAAGTGTCCATTTTTCTGTTTTGTACTTCTGTTTGTTACTACTAATATTATTAATGTGTCTCTTTAGCCGGGCTTGCACCGGCAGGCTTTTTTGCATTCTGCGATTCACTAACCGCTTTCACAGGCCAATGAGAAAAGCTATTAACACGCAGAAAAAGAGCACCTTAAGGGTGACTCTGATAATAATCGGCTTGCAAAGGTACTGCTTTTTCGTGAATTGACAAGTTTTTTTGCCGATTTTTTTGTTTGGAGCACATTGATTATTAAATAAAAAACTCCCCTACAAGTATGCGGTGGGTGCTTGTAGGGGAGGGTAGTGGTCAGAATCCGATACGCGGTCGGGGCCGCGGAACATCGATGGGCTGGATGTCGGCCGGGGTGAGTAGCAGCAGTTGCTTGCTGTCGGTAGGGCTTTCGCTGACACAGCGGCGGGCATGTCGGATGTAGATGCGCTCCAGCTGGTTGGCTACGAAGCGGGCATTGCCCCACGATTGCGGGTCGCGCTGCTTGTAGGCTGATGCGAGCATGTCCTTGAACTTCTGCCAGGCATCTTCGGTGAAGCTGTACTGGTACTCGCCAATGCGGCGGGAGGTGATTTCGATGAGCTCGTCGACGGTGAAGTCGTTGAACTCGAAACGGTTGGGGAATCGTGAGGTCAGTCCTTGGTTTGTGTCGAGCAGTTGCATCATCGGTTCCCTGTAGCCGCAGAGTACTACGGCGATGTCGCGCTGCTTCTCGTCGGCCAGCACCTCCATGAGCAGCTGCAGCACCAGTCGTCCTGGGTCTTGTTCGTGCTTGCTTACGAGCAGGTAGGCCTCGTCGATCATCAGCACGCCTCCTTTTGCCAGCTCAAGTGCATGGCGTACATTTGATTCTTCGTCGCCCCAACGCGAGCCAACGAATGTGCTGCGGTTGGCTACTACGACGTGCCCTTTCGACAGAACGCCTGCCTCGTGAAGCAGCGACCCGAAGATCTTGCAGACGGTGGTCTTGCCTGTGCCGGGCTGTCCGAGGAAGATGCTGTGGAGCGACACTTCGTGTGTCTTTGCCCCAGGGAAGGCCGTTCGTACCATCGCGTTGTAGCGGTTCAGTGCCAGGAGCTCGTCGATACGTGCCTTGATGTCTGCGCAGCCGACGAGTTTGTTTAACTCGTTTCGCGGGTTGGGCAGTGGCTGCAGGATGGTCACCTTAGCTTTGAAGTTGCTTTGCGAATCCTCAAGGTTGGGTTCGGTAAGGTCTGTGCACAGTTCGCTGTTGGAAATCGCTGTGTCTGCGTTATCATTTTCTGCATGTTCCGCGTCGTCGTCACCGCCGCTGCCTGTGGATTCGGCGCAGATGTCTTCGTCGCATTCTACCTCCTTGTCGGTTGGGCTGTTGATGAAGTCGTCAATCAGCTCTTGGAGAATGCTGTCGGTCTCCGTCTCGTGGGCAACCTCTGTGGCTTTAGGGTCAGGTCGTTTCACGATGCTTTCGATGGCAGCCATGATGTTGGGGCCATAAGGAAGGTCGTCGTCGGTGTTGACTTCCACCCTCCATCGCTTGGGGCTTTTCAAGTTGTCGATGACTGAGATGTCCTGATCCTCCCATTCTTCTTTCATGTCGTCGGCATTGAGGAATTTGCTTTCCGATAGCAGTACGCCCCACAGATCGAATGTGTCGATGTGTGCTTCCCTCAGTTTCATCTTGATCAGCCTGATGCTTTCAACGAGTTGCCACACGGGGCTTACGCGATGGCTTTCCTCGGTGAAGTAGAGTGGTACTTCGCCGTGGACGTATCTCTCGTCGGCCAATTCGTCAAGGTTGCCATAGTTGTCGATGCAAACCACTACGATGCATGCGTTGTGGACGTAGACGTAGATATCGTTGTTCTCCAGAAAAGGGCTTATGCCTTTCAGGTGAACAGAGTAGACGGCATAGTTGTCTGCCAGTCGGTCAAGGTGTCTTTCGATTGAGGCTCGGCTTTGCTTGCGAAAGCCGTCGATAAGTCTGTAAGTGTTCTCCATAATCAAATCTGAAATCATTCATCAAAGTTGTAAATCACATACGTAAAGCCCTTACGGATAAGGGCGCAAGAGAGAACGGGCCAATGCTTGCGCACGAGCCCGTAGTATCCATAGAGATTTCAGTGTCTGTAATCCCTATCACAAAAAACGACCGTTGTACAATAAATCAAAGAGCGCACATCAACCCCGCTTCAGGAACGCACACATGACAGCGTCGCCAAGCAAATGCTTCGCGAGGCCGCGGCACGGCTGCCGAGCTGGTTAATGCAGTTACTTCTCATGTACAGAAAAAATGTTTTTTGTGATAGTTCGTGTCTTTCGACGGCCCAAAAGTAGATGATTTTCTGCTCCAGGCCAAGGCTTTTTCATGGATTCGTCGGTTTTTAACATTTCTAAAGCCTTTTTTGTGTTTTTAGCTCAAATAAATCACCTTTCATCGTTCCCCGTTCACCATTTCTTTGTACCTTTGCGCCCACAATCCGAAGGCTGCACCGAGCAGTCGAAACTCATTTCCTGAAGATTATGTCTAAGAATAGATTCTTTCAGATAGCCTTTCTGGCGGCTTTGACGGCGGCGATGTTTCTCTCTTCGTGCAACAAAGGAGAGACGTATGCCGACCAGAAGAATAAGGAGCGCAAGGCCATCAACTCTTTTCTCAACCGCGACGTGGCCTTGCTGACCAACGATGGCGACACGGCCATCCATGTAGGTCACATCAATGTCATTAGTGAAGCGCAGTTCTTAAGTCAGGACAGCACCACGGACGTCAGCAAGAACGAGTACGTCTTGTTCTCCGGAACGGGTGTCTACATGCAGATTGTGCGTAAGGGCGCCGGCGAGAAATTGCAGCACGGGCAGTCGAAACGAGTCATTGCCCGGTATCTTGAGTACAATATCCTTACCGACAGCATACTGTCGCGCTCCGATGTGCTGTACTATTCTACTACTCCCGACATCATTGACATCTCTAATTCCTATGGCACTTTCACGGCCTCGTTCAACACCGCGAACGGCGGCGGAGCTTTCTACCGTATCTACAACTCTACGGTGGTGCCGAAGGGATGGCTGGTTCCGTTCACATACATCCGTATTGGCCGTCAGGTGAATGCCGACGACAAGATTGCCAAGGTGCGCATGATTGTACCACATTCCCAGGGGCAGGCCAATGCGCAGTCGGGCGTGTACCCGTGCTTCTACGAGATTACGTTCCAGGAGATGCGCGACTGAGACGGACGTTATCCGTCTTCACGATCGGATTCTCGGAGGCCGCCACTTGCTCCTTACGCAAACAGATAAAAGGCCATCGGAGAAGACGACTCGGTTAAACAGAAAATGGGGATATGCCAACCGTTTTGGTTGACATATCCCCATTTCTTTGTTTGGTTGCGAATCAGTAAGGCGAGACGAAGGGAGGGGCAGTTCCACAATCATTTGATGCGAGATTGTGTCGTGCTCGTCTGATGCGTTGTTGCAGGATGATGACCCGTCTTGACCCTTGTTTCATTTTTGTTTCTGTAGGCTGCTTGGTCAAACACGAACAGGAGCTCTTCCCGATGCACCTAAGAGAATTGGCCGATGCGCCTAAGAGAATTGGCCAACACGCCTAAGAGAATTGCCCGATGCGCCTAAGAGAATTGTTCAGCGTGGCCAAGAGTGTGAAAAGGTTCACATTACTTCGATGATGTCGCGTATATCTGTTGTGTAGAATGGCGAACGGAGGGTGTGCAGGATGCTGTTGCGGAAAGTCGTGGCTTTGCCTGTTGTGGGGTCAGGCGCACGCATGGCACTGGCCAGTTGCAGGCTTTCGTCGCCGAGGCTATGGTTCACCTTGTCGGCCACGAGAGACAGCTTCGTGAATTTCTGTTTCAGCTCGATGGGCGTGTCGAGGAAGCTCGTTTGCATCTCGTCGGCTGGCACTGTGCCGCTGACGACGACGCCGGCACGTTTCCATTGGTAGCCTTTGCGCAGACAGGTGTCCAAGGCTCGGAGCGCAGCAGCCGTGATTTCGGGGTCGGACGAGGCCGGTGCGGGCAATGCTATGGTATGCGAGAGACTGCTCTGGGCAAGGTCGTCGCGGAAAGGGTTCGTAGAGATGAATGTCGTAACGTATTGTGCCATGCTGCGTTGTTGCCGTAGCTTGAAGGCACAACTGGCGGCAAACGACGAAATGGCCACAGCCAGTTCGTCCCTCGTCGTCAGCATCTTCGGAAAACTGCGACTGGTGCAGATGGTTTGCTTGCGTGGCAGGTGCTCCAAGGCTATGCAGTCGCGTCCGTGCAGTTCCTGCCACGTTCGCAGGCCGGTGACGGTCATCGCACGCCGAACACTCTCGGCATCCATCTGTGTGAAGTCGAGCGCCGAGCGTATGCCTGCCGCTTCAAGGCGCATGGCCGTGCGGCGTCCTATGCCCCAGACATCGGCTACGGGGAACATGGCCAGCGCCTTCTGCCGCCGTTCTTCCGTGTCGATGACACAGCACTTGCGGTAGCCGGCATAGCGCTTGGCAAACTTGCTGGCCACCTTCGCCAACGTCTTCGTGGGGGCTATGCCTATGCTTACGGGCATACCTGTCCAGCGCCGCACCTTGGCTGCCAGCGCTTCGCCCCATGCCTTGACGTCCGTATCGCTGTATTGCGACGAGGGAAGCGTCAGGAAGGCTTCATCGATACTATATATAAATATGTCGGGCGCGCTCGCGCGTAAAAGGCTCATCACCCGGGCCGACATGTCGCCATAGAGCGTGTAGTTGCTGCTCAGGGCATGAATCTCCTTTCCGGGAAAACGCTCTGCCAACTGGTAGAACGGCAATCCCTCGGGCACCCCCAGTGCCTTAGCCTCTGGAGAGCGGGCCACGACGCAGCCGTCGTTGTTCGAGAGTACGACTACAGCCTTGCCTTCGAGCGCCGGATTGAATACCCGTTCGCACGAGACATAGCAATTATCGCAGTCGACGAGAGCGTACATCATCTCTTGGTTTTGTCGACAAAAATACATATTCTTTTCTAAACCCAAGCCAATCGGGCACATGTTTTTCGGTTGCATGACGCTATAGGCCCAAGGGCGCGCCAATAACCCTGAAAGGTTTTGGCAGATGAGGCCAAGCGCTTGCAGGTGAAAACAACTGGCTTTGCCTCCGGACGCTTGACCTTGTGCTTTATTATGACTGACCTCATCCCTTGGAGTGGCCGTCAGCATCGCAAATTGTACCCTGACACATTTTTGCCAACGGCAATGTCCATGCTGAAAAATTAACGGTGCAGGCAATAAAATCCGAAGGCAATGTCGTGCATAAGGCATATTTTGATTACCTTTGCCGTCGAAAAGATAATCTGCGATATGCCTAACGAAGTAGAATTTCTTACCATCGAAGTAGGCCCCGAAGTCTCGCTCCCGTTCTTTCCCGAGGGCATAAGGGCGGGCTTTCCCTCGCCTGCTACCGACTATGAGGAAGAGTCAATCGACCTCAACCGCGAGCTCATACAGCATCGCGAGGCCACGTTCTATGCCCGCGTCAAGGGCGAATCGATGGTGGAGGCGGGAATCATGCCGGGCGATTTGCTCGTAGTGGATCGTGCCCTTGAGCCGCAGCACGGCGACATCGTCGTAGCTTTTGTGGGCGGCGAGGACGAGGGCTTTACCATCAAGGAACTCGACCTCTCGGAAAAGGACCGAGGCACGGTGTGGCTTGTACCTCACAACAAGAGCTACAAGCGTATACGAATAACGCCCGAACAATCGGGCGTCATCTGGGGAGTGGTAACCTATTGCATACACAAGAGCCTGAACCGTACACGCTGATTCTAAGACAATGTGTTAAACATTGATTTCCAACTGTGCAGCCGAGTCGGCCTGAGTCGGGCAACCTTATAGGGCCAGTGCCTGCATTCAACAAGTTAACCTTTTTGATTTCTGCGTATAAAGCGCATGCGCGCTTGACCACTTTTCGTGTGTCAGCTATTCTTTAGGGCTTAGGCCCATAGCCAGGGCTTTGCGGTCGACAAAGGCCAGAGCGGCGTCGTGCTCGTTGGGAATCACGCCGTCGAGGATGGCGTCTTTGACAGCCTCTTTGAGCACGCCTACGGGCCGTGAAGGTGTGAGACCATAGCGCTCCATGATTTCGTCGCCCGTCACAGGCGGCTGGAAATTGCGGATACGGTCGCGCTCCTCAAGGTCGACGAGCTTTCGGCGTACAAGCTGGAAATTGTCGAGGAAACGCTGCTTGCGTTGCTCGTTCTTCGACGTGATGTCGGCCTCGCACAGCAGCATAAGATCGTCAATATCATCGCCAGCCTCAAACAAAAGTCGGCGTACGGCCGAGTCGGTTACCTCATCGTCGGCGATGGCAATAGGTCGCATGTGCAAGCTGACAAGCTTTTGAACATATTTCATACGCTCATCCATCGGCAGCTTCAGCCTTCGGAAAATTTGAGGCACCATCTTCTCGCCTATATAATTGTGGTTGTGGAAAGTCCACCCTTGAACTGGGTCCCAACGTTTCGAGCGCGGTTTGCCTATGTCGTGCAGCAAGGCTGCCCAGCGCAACCAGACTGAAGCCTCCACTGTATCTTTCTGCAAGGGAGTATTCTTGTCTTCGCCTGTGGCTTCTGCTTCAGCTTCTTCGCTTGCAGATGAGAGTTGCTCGCGTTGCTTTTTCACGACATTCGTCAGCACCTCAAGCGTATGCCAGAAATTGTCCTTGTGGGCGCGTCCGCCTCGGGATTCAACTCCTTGAAGAGCTGCCAACTCGGGGAAGATGAAGTCGAGCAGGCCGCACTGGAACAAGAGTTCCCATCCGCGAGCCGGAGCATCTGAAGCCATGATCTTCTGGAGTTCGTCGGCTATGCGCTCGCCTGAGATGATGCTGATGCGTTCACGGTTGCGGTGGAGCGCCTCGAAGGTCTCAGGCTCTATCTCAAAGTTGAGCTGTGTGGCAAAACGTATGGCACGCATCATGCGCAGAGGATCGTCGGAGAAGGTCACGTCAGGGTCGAGGGGCGTGGCAATGATGCGGTCTTCGAGATCCCAAACGCCATTGAACGGATCCACGAGTTCGCCGAAGCGTTCGCTATTGAGGCACACGGCTAAGGCGTTGATGGTGAAATCGCGACGCTGCTGATCGTCCTCAAGAGTGCCGTCCTCGACGACGGGCTTGCGCGAGTCGTGGCTATAGCTCTCGCGGCGGGCGCCTACGAACTCCACTTCCAGATTCTTGCCCTTCACCTGTGCTGTGCCAAAGTTGCGGAAGACACTCAGATGAGCGCCTCGGCCCAAACGCTTGCACACTGCCTTTGCCAACTCGATGCCGCTGCCTACGCACACCACGTCGATGTCCTTCGACGGCCGCTCTAGAAATAAATCGCGGACGTAGCCTCCCACGACATAACATTCCACGCAGAGGTCGTCGGCCGCTTGACCGATAGTGTGAAAGATGGGGGCCGACAGGAGTTCTGTGAGTTGCTGGCGAGAGAGTTGACGCATGGGAACTGTAGGATGGATTACTGATGGCGAATTCCGAATTCCGAAAGACGAATCACCGATGAAGAATGATGAAAAGTGAAAGTTTAAGGCGATAGAGAGTTTAAGCCTTGTTAAAATCGATGCAAAAGTAATAAAAAAGGTTGAGTAATGGCGGACGAAAGCTGAGTTTTTTAAATAAACTTGTACTTTTGCAGTTAAGATGATACGCCAAGCATACATATTAATTGTATTGACGGGAATGGCCGCAGCCTTTACGTCGTGCAAATCGACCGAAGAGGCTTCGGAACTGATGGCCGAGGTGCAGCTCGATGAAGCGCGACAGCTCATGAGCAGCAAGCAGTTTGCAGCCGCGCGCGACACAATCATGAGCCTGAGACGTCAGCATCCCACTGCCCTTAATGTGCGGCGGGCTGCTATACTGACTCTCGATAGTGTGGAGCTGATGGAGACCCGCGACAGCATAGAGCGCTACGAGAGGCTCCTGCACGCCGAACAGGAAGCTTTCGAGCTGATGCAACCTCGAATCGAGGGTAAGACGAATGAGGCATACTATGTCCAGCAACGTCGCCTTTTCGAGATGCGGCAACATTTCGATGAATTGTGTGCCAAGGCCAAGTTCTATGTCCGCAAACTCGATATTGATGCAGCTGGAGAACGTTAATGATAAAGAGAAACAAAAAAGGCTCCGCAACGTGTGTTGCGGAGCCTTTTTTGTTGTTATGTTTGGATGATGGCTTAGAACGCTGCGTTCTTCGGCGTGCGGGGGAAGGGGATGACGTCGCGGATGTTCTGCATACCCGTGACGAACAGGATGAGACGCTCGAAGCCAAGGCCAAAGCCGGCGTGCGGGCAGCTTCCCCAACGACGCGTGTCTACGTACCACCATAGGTGGGTCTTGTCCATCTCGCGGCGCTCAATCTCGCCCATAAGCTTGTCGTAGTCCTCTTCACGAACGCTGCCGCCGATAATCTCGCCGATGGCAGGGAAAAGAACATCGGTGCCTTGCATAGTAGGACCAGGAGCAACAGCTCCGCGGTAGCCTACGGATGCCCCTTCGGGATTGGCTGCATCGACGGGCGTATTCTGCTTCATGTAAAACGACTTGAAGGCGCGCGGGTAGTCGGTCATGATGACGGGCTTGCGGAAGTGCTCCTCAACAAGGTAGCGCTCGTGCTCGCTGGCCAAGTCGTCGCCCCACTGACAAGGGAACTCGAACTTGTGGCCGTTCTTGATAGCTTCCTGCAAGATGCGGATACCCTCGGTGTAGGGCAAGCGAACGAAGTCTTCTTTCAGAACGCCTTGGAGGCGCTCGATAAGGGTCTTGTCGATCATCTTGTTGAGGAACTCGAGGTCGTCCTGGCAATGCTCCAGCGCCCAACGGACACAGTATTTAATGAAATCTTCCTCCAAGTCCATGAGTTCTTCCTGATCGAGGAAGGCTACCTCAGGCTCAATCATCCAGAACTCAGCCAAGTGGCGAGGAGTGTTGGAGTTCTCGGCACGGAAGGTAGGACCGAAGGTGTAGATGGCACCGAGCGCTGTTGCTCCGAGCTCTCCTTCAAGCTGACCGCTCACGGTGAGGCTGGTTTGCTCGCCGAAGAAGTCGTCGTCGTAGATAATCTTGCCATTCTCATCCTTCTTCAGGTCGTAGAGATTCTTGGTCGTGACCTGAAACATATTGCCGGCGCCCTCACAGTCGGAGGCTGTGATGAGAGGCGTGTGGAAGTAGAAGAAACCGTGCTCGTGGAAATAAGTGTGGATGGCCATGGCCATATTATGACGGATGCGCATGACGGCACCAAAGGTGTTGGTGCGCAAACGCATGTGAGCATGCTGACGCATGAACTCGAAACTCTGGCCTTTCTTCTGCATGGGGTACTCGGCATCACATGTGCCGAGCACTTCAATCTTAGAGGCTTGAATCTCTACTGCCTGTCCAGAGCCTACGCTTTCGACCAGCGTACCTTCGATGCTAAGGCAGGAGCCTGTGGTGATGAGCTTAAATGTGTCTTCGTTGAACTTCTCGCTGTCGGCAACAATCTGTATGTTCTTAATGGTTGAGCCATCGTTCAAGGCGATAAAGTGAACGTTCTTAGAGCCACGGTGGGAGCGTACCCAGCCTTTGGCGCAAACCTCGCCGCCTGGCTGCGCGGCAAGGAGTTCGATTATTTTTGTACGTTTCATATAGCTTTGATTATATTCTGGATTTTATAGATTGTCTACGTCCTCCAGATTTTTATATTCTTTACTCGAAGGCTCCCATGCGCAGCATGTTCACTTCCTGCTCGGTCAGGTAGCGCCAGTCGCCACGCTTGATGTTCTTCTTTGTCAGGCCTGCGAAAAGGACACGGTCGAGCTTGGTAACCTTATAGCCAAGGTGCTCGAAGATGCGACGAACAATGCGGTTGCGTCCGCTATGAATCTCTATGCCCACCTGCTTCTTGTCGGTAGCGTGGGCATATTCTATTGCATCTGCATGAATCTCGCCGTCGTCGAGCTGTATACCTTCAGCTATCTGGCGTAGGTCGGCTGCAGTCACAGGCTTGTCGGTAGTGACGTGGTAGATCTTCTTTTTGAGGAACTGGGGATGTGTGAGCTTAGAAGCGAGCTCGCCGTCGTTGGTCAGAAGGAGGACACCCGTTGTGTTGCGGTCGAGACGTCCTACAGGATAGATGCGTTCGTTGCAGGCATCCTTCACTAAGTCCATTACGGTCTTGCGGTTTTGTGGGTCGTCGCTTGTTGTCACATAGTCTTTGGGCTTGTTCAACAACACATAGACCTTCTTCTCGATCTTCACGGGCTGGTCATGGAACTTCACTTCGTCGGTGCGCTTCACTTTTGTGCCAAGTTCAGTGACGACGGCTCCGTTTACGGTTACTACTCCAGCCTCGATGAACGTATCGGCTTCGCGACGTGAGCATACACCTGCATTAGCTAAGAATTTGTTCAAGCGGATAGGAGCTTCCGGATCGATGTGAGCTTCGGAGTATTCTATACGTTTCTTGAGGCTGTATTTAGCATTGGGATCGTAGCCGGCTGTGCGAGGACGACGCTGCTGAAAGCCTCCACGCTGTTGGTAACCTCCACGTTGCTGGAAACCGCCTCGTTGTTGATAACCTCCTCGCTGCTGGCCGTAGCCGCCTTCACGATTGAATCGGGGCTGATAGCCTCCTTCACGCTGTTGAAAACCACCTTCGCGATGGAAATTGTTGCGTTGCTGGTAGCCTCCTTCGCGTTGCTGATAGCCTCCATCACGGTTGAATCGTGGTTGGTAGCCTCCTTCGCGTTGCTGGTAGCCACCCTCACGGTTGAAACGTGGCTGATAGCCCCCATCGCGGTTGAATCGAGGCTGATATCCCCCTTCACGTTGCTGGTAACCACCATCGCGGTTGAATCGGGGCTGATAACCTCCTTCACGCTGCTGATAACCTCCTTCGCGGTTGTAGCCATTGCGTTGCTGATAGGTGCGGCGTTCTCCGTCGGCATTGCTGCCATAGACGGGACGCTGAATTCGAGGGCGCGGCGTGCGACCCTGATTTCCATAGCTCTTGTTCTCGTCGTTGCTGTCATTCTGCGCGAAATTCTCGCGCCACTTCTCGTCGTTGTTTTCCATTGTTCTAATTAAATACCTGTGTAATTGTTTGGAGTAATCTGGCGCAACTCGGCTTTCACAGCCTCGCTGACGTCAAGTGTTTCTATAAAGTTTGAAATTGTTTCGTGGCTGATGGCCGCTCCCGTGCGAGTGAGCTGTTTGAGAGCTTCATACGGGTTGGGGTAGGCTTCGCGGCGCAAAATGGTCTGAATGGCCTCGGCCACCACGGCCCAGTTACGTTCGAGATCGGCTTGTAAGGCGTCCTCGTTAAGCAGAAGCTTAGACAGACCCTTGAGTGTGCTCTGTACGGCAATAACGATGTGGCCAAGGGGTACGCCCACATTGCGCAGTACCGTGGAGTCAGTGAGGTCGCGTTGCAGGCGGCTCACAGGCAGCTTTTCAGCCAGATGACCAAGGATGGCACCTGCAACACCGAGGTTGCCCTCAGAATTTTCAAAGTCAATGGGGTTCACTTTATGGGGCATGGCACTGCTGCCTACCTCACCAGCCTTGACGCGCTGGCGGAAGTAACCCATCGATATATACTGCCAGATGTCGCGGTCGAGGTCGATGATCACGATGGCAATGCGGCGAAGAGCATCGAAGAGAGCAGCCAGACAGTCGTAGTTGCTAATCTGTGTGGTCCATTGTTCGCGCTCCAGACCGAGGCTTTGGCTGACGAACTGGTTGCCAAAGGTTCGCCAATCGATTGAAGGATAAGCGATGTGGTGGGCATTGAAGTTGCCTGTGGCGCCGCCGAACTTAGCCGTGATGGGACAATCGAGCAACATGGTGAGCTGGCGTGAGAGGCGATATTCGAAAACTTTGATTTCCTTGCCCAGTCGAGTGGGCGAGGCGGGCTGGCCGTGGGTCTTGGCCAACATGGGGATGTCTTTCCACTCCTCTGCCATTGCTGCCAAGGTGGAGGTGAGCTGTTGCAACTGCGGTACCACGACTTCGTCCAGTGCATCCTTGATGCTCAAGGGAACACTGGTGTTATTGATGTCTTGCGAAGTGAGTCCGAAATGAATAAATTCCTTGAAAGCCTCTAAGCCTCCGATGGCATCGAAGCGTTCCTTAATGAAATATTCCACGGCTTTGACGTCGTGGTTCGTTACGCTCTCAATCTCCTTGACTCGGGCTGCATCGGCCTCTGAGAATGTTTCGTAAATGGCGCGAAGCTTGCCGAACAGGTTCTTGGGAAAGCTGGTCAGCTGTGGAAGCGGAAGCTCGCAGAGGGCAATGAAATACTCGATCTCTACGCGAACGCGGTAGCGAATGAGTGCATATTCCGAAAAATATTGGTCAAGGGATTGTGTCTTTGAACGGTAGCGGCCGTCAATAGGGGAGATGGCGGTAAGAACATTTAACTCCATAGCAATCGGTGAAAAATATGTGTAAAATGGATCCTATATATAATATATTAATGTATGTGTTGGTACTTTCTCACGAAAGGCGTGGCAAAGGTAATCAATAAAAGTGAAATAGAGCTGTTCGGAGCACAATTATTTTAATACGAAGTTGTTTCTTGACTTAAGATAACACTGTCAAGCGCATAGAAAAATGCTTTTGGATGTGGAGTTGCAATATTAGTTTCACTTGTGTAATTCGTTATCACTGCTAAACAGATTTGCCATGTTCCTTTGTTGTGCTCTCTCCCAATGTCTTTTGTGCCGGCAGGATTATCTTTAGTCATGAGGCACGACTGCCGTAGGCATTTATTAAACCGACTATTGTCGAGTGAGTGTGAATTTCAGGTTGACACCGAAGTCCTGCGTGATTGTAGGATAAGCCGACGAAGAGAGCAAGGGCTGATTGCGTTGGCGGTTGTAGTAAAGCGAGAACGTGACATAGCGGCTCATGGCATAGTCGGCCATGAAGCTTGCCTTCACGGCACGGTTGCCGCTTGTAGCCTCAGAAAGCGACGTTTGGATATTACGCGTAATGGCATCTTGGTTGCGCAACGAGAAGTCGAAGCGCAAGTTGAGTGAATGTGCAAAATTATTCCTTCTGTTGCTTGAGCTCTGGCTCTGATTGTTGCGGCCTTTCTGGCCTGTATTCTCTTTGGTGTTGCTGTTTTGCCCGCCTTTGTTCTTTGATGCGGCCTTTTGGCTGCTGCTCTTGCCTGCGAAGAGTTGAGCAATCTTGAAATCGTCAATCTTATATCCCCATCCGAGGACGATGTCTGCCGAACTGGCTTCATTGATTTGGGCGGAAGTCATGGAGAGCGTCAGCACACGTGTCTTACGGTATTCCAGCTTGAGGGTCATGTTGTTTTGCATCGTTACGTTCAGGCCTACAAGTGGGGAGAAAGCTTCGTTGATGCTTACAGATGAAATATCGTACATAGACGATGGCGAGAAAAGGCCGGTTGTAGTATTCATTACATATCCCATATCGCTTCCGTGCATGTATTCGACCCACGATGAATAGCTATTGTAAGAGCCTACGGCGTAGATGCTCTTGTAGCCATGAGTAAGCGTGACGCTCTTCAGGTGGTCGCGCACCCAGGGCAGATTGCTCAGACCTTTGTAGGAAAGATTCCAGTTGGGAAGCATACGTGCTAACGAAGGGAATATGTCAAGCGTAGACGTCGTAGCTCGTTTACCTGTGTAAGCTGCCAGGAAGGCTGGTATCATCACGTCGCCGCTATACGGGTCTACAGTGCCATTTTCAGGATTAAAGTAGCCTTCCATTCCTGTTTGTTGCGGGTATTGAGTTCCTATGTATTTGCTTTCCACTCTACCTTGCATCACTTTCAGATATTCTTTGAAGCGGTTGAAAGCCTTGCTTTCGTAACCGTTGGATGCATTGCCGCGACTCTGGAACGCTGTTTGAAGACTTATCGTTGTCATGTTGAACGATCCGGTGCGTGTAGTCGGGTTGCCAGCATACATATATTGTATGCTTTTCGCCCCATTGACGGTGCGGCTGGCATTCAGGTCGATCTTTAGGTCGGGAAGAGGTTCCAACGTGGCTTTCAGTTGCAAATCTTCCATCGTGTTAGAAGCTGCCGGAGTTGCTACGCTATCGCTGTTGAGCAACCATTGTTGCTCTTGTGCGTGGTCAATGTAGCCATCGCCTACAAGACCAAAGGCAAAGCCGAGGCCGGGGGCCATAACATTGCCGCGGTGACGTTGGCCCAACATGTCGCCGACGTTAGGCATGAAGCCAGGCAGGGCCAGCGCGTAAGTGTTGCGATAGCTGATGCTGACGTTGCGTAGCATCATGAGGAAACGTGCTCCTGCCTGTGCCCATTGGTACCATTTCTGATCCTCGAGCTTGGGTTTGGCCACGACATTTACGCGAAGAGGCAGAGGCTTGAAAGCAACAGCGTCAAGTGCCGAGTCGGCCGCCTCTTTGGCTAATTGCTCCGCTTCACGTCGTTGCTTGTTTTGCACCATCTTTTCCACCTTATCTTTCATAAGCATTATTCCACTTTCCTTGGTGCTGATATCCTTGCCACTCTTTTCAGCCGCCATCTTGCCGTCTGCCAACTCTGCCTTCCCTTCCATGTCCGCATCCGTTGCGGCCAAGCTTTCGCCTTTTCGGCTGAGGCTGTCGGGTGCGATGGCAGAGAGGCTGTCTCCCTTGGCAGTGGAGCTATTCATGGCCTCCGCTTCTTTGGCTATTCGCTGTTTTTCCTCCTTGGCTTTCTTTGCTGCAGCAAGGACCTCCTTCGGAGGCTTGATGCGAATGGTGTTTTCGTCGATGATCTTATACTTCAACTTATAGGTCTTGCCTTTCTCGTCCTTGGCGGTTACAATTATGCGTTTACTCTTTTGGTTGTGTTTAAGGTCGATGGCAGAATCGGGCAGCAAGACCTCTCCCGCAAACCCTTTTATCTGCTTCTTCTGTTGGCTGATGCCCTTTGCGTTGTTTTGAACTTTAGCCTTAGTGGGGTCGAGCAATGCTTTTAGGGCAGTGCTGTCGCCTGCCGCAGCTTTTTTCTGAGCTTCGGCCATAGCTTTGGCTTCGTTTTCCTTCGCTTTCTTCTTTTCTTCGGCTTCTTTCTTCCTTGCTTGGTCTTTTTTCCTTCCCTCGCTCCTGATTGTAGAGGTGGAGAATCGTTTGTTTGCTTCTTTAAGGAAGTTTGAATGGGCATACAGCGTCTCCATGTTCAGGCGTCCGTTGAGGTTGACAGACCTCTGCGTCGTTATGGTGTTTCCGAGTGTACTTCCATTCTCAAGTTCTGCGCCTCGTTTCCATGAGTAGTTGCTTTGGTAGGTGCCGTCGGCCGATATCCAGTCGGTAAGAGGAATCTTTTCGAAGGGTATTTTGTAAGATGCCTGCACCATTTGGGTATAGTCCAGCGGGGTACCAAAGCCGCGGATGCTGTGCTTGACGCTGTCTTTCCATGCGGTGTAGCTGTCGGCATAGAGGTCTTTGTTGACGGGGGTATAGGGCTCTTCAATCTCAGCATTGGTGCCGCTCTGGAAGGTGAAGTGCAGTGCTTTGGTAAGATCCCAGCGCAGATTGAACTCGCGATTCCACAGGAACGACGGAGTCCATCTCAGCGGAATAGCGTTCTTCGACTCGATATTATCCATGTCGCGCTCCTGAATCTCATAGTAGTTGCGAATGATGTCCGTGTTGAACGTCAGGCTTTGGGGCGCGAAGTTGAAGTTCTGTGCTTTAAGGATATCCAGCCATTTACTTTTGGATTTCATCTTTTTGAACGGCTCCCAAGCTTTCCAGTTAGGAGTCCAACTGTAGTTGAGTCCGCCTCTCCAAGTCTTTTCGTGCTCGTAGACGATGGTCTCTCCCGTGTTGTAGGTGTGTGAGTGGCTATAGTTGAAGGTGAAGTTGGCCGGGTCGTAGGGCATCGGATGCTTGCGTGTCTGAACGTTCACCTTCACGCCAGAGAACGACAGGCTCTTGGTCACTTGCTTCTGTGTAGTCAGGCTGATGATGCTGTCTTTCTCTTGCTGTGTCGTTGTTGCGTCCAGGGCATCGCTCAGGAGCATGTCGTTGTCAAGAGGGTTGTATTTGGGGCTCACCGTTTCCTTGGCATAGCTGTAGTACATCGGGAAGTTGACTTTAGCCTTTGGTGGCAGCAACTTGCCGAGGTCCATCTGCGTGGTGATTGTGTAGTCGAGGGTATTGTCGTTTGAACGTTCTGATACGCTCTGTTCCAGGCCTCCAAAGCCTGCTTTCTCATAATGTCCCTGCAAGTTTACGCTGCCGAGGTCCGAGAGCTGAATGTTCAGCGCAGCCTGAGCAGCCCATCCGCCTTCGTTGGAGAATTCCTGCAGGCGTAGCTCGTTGGCCCACACCTCTACGCTCTTCACCGTGCGTCCGTTGTTGCGGATACCGATCATGATGGTCTTAATCTCGCCGAGCGTCGGGTTGCCCATTATGGTGATGCGGTTGCTGGGGCGATCGTTGTCAAATTCGCTGTACTGAATATTGTAGCTGGCGTTGCCGAGACTCTTCTCACGGTTGCGGTTCTTCTTTACAGTTGTCAGCTTGGCGAGGTCGATGTCTATCATGTTTTCCGAAGGCCATACGATGCGGCAGTCGTTAGGACTGTAGCGGTCGTAGCGGCGCTCGGGCGTGAGCTGCAAGGGTACTTCGTATTCATAGAAGTTTGATTTGTAGTCCGACCCTATGCGCAGGAACACAGACGTCTCGCCATCGTGCAGATCTGTGATGTCGTTGGCCAAGGCATTGGCATGGACATACATCTGAAGGTGCTTGTACTGACGCATGTCGTAGTTGCAGTTTTTGAATACGGCGCGGGCATCGCCAGGCGAAAGGTTCTTGGCGATGAGCGACAATGCCTGTTCGTTCTGCTCTACGAGCTGTGTCTGTGCCGGGTCGGTGATAGGCGAGATGCCCGGTGGCAGTACGTAATTGACCGGTTGCTTTTCGTTGTTTTCCTCGATGTTCACGGCGCTCACTTCGAGTGTGGCGTTCACGGCCGGTGCCTCGCCTGCATACAAGTTCTGTTCGTACTGGCGCCAGTCGGCTTGCACGAGGTCGAGGGTGGCAAATCGGAGTATGATAGGTTTCTCGAACCCCGTCAAGTACATTCTGATGAACCGGATGCTGGTGAAGTCGGTGATACCTCCGACGGCTCGTTCGTACTCTTCCAGCGGGATACGGAACTGGAACCAACGTTCGAGTCGCTTGTCGCCGTTGCGCAACGAGGCTGTCAGGCGCCTGACATCGGAGATGTAGTTTCGTCCGACAACCGTGTCGGAAGGATGCAGCGAGATATGATACTGGAAGTATTTTTCATACTCGTTGAGGGTATAGTCCTGATTGATATCCTCCACGTCGGGAGTTGTCTTGAAGGCCGTCTCGTAGCTCTCAGGCGAGTTCTCCGTGTCGGGTGAGTTGCCTTCGGGCATATTTATGCGTTTGTAGCGTTCAAGAATGCCCACGCGGTTGCGGTCGAAGTCGGTGCCGCGGTAGTAGTGGTAGTCGTCGCCGGCAGGGTCGGCCCAGATGCTGTCGAATACTTCGGGCGACACTTTTCCTTGTATCTGTGAGAGATAATCCTGATAGATGCCGAAGGTGCGTTCCATCTCCGAGTTGATACCATTGAGGCCCACGTCCTGGCGTGTGCGAGCTCCGCTTTCGTTGTTGAAGGCATAGGTGACGCTGGTGCCTATGGGTACGCGTCCCCATGTCGTGGCCTCGTAATAACGTTGGTCGTCATCGATGGGCAGTCCGCTTTCATAAAATTTCTTTCCGTCCTTGAGCACATCTTCCGACACCTCGCCGAGGTCTATATACATCTCACCTCCATAGCTTTGATCGTCGCCGGTGTAGAGGAAAGGATCGAGCATCCAGAACTCGATGTATTCGATGTTCTGGGCTTCGAAGTCGGGGTTGTCGGTCTTTCTCATCATGCCGCCCCAGTTCTCTTTCGGCTTTAACAGGCGGCCGCGGCTATCGAGATCGGGGTTGAGGTTGTAGGCTCCGCGCTCGGTGGGGTAGTATGCCAGATTGAGCACATTCAGCGATGCGGCTTCGCTGTACGAGTTGAGTTGCTTGTTGGGGTAGAGGTCTCTCTCGTACACCTCACGCACGTAACTGTCGGAGAGCTGGTTGAGGTCGCTCTTGATGTGTGAGGGTGTCAGCGATGAGCTCCTACGAGTGAAGATGGGGTCGATATAATACCAGGCCAACAGGGCTCGCTGGTAGCCGCTACGCACGTCGTTGACCAGTTTTGAACCCTCGAAGGCTGTAGGCACCGAGGACATCATCCACATCGTGGGTTGCGAGATGCTCATGCGGTTTTTCGTATTCTCGAAGTCGTCCATGTAGGAGGCTCCGCCTTGCACTTTGCGGTTCTGTCCGGCTATGAGCTGTGCGAAGTCGGCGCTGAATGCTATTTGCGAAGGTGCTGAAAAGTGGAGCAGAGGGATGGCATTGAGGGCTGTGGTCAGCCATTGTGCTTCCTTCTTCCAGTCCATGTGCAGGCCCCACAGTGTGTTTTTCAGTGGTTCGCTGCCCATGTTCACCTTTGTCGTCAGCGGTTGTTCGTTGAGGAATTGGAACGTACCTCCTACGACAAAGTTCTTTGAGAATTCGTAGTCCCAGTTGACACCGAGCATCGTCTTGCGTTGCATGCCGTAGGTGTCGTTGGATTCCACGCTGGCATTCACTTTCGTTCCCGATTCTATGATGCTTTGGTTCAGGATGGTGACGATGCCCATTGAGTAGTCAACGCGGTAGTCTACATTCTCTTGAAGGGTCATGCCTCCGGCTGTCACTACGACGCTGCCCGGGGCTATACTCGTGGCTCCGAGGTCTATTTGTGCTCCGTTCGTACCCTTATAGCGTCCGACGAGCTGGAATTTGTTCTGCTCGGCCATCTGCTTGGCGATGGTCTTTGTGCTGTCGTAGAGCGCGTCGAAGCAGTATTTGTCGGCTGTGGCATCGCTCCCGATCCATTGCCGCAGGTGGTCGCCGAAAGGTTCGGCAACGGGGAAGATGATGCGACCTTTGCTGATGGTGTAGCCCTCGACGTAGTCGAATTGTCCGTCGGCGTTTGAGCGGTTGTTGTTGTCCAGGCGGTCGAGGTTCATGGCCCTGAGCAGCGGTGTGTTTTTCAGACGGTTTTCGGGAAGATAGGTCTGATAAATACCTGCTGTGTCGTTTTGGAATTTAATGTCAAGGCGGAACTTCTCGCGCTGCGTGCTTGTGGCCCCGAGGTCATAGATGTTCTTCATCATCAGAGGCCAGTTGCCCATACGCGGCGAGCTGGTAGTGCTTTTGAGGGCTTTTACGAAAAGACATTGGTTGTTGTCTGTAAGGTCGCTGGCAAATTCGCCTACCTGATAGGTCTGTCCGTTATAGGTGTATTCGAAAGCGGCAGCCAGCACCTCGTCTGGGTCGAGCTGGAAATTGAGGGACACGTAGCCAAGAGCCGTGTTGAGAGTGTACTCGCTCGACGAGAGCAGACGGGCGCTCTGTAGCTTCTCGTAGTCGGCTCCTCCGGCAAAACCGGGTATGGCATCCAGCTCATTCATGGCCTGACTGATGTCACGTGCGTTAGGGTGCTCGTTGATGATTGTCTGGTAGAGGTCGTTTGAGCGGTTCTGTGGTTGGTCGGTAGCTGTGCCGCTCCATGCCGTGTTCCATATATGTTTGGCCTCACCCAGGTCGACGAATGCGATGAGGTTGCGGTTGTTCTGGGTCGAAGCGCTTTTGTTGGTCACCCATAATTCCACGCGCTTGAGTGTCACGCCGCTGGCTATGGTGGGCAACGTCCGCATCCATCGGTCGTAGTTGTCGCGGAAGAAATGGGAAAGCCAGAAGTGGCGGTTCTCTTCATAGTCGACTGCTGATATCTCGAAGTTTGTTGTCTGCGATCCGCCTTTCGAGCTGACGCTCTTCGAGGCAGACTTCTTCTGGCTGACGACGGTCTGCAACTTCAGCTTGCCAAACTGCAGGTCGGTGCGCAGGCCGAAGAGGCTCGAAACGCCGTGGATGAGCGTGGAGTTCGAGGGCATCGACACGTTACCGGCCTGCACCAGCTTCACAATTTCATCCTCTTTGCCGTCGTATTTCAATTGCATCTGCTGGGCGTCGACTTCGAAGGTGGCTTCCGTGTTGTAGTCGATGTTCATGTTCACCTTGTCGCCCACCTTACCCGTGACGTGCAGATTGATCTTTTCGTCGAAATCAAAGCCTAAGGTCTTGCGACGGTTGGACGCCAACGAAGGATTGTTCACCTTCTTTAGGTTGACGCCCATCTTGAGCTCGGCAGAACCTTGTGTCTTGATGCTGACGCCGCCCGGTCCGAAAATCTTTTCTGCAGGACCGAGGTCGAAGTTCATGTCGGTGAAGTCGAATTTGTTTTTGCCCTCGCTTTCGTATTCTTTCTTACCCTGCTGCCTGTAGTAGTTCTGCATAGAACGCTTGAGGCTCCACTGCTGGTACTCTTCAGGTGTCATCAGGATAGGCGTGTTGAGGTAGCCGCCGGTGCCGAGCTTTGTGCCCACGCGGTAGTAGCCCGTCAGCGAGTCCATCTCGGCCACCTGCTTGAGGTTGTCGGGGCGTTTGATGGCGATTCCCGTCGTGTCCAGGTCTTCTACTGTTTCCGGAGTTGTCTTCTGCGGAGTGGTGCGGAGGGAGTCGACCTGCGCATAAGTGAAAAGTGAAAAGTGAAAAGTGAAAAATAAGATAATGCTGCGTAGGCAGTAAAACCTATGCAGGGTTAACGTTCTAAAGAAAAACTTATTTTTCACTTTTCACTTTTCATTTTTCATTCTCAAAGCATCTTCAGTGCAAGCTTGATGACGCGCTCGACGGTGGCATCAGGCTCGGCACGCAGGATGCCTACGACAGCTTTCTGCGAAGGAGCGGGGGAGAAACCGAGCATCGTGAGCGCTTGAACTGCTTCGTCCTGCACTTCCTTGTTGGCTGCCGACAGCGGTTGCGAAGAGGGCGAACCGGCAGCGGCATCGAGGCCCAGGCTTACGATCTTGTCTTTCAATTCCACGATGATGCGTTGTGCCGTCTTGCCGCCTATGCCCTTGGCCGACTTCAGCAGACGCTCGTCGCTACGGCTGATGGCGTCGCACAGCTCGGAGGGAGTCAGTGAACTCAATATGACACGTGCGCTTTGGCCACCCACGCCGCTCACACTCGTCAGCAACAGAAACAGTTCGCGCTCAACCTTTGTGGCAAAGCCCCAGAGTTGGTAGGCATCCTCGCGGATGCTTTCGCAAACGAAGAGTTTTACGTCGCCCGTGAGCCCTTGGATGGCCGTGTAGGTGTTGAGGCTGATGCTCAGGCCGTAGCCCACGCCGTTGGCGTCGAGCACAGCCATGGTGGGAGAGAGTTCGGCAATCTGGCCGCGGATGTATTCTATCATTTTAATGTCGATGTTTAGATGTCCTGCAGAGGTTGTTTGTGCGTAGGGGTGCACGTAAGACAATAATATAAACGCGTGAAAGGCTCGCTTTATTGTGTGCGTAGACAAATATTCTTGGTCTCAACAGCCAAAAAAGCTACGGATTCGGGCAGATGCGCTTAGGGGCATGACGAAAACCGATAGACCAAATTGCTTGTTCGGTCGCGACCGAACAAGCAATTCCTGCGCTCGTGTCAGTGCCTGCGTCTTGGCGTCAGTGCTTGAACTATTTGAGGTACTTAGCCAAGGGACTGGCGTTGCGTGTCAATCCTATAGCGATGCCGATGGCATTCAGCCGTGCTCCGGCGAGCGATGTGTGGGTGTGATCGTTGTTGTAATAACGTTTCGCGGCCTCGGAGCCTATGCCGTCGAGGGCGTCGGCCGTGATGTTGTGAAGGTCTACGAACTCGCAGCCCGTTTCTTCGGCTATGGCGCGATACCATTTGCCGTAGGAGTCGTTGCGGCGCTCAATCTTGCCGCCGGGCCATTCGTTGCGGGGTGTGAGGCTGACAAGGATGGGCGTGGCACCCTTCTCGCGGCAGTCGTCGATCATTTTGCGCAAGTACCAGCCGAAGCTGTAGACGACCTCGTTGAAGGCTTCACCGTTGAGTGTGACGCGGCTGACGCAGCTGGTGTCGGCCACGCCGGGGATGTCGCCGCGATGCTTGCCCTTGTGCAGCTCGCCAATGTCGTTGTGCCCGAACTGGATGAGCACATAGTCGCCAGCCTGCAGGTCATTGTAGACCTTCTCCCAACGTCCTTCGCGGATGTAGGTGCGGCAGGAACGTCCGGCCTGAGCACAATTGATATAGGTGATCTTCTCCTCGTCGAAGATGCGCCAGGCCTGCGAGCCCCAGCCCCACATGCCTGTGGAATCCCTGTCAGTATTCTTCACGGTTGAGTCGCCGGTGATGAACACTACGGGCTTGCCCTTTTCGCGCTTCACGCCGGTTGTAGGTAAGGCGAGGTTGATCATCATGGCTTTCAGGGGCTGAATCTCTGGGTGCTGGCATGCCATGATGCCTTCAGCTGCGCAACGGGCATTATGCTCGGCGCCGAACTTGCTGGTGTGGATGTTGTCGAGGTAGAAGTGGTAGTTGACTTTCCACGAGCTCATCTTCTCGTATTTGCCGGCTGAAATCTCGTTGAGATCCACAAACGGAACGTCCATCTCTTCAGCTATCTGACGGGCCCACAGGCCGAAGGTCTTGTCCACGCGGACGGGTTGCCAAGAGCCATCATCAGACTGCTGCTTCCTCGGCGTCAGGCTCATCAGTATCGGATGCGCGCCCAACGCCCTTGTTTCCCGAATGAACTTGCGCATATATTCGCCGTAGCTCCATACGGTTTCCTGAAGCCCTTTGTTGGGGCCTTCCTTGAGCGTCACTACGAGCGAGTCGGTGGCCGATATGCCGCGTATGGTGGCACGGCAACGCCCGCTGTCGAAGGGACCGTTGTCGTTGTGGCCAAGTTCGATGACGACATAGTCGCCCGGACGGATACCTTTCTTCACGTCTGGCCACAACTGGTTGTAGAATGTGCGTGAGCTGGTACCGCCCAGCGCCTGGTTCTCCACCGTGATCTTAGCCGCGTCGAAGTACTTGTGCTCATAGAAACCCCAGCCCCATTGGCCATTGTCTCCGTTGCCTTTCGTTCCCGTGCGCATCGTGGAGTTGCCTACGAGAAACAGAACCGGATGGTTGTCTATACGGCTGCTGCCCGCCAGGGGACGCGCCGTCTTTACTTTTTCAAGACTGTCAAGCGTCAGGTCAATAACCTTGTTCTCGTCGTCCATCGGGCGAAATTCAGCTTGTTGGGCATGGGATTGCGCACAGAAGAGTGCCGCAAAAGCCATTGCAAACATTCGGGTGTTCATAATGTTTCTATTTGTTGGAATGTAGGTTCTTTTTTATAATAACGGTGCAAAGGTACAAATAATTTCCTGTAGCTTTTTGCCATTCAATGGAAAATGTTTACCTTTGCCACGTTTTTATGGGCTAATGCTCAGCTTTTCATAATAAAAAAGATTTTAACGTTAAACAAAATCATATATGGCATTGAAAATCGTTGTGCTGGCCAAGCAGGTGCCAGACACTCGCAACGTGGGCAAGGACGCCATGACGGCTGAAGGTACGGTCAACCGTGCTGCCCTGCCTGCTATCTTTAATCCTGAAGACTTGAATGCACTGGAACAGGCGTTGCGCCTGAAGGAGCAGAACCCAGGCTCCACAGTGGGCATCCTCACGATGGGACCTCCCCGTGCAGGTGAGATCATCCGTCAAGGCTTGTATCGTGGCGCTGATACGGGTTGGTTGCTGACCGACCGTCTCTTTGCCGGCGCCGACACGCTGGCCACCTCTTATGCGCTTGCTACTGCTATCAAGAAGATTGGCGACGTCGACATCGTCATCGGAGGTCGTCAGGCTATCGACGGCGACACCGCACAGGTGGGTCCTCAGGTGGCTCAGAAGCTGGGCTTGAATCAAGTGACTTATGCCGAAGAGGTGAGTGTCAAAGACGGCGTGGCTACCGTCAAGCGCCTTATCGATGGAGGCGTCGAAACCGTTGAGGCCCCGTTGCCTGTTGTCATTACTGTCAACGGAAGTGCTGCTCCCTGTCGCCCCCAGAATGCCAAGCTCGTGATGAAATACAAGCGGGCTACCTGTCCCATGGAGCGACCCGCTGAAGGCACACCTTACGACTACCTCTATGAGGAGCGCCCTTATCTGACGCTCAATCAGTGGAGCGTGGCTGACGTCGACGGCGACCCCAACCAGTGCGGCCTCGCAGGTTCGCCCACGAAGGTGAAGGCAGTCAAGAACATTGTATTCCAGGCTAAGGAGTCGAAGACGCTGACAGCTTCGGATGCTGATGTCGAGGGAATGATTAAAGAACTGCTCGCAGAGAAAATTATCGGCTAATGTTCAGTATGTTGCCGTTCCTGCGGCGACCTTAACCCACAAAGATAATAACAATGAACAACGTATTTGTATATTGCGAAATAGAAGGCACCCACGTACAAGAAGTGTCTCAAGAATTGCTGACCAAGGGTCGCAAACTTGCGGGTACGCTGGGTGTGGAACTCCACGCCGTGGTTGCCGGAACAGGCATCAAGGGCAAGGTGGAAGACCAAATCCTGCCTTATGGAGTCGACAAGCTCTTCGTCTTTGATGGCGAAGGTCTCTTCCCCTACACCTCGGCTCCCCATACCGACATCCTCGTCAACCTCTTCAAGGAGGAGCAACCCCAGATATGCCTCATGGGCGCCACCGTTATCGGCCGCGACCTCGGCCCACGCGTTTCGTCGTCGCTCACCAGTGGGCTCACGGCCGACTGCACAGAACTGGAGATTGGCGAGTATGACGACAAGAAGAGCGGCAAGCACTACGATCAGCTGCTCTATCAGATTCGTCCCGCTTTCGGCGGTAACATCGTCGCCACGATTGTCAACCCTGAGCATCGTCCGCAGATGGCTACCGTGCGTTCCGGCGTTATGCAGAAGGCCGTGTACGAAGGCGCTTGCCGCAAGGAAGTCGTCTACCCTGAAGTCTCGAAGTATGTATCTGCTGAGGCTTACGTCGTGAAGGTCCTCGACCACCACGTCGAGGCAGCCAAGCACAACCTTAAAGGCTCGTCCATCGTCGTCGCCGGTGGCTATGGCATGGGCTCGAAGGAAGGTTTCGACATGCTCTTTGAACTGGCCAAGGTGCTGCACGGCGAAGTAGGCGGCTCGCGTGCTGCCGTGGATGCAGGCTTCTGCGACCACGACCGCCAGATTGGTCAGACGGGTGTCACCGTTCACCCGAAGGTTTATATCGCTTGCGGTATCTCCGGACAGATTCAGCATATCGCTGGTATGCAGGACTCCGGTATCATCATCAGCGTCAACAGCGACCCCGATGCTCCTATCAACAAGATAGCCGACTACGTCATCGTTGGCACAGTGGAGGAAGTGGTACCCAAACTCATTAAGTATTATAAGCAGAACAGTAAATAAAAAAAGCCTCACCCCCACCCCCTCCCAAGGAGAGGGGAGTATATAGATTCGTGCGCGATGGGATTCCACTATGAAACAGCTGCTCCCGACAGATACGAACTGCTGAAGGACTTTGCAAAGAAGAACCGCAGATGACCGAAAGTGAACGGGTGCTATGGGAAGGACTAAGATAATTGAATTGCGGATACCATTTCCGCCGGCAGCATCCCATTGGCGACTACATTGCCGACTTCATCTGCTTGAAAAGAAAACTGGTGATTGAGGTCGATGGTGGTTACCACAACGGGCCACAGCAACAGCAGAACGACCTATGGCGCACAGAGTTTATGGAAAGTAAAGGCTACACTGTACTCCGCTTTAAGAACGAAGAGATAAGCAACAACCTCAGCGAGGTTATAATGAGAATAAAAGAACAATTGTTTAACGAATAAAAATGATCCCCCGACCCTTTTCCCTCTTGAAGGAACAAGTCTATATACTCCCCTCTCCTTGGGAGAGGGGTCGGGGGTGAGGCTTATTATGAATTACTATACCGATCATCCTGAGATTGGATTCTATCTCAATCATCCCCTGATGGCTCGCATCGTGGAGCTGAAAGAGAAGGGATTCGCAGACGCGAAAGAATACGATTATGCTCCCGTTGACCTGGGCGATGCCATCGAGAACTACCGTCAGATTCTCGACATCACGGGTGACGTGGCAGCCAACATCATCGCTCCCAACTCCGAGGACGTAGACCTGGAAGGCCCGCATCTCGAGAACGGACGTATGATCTATGCATCCAAAACCTTCGAGAACCTCGATGCCACGCGCAAGGCTGGCCTCTGGGGCGTGAGTATGCCTCGTCGCTACGGCGGCCTGAACCTGCCGAACGTCGTCTTCTCGATGTTGAGCGAAGTTATCTCTGCTTCCGACGCCGGTTTCCAGAACATCTGGAGCCTGCAGAGCTGCATCGACACCCTCTATGAGTTCGGTAGCGAGGAACAGCGCCAGAAGTACATTCCCCGTGTGTGCGCTGGTGAAGGCATGTCCATGGACTTGACCGAGCCCGATGCCGGTAGCGACTTGCAGCGTGTGATGCTGAAAGCTACCTTCGACGAGAAAAAGAACTGCTGGCGTCTCAACGGTGTGAAGCGTTTTATCACCAATGGTGACAGTGACATCCACCTCGTGCTCGCCCGTTCCGAGGAAGGCACCAAGGACGGCCGTGGCCTTTCCATGTTCATC
>ODAI014107420.1_pt1 | contig 27604 bp, 61 predicted proteins | sample 1539321 | NCBI WGS metagenome assembly ODAI01 (sample SAMN02144231, study PRJEB22623) | gut metagenome | biome: sheep rumen | host: Ovis aries | place: New Zealand
ACTTCGAGAGTGTCGATAAAGCTTTTAATATCCTCCAAAGTAAAATAATGATTCTCGTCAGACCATGAAGCAAATGAGCCATTTTCATAATAAGACACTTCTTCTTTTTGTTTCCTTTCAATCTCAGCTAATAAAGCATCTTTGTCTATCAGTTTCATAATAATTTAAATTTCTATTTTTCGTTTACAACAAGGACATATTATAATTGTATTTCTTCTAAAGCCTGCAATATCTCCTTGCTTAGAAGTTGAAAGATAGGCTTGTGCTTTATACCCACAAGAACAATAGGTTTCATATAATTTAGCAAAATTTCCCATATCTTATTCTCATTTATTTATTATCCAAAAGTCTTGGAAACATGTTCTCTTTTACCAATGATTATTTCAACTAACTCCTCTTTTGAAAGTTTCATTAATTCTTCTTTCCTTAATTCTTCTTTCCTTCTATCCCATATGGCAATCATATCATCATGTGTAATAGAAAAAGTATGTGAAATATTTTGTTTTGCTATACAACCTCCAGTAGTTAAATAATTGCAACCATCACAATAGGGTCTTCCAAAAGGACAACTATTTGCTATCATACTATTCTCCTTTCTGTATTTTAAGTCCAAGTTCAAAGAAATGTTTGGCAATATCTTCAAAATCTTTTCTGCCGAGCAATGTTTTATTTTCTTTTGTTTGTAGTGTTTTATTCACATCATCATAGACATTAAAATGCTCGTCAAGGTACTTGTAAACTTCTGTACTAAAGTTCACCTCTTTTACTTCAAGGGTGTTGATGATAGATAGAATTTTTCCACAAGTTGCAATATGTTCAGACCATGCAGCATAAATTACTTCGTCGTTATTTTCTAATGATTGTTGACATTTTAACTTTCCATTTGAGATTAATTTCTCTATCTCCACCACTAAAGGGGATTTTGGTATATATTCGCATAAATTTATGCATTCTTTATCTATATTATTTTCTTTCTTTATTGTAGAATTCCACTCACCAACAATATCATAATCGGATAACTCGTTAGAATCATTGTCTTCAAATTTTCTTCCATATTCAAAATATGTCAAATATTTAGGAGAACCTTCGACTATTAAATAATACAAATATTTTGATTTTCTTCCAGCAAAAACAGCTTTTCTACCACCCCTTGTTTTGTATAATTTTCCAAATGGTGCTTTATAAAAAATATTTAGTCCTTTCATACCTTACTCTCCTTTTATATAGTTTCTAAATGTCTTTTAAAGTCACTAATCCATTTACACTCATTACTCCTACAATTAGGCATTTTGCATACTTTGCAATAAGCCTCGCAAGCCTTCTTGATAAAGACATCAGTGCGGACATACTCAATATCATCGCCTTTTGCTTTTTCAATAAAAGTCGTATAAGTTCTGTGCCAATCCTCATTAGCATCAATGTATATCTTCTTTGGTGCTTCCATGATCTTACTTATTAGTGGCTTTAGCTATTTGCAATTCAGTAACCCTTCCATTAAAAGACTTCTTGTATTTTGACATAGTATTATATATTTGATTTAATACCTCAGAAGTTTCTTCTTTTGAAGTGTAAAAGTTACCATTAAATAATGTCCATACCCCTGGTGCTAAACATTCTTCAATTACATATATTGTTTCCATATTTTAAATACGTTTTTGTTCTATTAGCCAGCATATCATTTCAAATGCTGCATCTATAAGATTACCATTAGTTATCTGTCTAAATTTATCCTTTTTCATATCATTGATATTATTAGGCATATAACTTACATGCCAGCCTTTACCATTAAGATTACGATAAATATTTAAATCTATACCCCTTTCCCATTCAAAAAGATATGGCGGCATCAGTTCCAAGAGGGATGTGAGAGACCAACATGGCATTTCATGAGGATAATCAATATTCTCAGCAATTTCTGGTATTTTCTTATAAGTATCCGCTTCACCTCTGGTAAAACGATGATAGCACATATCAGCTGTTCTTGTGTCAAGACCAAGTTCAACCAAACGCTTGCTTTGTTCTACTGTTGTATATCCATGCACCATAATTTAAAGTTGTTTCAAATCATTATATAGTGAAGTCAAAATTGTCCCATCATAATTATTTTGTTCGGCATATTTATAGAGAACTTTCATTTGCTCGTCACTCGGCTTCCAAATGCATCTTTCTTTGAATGATTCAAGTTTTTTAATAATATTTTTTATTTCAGAATGAATACAATCTGAAGAACAATTTTTAAGATAGTCGCAAAGATTGTTTAACCATACATTGGCTCTGTCAAATATAGCTTTATCCTCTTCACTCCATTCTTTTGTGGTTGTGCAATTTGCTTCACAACAAACCCTGTCTTTGAGGGATTTGAACCAAGAAATCATATCCAAATCATCTTTCGCTAAACTTATTTCTACAAAAAAATCATGTTCTTGGTCACGATACTTTTTGCTCAAAAATTCATAGTCCGCAATAAGCGTGTCTAACATTTTTTCATCCTCTTCGCTCCAAGTAGGCTTTTGCATATTCTCTATTCTTTCTTTTAATGAAAGCATATAATCCACATTTGGATTTTCATTATGAACATATATAAGTCTGTCGTATATCCACTGAAAAAATTGCTTATTAGGAGTAATATAATTATGTGGTGTAGACTCTATCATATCAGTAGATTTCTGTTCAATCTTCTTAAACTCCTTCTTTTCAAAGTCAAATTCACATCCTGCTTTAACCATTGCTTTTATTAGGGTATCACACTGTTCTTTGGTTGCTGGAACACTATTCAAAATTTCATCATGTATCCTATAATCACCGAAACTAAAATATTCATCTGATTTTTTCATAACACAATAAAAAGCAACTGTTTCAGTTTCTTTGTCAATACTATTGAATATGTAGATATAATTCGAAGTTGCAAGCACATCACCATCCTTTGCATCTTGGATAGTAAATTTCGATGCTGATTTATCTACTGTTCCATATTCTAATGATGTTCTTAAACCCTTTTGGTCAATCAATTCGTAGCCACAGCCGTTATCATTAACCTTATATAATTTGTTTTGCCAAACTATCCACTCTCCTTTATGGAACTTTGGCTCAACCTTATCAACAGGCTTTTCTGTAACCATATCAATTAAATCATCTGCTTGTTGCTGATAACTTTCTTCAATAAGGTCATCTGGTGGCAAAGGTTTATTTGTATCAAAGTATATTGTAGGCAAAGAATCGAAGTAATATATTATATCATTGGCTCTATCATTTGTAGTATCATTCGCAAGCACTCTATATATCTCCTTTACAAAGTTTTCTCTTACTTCATCTACATTAATGAAAGTCCCTTCTATGTTTTTCTGCTCACCTTGCTTTTCAAGCCAAGCAATAGCCTTTTCAGCTTTCTTTTTATATTCAGAAAGTGGTTCATGATTCATGTTGTCTCTTATCTCATTAATAATCCACTTTATAACACTATCATCTTCACTCTCTTTGAGTTCTGGGAATTTACTAATTACCCAATCTGTAAGACTTGGATCTTTTTTTATAAGATTACGAGCAATCTTTAATGTTTCTTCATGTATATTCATAGTTCATTGATATTTTAATTGTTATTATACATTCTATGATTTTAATGTTTTTCATCGTCTCTTACATTAGTTGTCAATGCTTTCTCTATTGACAACAAAATAGCATTAAGCCTTTCAAAAAGAGCACAATAATTTATATTCATAATTTCACTTCACTCAGCAAGCTTTTGCTCATAGAATTTCTTAACTTCAGAAATGGCATATTTATTGTCTAAGATTCCACCTTCTATTTGATCTTTCCAATAGTATTTTCAAGTATCCTCTTTACTTTCCAAATACTATCAATGCCATCATTATATTGTTGTTCATCAATCTTCTTAAATTCTTTCTTTTCAAAGTCAAAGGTATATCCAGCATCAGCCATTGCATTTTCAAGAACATCACGCTGTTCTTTGGTGGCTGGAATATGATACCTCGCATTAGCATACCCTATTACATTAGTGATTCCATCATCAATTTTTAATTCCTCATTTTGCAATAATGCTGCATGAAACCTTATAATTCCATTTTTATCTATTTCTTTGAAAATAAAAGGAGATTCTTTGCTTCCTTCAGGTGTTGCAGGAGAAACAAGCACATCACCATCTTTTGCATCTTGGATGGTCCAATCTCTGAAATACGTATCAGGACAAACGACTTCAAAGGGAACATTGCTATTAGATGGAATTAAACTTCCATCTTGTGTAGATAAGTATATATCACCTTCACGAAATGCTTTGTTTGAATAATTATCAAGTAGCTCTTTTATACATACATACCATTTTCCTTTTTCAATCTTAAACTTTGGTTCAACCTTATCCCATAAACATTCTTCATCAAATCCACAGATAAATAAATCCTCCGACCAATATCCTTCTTCAGTAATTTTTGTAATAATTAGAGATTCTTCTTTAGCTGTTTTTATTTCATCACCGACCTTAAACTTCGGCTCAACCTTGTCGGCAGGCTTGTCATATTTAACATGAACAATATCCATTAACCATCTTCTAAGATATTCATCTGGTATATAGCTAAGACAAGTATTTAGGTTCTGTTCATCTTCTCTATGCCATTCAACAGTTTTCTGCTCATCATTGCAAGTTTTTGTAGAATTAGCAATAATTTGCTTATCCTGCTTTTCAAGTTCTGTCTTGATGTATTGCAAGCCACATTCTAATAACTTTTTCACATCTTCAAGACTACATGTATCCCAGTCTATGTCGGCTCTTCCATCTGTTTCAGTTATAATGACACGCTGTTTCTCTGTTTTTGCCTTTTCTATTATACTGTCAGTATTACCTTGTTTTTCAAGCCAATTAGCCCATTCTTGCCTTTTAGCTGAATTTGGACAATGGTATGACGTACCTTTTCTTAAAAAGAGAACCATTTCTTTCTTTATTCTTTCATCCTCACTCTTTTTGAGTTCGGGGAAGATACGAGTTAGCATTTCACGAAAACCAAAAGATTTATGTATTTGATATTCAATTTTAGCTCTCTCTAAAGCCTCATCATATGCTTTTGCTTTTTCTTCTATTGATAGTTCTTTCATAATATTAATGATGATAATTTATTCACAAACTACATATATTTTATTATGTGCAGTATCAAGAATCCAAGGTTCTAGATACTTCATAACTTCTTCCCTTTCTAAGGCGGATTTATATATCTTCCATTTCTTTATTAGTGGACTAAATAAACCAACATCAAAATATACATCATATACCTCTTGCTCAGTACCTTCTTTGTATTGTCCTCTAGCAAATCTTATTACAACTTTAATATTTGTCATACTTGCAACATTTTTAGTTCGTGTAATTTGTAGTCCATAATTTTTTATTTTATACTATTATCACGCTTATAATTATATCGCTCTTCTTCTTGTATATCAAAAATAACTTCTTTACTTTCTTTTTTAGTCACACCATCACCGCCACTATAACATACATTTGGTAGTGATATACCTGTTGGAATACCGTTTGCATTAGTATAAACAAGTGCGTCCATATTATAATCTAATAATATGGTAATTAACTCTTTAACTGTTAAAATCTTTCTCATAAATTTTTATTTATTTTTTACATTTGTTTTCTGAATAGTAATCATACACAATAGCATGAGGATAATGTTCCATTATATGCTTCATTGCGTTACAGTCATTTTCAAATAAGTGTGGCGGCTCAAAAGATGGAGCATCCCACCAATGAAAGAAGAACAACAAAGTGTATCTTTGCTCTATTCTATACAATAGAGGATGAAAATCTTTTGTGCCATCCTCACTTAACTCGTTTTTAATAATTCTAAATACTTTTCTCATAATCACAACAAGTTTAATTCGTGCAACTTCAATATCATTTCATAACAGGCATCAACTGGATTATCTTGCCAATTAGTCACATAAACATCAGGTTTATATACTTTAACTCTATAAAAAAGATTAATTGAATCATCCCAAGTTGCATAGTCTTTTTCGAGTTCTGCACGACATAATACACTAAGCAACGCAGTAAGACTCCAACAAGGAAATAGTCCTTCCGTTGCCCCATTGTCCAACTTGTATGGAAATGCTCTTGCAAAAAATCCAATAGAAGGTAATTCATGCCAGTTCATATCTGCACTTTCAAGAGGAAGAATTTCAGCCAATTTCTTGCTCTGCTCTATATCTGTGTATGCTTTCATATTTAAAAAGTATTTTTAATTACAAATGGATGTTCATATTCATTACTACTACCAATTTTTTCAATACTAAGAGCACAATTTGTAATATTTTCTGCCATTTCTATAGCCTTTGTATCACATGTATGTGCAATAATAATTTCACTATTTGGTTTATACTGTGGATGACTTGTACATTTATAAATATTAAGTTCCATAATCACATTATTTTAAGTCAGACGTACAAATCTTATTTATAATTCAAACCTTCTACCAATATGCATTGGGAAGAAAATACCTCCAAGTATTAAGCAACCAATAAATGCACCAATCATATTTTTCATATTTTTTTCTTCAGATTCTGCTCTATGATAAACTGCTCCAAAGCAAAATAATGCTGCAAAAACCCAATAGAATATTAGTAAATATACCATAATTATAACATTTTAAGTTCTAAAATTTCTTTTTCTATTTTACCTACTTTCTCTTTATAATAAGCAAGTTCTTTCTCTTTTCCTTTTATTTGAAGTTCTTTCACTTTGCCATTCCATTCCAACCACCTTGATTCAACTGCATCTCTAAATGTATAAAGAACAGCATATCTTTCAATACTTTCAACATCATTAGGATGTTCATCGAATTTTATTACAAAAGAAGGTGAAGAACTAATATCACTGACTTGTAAATGAACTCTATCATCATAATCTTCTGGATACTTTTTAATAAAGTCTTGCACTTCTTTGTTTGTAATCCAATAGAATAACCAATGTTCTGTATTTATAATATAATTGTAAATCTCTTCTTCTATTGATGATATTTTATTGATTATTTCTTTTACTTCCATAATTACAACAAGTTTAATTCGTTCAACTTTAATATCATTTCATAACAAGCATCAACCATGTCATCATAATAGTCTGTTTCAATATCTTCTGCTCGTCCCCATGAATCATGGTAATAAAGTTGATATTGTAAATCTTCTTTTATAATGGTCAAGTTGTAATCATTTCCATCTTCATTAGTAATTTCATCATCAAGCGCTTCAAGCAATACAGCAAGACTCCAACAAGGAATATCCATATCTCGTAATGTAAAATAGTCTGTCTCATAAACAGGTTTCCAATGCGGAAGTCCGCCTTCTTTACAATAGTACATATCTGCACTTTCAATCGGCAATATCTCTGCCAACCTCTTTGACTGGTCAATATCTGTGAAACTTTTAATTGTTGTCATAGTTGTTTCTTTTTAAGTTCTTCAATAAGCGCATCTGCTTGCTCTACTGCAAATTTAGCATACATTTCTTTTTTATATGTAGGACCAAATGTGTTTATAAGTGCTTGCATAGCTGCTATTGCTGCTTGATTCCTAAGAGCCTGCCAATCATAGTTTTCCCTCTCAACTGACTCAAAATCCCAATAGAAATTTAATTTGTTTGGTTCTGTATGCTCAACACCTTGTGAATCAATATAATTTACAAAGTCAAGTACATCACTCCTTGTACTAGGATTTCCACCATAACAAATTACATCTACTATTTCTCCTGTCTTTCTTATTCTTGCTTTCATACTTAGTTCTCCTTTAATCTCGTTTGCATATAATTTATTTCTCCTTTTCAAAGTCTTTATAACTTAGTGCATAGTCAATGCACTGTGATATTCCGACATGATTAATAAATGCTACAAGAACTCCGTCAATTTGCTCTTTACTTGGCATATTATTTTCATCTATCCCAGTAAGATGCTTGTTAATACTGATGAAATTTGGTTGTTCTCTAAATTTTATTGCCTCTTTTGTAAGTAATTCCAATAATTCGCCTCTTGTCATAGTTACTTATCTTTTAATTGTTCAACTAATTCTTTCAGTTCTTTCTGTCTGCGATCCTTGCAAAAGCGGCAGTTGCCTTTGTGACCGTAACCAGGATAATATTCACAACTATCTAAAGTATGCTCATCAACTATTATCACAGGATTTGTGGCTTCTATAATATTTACACCAGTACTTTTATATCTACATCCAACCATCATCAATGTTGTAATTGCTAATAATATTAGTTTCTTCATTTTATTTCTCGTATATAAACTGGGTCATGTATTTTTAAAATATCCATATAAAGAGTGTCGTAGAATACAACGGTTCTCTTTGATGTAAATGTCGCAGAAGATGACAAATAATACCAAGCATCTATATACATTGTGTCTTTTGTAGATAAAAGTACTTCATACTTATGTGTCACTCTTGTCTCTTTTCTACTGCACCCTACCATCACTAAAGCGGTAAATGCTAATAATATGATAATCTTTTTCATACAACTAATCTTCTAATTTTATATTTTTAATTTCTAACCACTCTTCAAAAGTTGTTGTATTGATAGCACCATATTGTTCAAACAAAGCAACTTCTGTGTGATATTGGTTTATTGCGTCTTGTCTTTTCATAATTAATTGTTTTTGATATTACTATTGCAAATATACAACTTAATATTGATATGAAAAAGAAAGATCAACAATTTATATGATTTTTAACTATTTTTAACCAGTAAATTGTTGATCTTATTTTATTTTTTTATTTTATATATGCCTTTAGTTTTTCAATATTATCCTGAAGTTTTCCTATGTATTTTGTATACTTTATTAAGTATTCATTAATATCATCAAAAGAATTCATATCATATGGATCTGGACGATTAATATATCCAATTTCCATATATACATCATTATTATCAACTAAATAATAATAAGCTACATCACTCGTAACAATTAAACCTATATTATTCTTATCTGCAAAATCAAGACTCCATGGATCAATAGATCCAGTTGATCCATATCGATATTCGATAATATGCCCGTCAACTTCCTTTTTCCAGTTATTCATTATATCTTATCTCTAAGTTTTTTAATCAATTCTATATTATGCTCAGCTGTAAATATAATATCATCTAACATTTCTTGATATTTACTTTGATAATATTCACATTTGTATTTACGATGAAATTCATACTTTGTCATTCTCGAAGTTTTCTTACCATATTCTTCATGAAGTTCATATCCATATTCATACATTAGATGTATGAATTTTTCACATTCTTCTGTTGTTGCTATTCTAAAGAAATCTTCATCTATTTTTGGTCCATAGAATCCAGTAAGCCACTCATTCATATAAATTTTGTCACCATCATAATCAAAGTAGGAATAAACTTTTAACTCATTATCTTCTACGTCATAATGTTCAAACATCAACAAATTTCCATATTTTGTTGCGAGTATATCACCAGCTTTAGCTTCTTTTAACAATTTTGGAATTATCATTTTTCTATTATCTGTTTTACTTGTTTTAATTGCTGTTCTTTCTTTTTATTTGTTTTAAATTAAAGTTTCTCTAATATATCATCCATAGTGATTTCATCTTTTTCAAATGTATTTTCTAATTTATCATATTCTTTCTTATAGAATTCATTTAATTTATTAATAGCTATTTCTTCATAGTTATCATGAATAAACTTATCTATTTCCTCTAATGTCATATCAGATTCATATACAGATGGTACGAATATTATGAATCTATATAAGTATTCATTAAAAACATATGTTTCGAATAACAAGTTTCCTAATTGCTTTATTTTTCTGTTTATTTTATCTATTATTTCTGGAAAGTTTTCTTGTATCAATGAAAAGAATACAGACGCTTCGAATGGATTATCGTCTGTATATCCTATTATATTAGTATAGTCGTATGGTGTTTCTAATTCTTGTTCATCTTCTATGGAAGCAAACAATTCTAATTCTAATTCTTCATTTGCTTCAAACTGATTATTTACTACAAGCGTAACTGTATCTTGATATTCTGAAAAGAACTCATAATTTTCATCTAAGCTATCAAGCCAGTCGTTAAATTTATTCTTTTCTTCAATGAATCTATCATAGAGATTTTTACTTATATCTGCATATTCTCCTTTATCATTAACTTTGATTTTCATATTGTTTTTGAATTAATTAATTTTCCGTTATTATTGATACAAACGCCATCTGTCCTTCATTGACTTTGACTGCTAGATTGAGTGGCTTTGAATGATATAGATCGATACATGTTCAGTCAATAAGTATCAGTTGATATTCTTTCTGTTATGCTAATGGCTTTGCTTACGTGAGTATTTCTTGTGTATATTATTAGCATATTTAAATGACTTCTCTTTTTTGTAAATATTCAACAAGTTTTAGATGGCATGCAACAGAAGCTCCGTAATCGTCATCATCATAGCAATAAGTTGCTTCACATAAATCATTCCATCCAACATCACCTTTTATATATGAGTTCATCTTCTCGGTAATATCATTATAAAAGTAATCTTTTTCGTCTTTGTCGTCAAAATCATCAAGTGAAAGATCAAGATCAAACAGGAATATATTCCTATAGATATAACAAGCTTCTCTTGTTGTTAAATCTCTTTTCATTACCAATCCACGCATATATGGATTCTCCTTCGATTGCCTGATGCATTTAACAGGCTTAAGCGTTATTTTTTTAATAATATCCTTTTCCATTATATTATATAAAAGTTTCTTATTCCTTATTTTTGTGTTAGTGGATGCAATAGGGTTCGAACCTATGTTTTTTACCATCTGGTGATGGTCATCTCCCAGAGAGATCCTTACACGCACCCATAAAAGTTGCATAGGATACAAGCGATTTTTCATCTTTACAGGGCTTAGCACCTTTGTATCATTATTAGACTCTTGCAAGATACAATCCATTTCACCTATTAACTGAACCTGCTTGATTACCATTCTCATTACTTTGGATCATAAATCTAAAAACAGACAGAAATATCATAACTACAGCTCATCTACGTCTGACCGTTGATTTTGATGTTATCTCATGGGTACTGACTTTATGACGCTACTGTTACCAATTTTTCGCCTGTCTGTTACTATGCAACTATTTTTAAAAAATCATTCTTTTTACAAATATACAACTTAATGTTGATATATAAAAAAATATTTTGATTAGTAACTTGTAAAAATTTCTTCCCAATCATCAAAATCATTAAGATCAACATATTCTATATCAACTGTTTCAGAATAACAACCGTTAGATGATCCATACCATCTAAGATCTACATATCCTTTATATGTTCTGAATTTATAAAAACTCCAAGTATAAGAATAGTCATATTGATCCTTAGGATTTCCATCATCACTTGACTGTACCAATTCAGCACAAAGGATTTCAGCATTAATAAGATCATCAATATCACCAACAATATCATCAACCTCAACATTTTCGCAACAAGATTGAGAATGATACATTTTCATGTATGTGTTATCACTAAATTTAAAAGAAATATGATTAGAGCCGCTACATGCACCTCTTATTTCAACTATAGTCTTTCCTATTATTTTATCTTTGAAAAAACTATTCTGTTCATCTGGAAAATATATTGATCCTCCCATTGTAATTATATGTTAAAATATTCTGGTAAACTATAATAATCTGGACGATATTGTTGCCACCTTTTAGCAACATAGGCGATATCATTAAAATCTTCTATTAGATCAATTGTATTATATCTTGTTTTCAATATAACGTTTCCTTCATCATCTTTTGTTAGAATTCCTGTACCAGATTTTGAAAACCCCTGTAACTCGAATTCAAAATCTTTTTTATCATTTAACGTTACTCTAGTAATTGGAACATTATGTTCCAAGCAGTCTTTAATTAATTCTATTAATTTATCCATTAAGAAAAATTATCCATTAAATATTTTACACACCCAATCCAATCATAATAGTCCATTTGCGTACCATCATCCCAATTAAAGAAATACTTCACTCCAGGATATTTTAAAGTCATTTCATAAAAAACTTCTTCACTTGCTGGCCTATATTCAAAATCTCCATTATATATTGCACTAGCTCCAGTGAATATGTTAACGGAAGCTTCAGAATCAAATGTCTTTGTTTTATTTCCTTTATTATATTGTATCATAACAAATTAATATAATTAAGCATCATAACATGTTGCGTTTAATTTCACATTATGAACTTTTTCATACAACCATACTGGAGAATTGTCAATATTAACAGTATCTGGTAAGAAATTAAATTCTTTCTTATCTGTATCAATGACAATTGTTATTCCTTGTTCTCCTTTAGGATGAATTACATTACTAATCTTTATAACACGACAATCAGCAATGTCTGTAAACGGTAATTCCCAATCCATTATAAGTCCATCATGAGATTTATCATCATTTCTGTACTTATAAGTCATACAATAATGTTCACGATTCTCAATCCATATTTCATTATTATGTGAGAAGTTATTAATGAATTCCCTCAGAGTCATTACTACCTTTCCTGGTTCATTATGATATCCATACCAAGCTTCTCTATCTTTAATAAGATTATTAGCCGCACAAACAACTTTATCAATATATTTCGCAAGAATATAATCTGGTGTATTAGATACATTCTCAAGGCTAAGAGAATTTATAACATCCTCAACATTTTTCTGAAATGGTGTCTTCGGTGAACACCCGTTATAATTTCTTTCTTCCATTACTTCTATTCTTTACTTTTAAATAAATCTGAATCTCTCCAATTTGCTTTTTCCATTTGATCAATCTTTGAAAACTCAATGATATCATTGATGTTATCAAAATCATTGTTCATTAGAAAGTCTAAAACCTTATTAAACTCATCTTCTTTTCCTTCTTCTTTATGTCGCTTTAGACTTTTAAAAATTGCAAGAAGATTGCAATACGGTGTTATCAAATTTCTAAGATGTTCACCACAAGATTCAAAATCATGTTTCATATTTAATATTATCTATGTATAATATTTTTTATTACTTCTCTCCACTCAATAGGATACATATAATTATTACAAACTACAAACTCATCTGGAACCTTTGGATTTCTAACAAAACGTATATATTTTAAATTCCAGTTCATGCAATTTTTTAAATTAGCTTCAAGGCATCTCCATTCTTCATCATATCCTCCAGTTTCTTTGCATAATTCATCAAGCCAGGATATAATCTCAGATTTACTTATAGTATATTTGCTTCTGTTTGAAACATAAAACAAATGTCTAAGTTTCTCTAATCCATTATTTGCATTATACTCATATCCATACTCAGCATTTTCATAATAATTTGGCTGTTCAAAACTCCATCCTACTGCAAAATCTCTAGTATCAGCATATATAATTTGCACTGAATCATCAATTTCAGCGCCCTTTGAAATATCCTTTACTGATACCCACTCATCATATTCTCCTTCTATTCTATTAATCATAACTTAAAGTTTAATCATTTAATTTCTTAGATTTATTAATAGATACTTGTAAATGCTCATTTGTAGTATAAGGTACTGAGTATTGAGCAAATATTTCTGGACGTTCATTCTTTAAACGTTTTGAATCAATTTTTCTACTATCAAACGAATGAATGACGTATACCTCAGTTAGTTTAGTTATAATCTTATCAATATGATCATCTTTCATACGTGAAAACAATTCCTCACGTATATCTGACAATTCATCTTCTATTGCATTTTTCTTACGTGCAATTTCAATATATCGACGTTCAAGATCTTCATACCATGATGGAGATTCTGTAAGATTTTTGTTTCTTTTTCTATTCATCCAGTATTCTCTTATATTATCATATTTTTTCATTATGCAAAATATATTTAATTCACATTGCAAATATACAACTTAAAATTGAAACATAAAAAAAGATCAATCATTTTTATTATGATCGATCTTTTATTTTATAATTAATTAACATTAAATATTATCATTTGAATTTCTTTGAATTTGTATCCATATTAAGTGAACGACGTTTTGTCTGCATTATAGCCTTGATTATTGCGGGTATATAATTCCAAGTTAGCATTTCCTTACGTGCTGTTTCCTTCAGGATTTCAAGTCTCTGAATGAATTCATCATGATGATCAATAGTATTGAAAAGTCTATTGATTGTGTTCCAATCGATATAGTTAGAATCAGGATATATAACTTTATTTATTATATTCTCTGCTTCTTCTATTGGAATTCTCATTGGATTACGATCAGTATCAACAGTTATATCTGTATACTTCTGTTCAAGAAGTTCTATTGATGCCCTGATTTTCATTGAATTGTCAGCAAGAATCTTAACACGGCTGAAGAATCTCATAGGCTCAATGAATTGTGTCGTAAGCATCTTTGCCTTGAACTTCTTCTGAGGAACCCTGTCAATAGCATAGAACAATTCAAATACTTCAGTAAGAAGATTGTGCATTGAACTAACTACAGTATTAACAAAGATTGGATCATCAATCTCATAAAGCAGTTTTTCAAAATTATCGATACATTCAGAATGCTGTGCATTTCTGCGAATTACAATCATAAGCTCATCAAGAGCTTGCTTGTTTAAAATTTCTTTAATCTTTGACATAAGAATTGAAAATTTAATTGTTTATTTTTAGCCGCATTGTAACTGACATGTTACAAGCATTTGTATTGATACTATTATTTGTTGATTTTCTTTTCCAGCTTTACATCATATGTTCCATACGAAAATCCAAACGTTACTTCTGTTCCATTCTCAGTATAGTCAAACATATTATTTTTTGTTAAGCAATGAATAAAAATAAACAAATATTCTTTTAATTTTTTATTATCTGTTGAGTTTCTATAAAGATATGGCTTAAGGTCTGTAAAATATGATGTTATCTCTGATTTTGTATATAATTCAACAAAATCTATTAATGCAAGAATCTGTCCAATCTGAAAAGCAATAAGCTTCTTTACATCATCCCCAGACATATTATTTTGTAGAATATCAAAGTCAATCTCATCAAAGTGATCGTGTATCAATCTTAGCGTTTCGATTCTGACGCTCCAGGAACCTCGTAGAGCGTTTTTAATCTCTGGCCTGAACATTGACCTAGACAGGTGTGATAAAATTCCTCTGACGGCTCGTATGGCCTTAATATGGACATCTCTCTGAACTAATCTTGTTACCAATAACGGATATTCTTGTTTATGTAGATTATATGTTCTAAGTAAAGAGTTGTTAACTTCGTCTGTTGTTCCTTTATAAACAGATGTAACTATTCCATCTTCAATAGTTATTAGATTTCTATTTTCTATCTTATCTGAACAGAATACCTTACATTCCTGTAAAGGTGGAAGTTCATCAACAACATATATTACATCAAGATCAGTTGAATCTTCAGAACCATGTATGTATTTTGCTATAATCTTCATATATACATCTGTCACAAAACTGGCAATACTTTTGTATAAATTCTCTTGTCATGATAAATTATCATAATTAAATAGATCTTTAAGATCACACAGAATATTATAATCTGGTAAAGATTTATCTACAATTTCAAGAAGATTTGATACATCATAATGAATTGAACGAAACTTGCTCTCCAGTCCAATATCACCATCTTTAATAGAATTAACAATTCCATAATAACCATCTTCAACTAAACCAATGGTAGCTTGATGCGCATTCTTTACCTGGCAATCGTGTTTTAATTCTCTTAATCTTGAAAATACTGGTTCTAAATCTTTCATTATATTTCTTATTTTATTAAATCAACTATTGTCTTCATTATAAATTTTCCTATCTTTCTCTCCAACGTTGCTTTTGTTGTTGGAATACCTGTTCTTTTTGAGAAACTTATTCTAGCTTTAGCTAAATCTGTCTGCTTATATAATCCTCTTTCTTTACTCATCTTCATCATCATAATCGTATGGTTCTTTATAATAATGAACACCAAAATTTTCTTCACAATATTCAAGATAAGGCCATCCAAATCTATGATCTGTTACATCACCATCCTCATCTGGATAATCACGGAAATCTGAATACTTTGCTTTATTCTCCTCACGAATTTCACCGTCTTCACCATACACACATGTAAAGTAAGTATATTCCTTGTCTGTTAATAGCTCTGGACAATTTTTCTCAACCCATGATCTAGGAGCAGCAATTGTGTAATTTTGACTCATGTCTATACACCCATAATATATACACAATTTATTTTCCTTTACCCATGAATCAGATCTAAAAGTCTGATTTAGATCGTCGCCTAACCACTTTTTAAAATTCTTAGTTGGTGGATAGTCTCTTCCACAAAACCAATTGTTTACAGAAAAATAAATAATTTCCTCTCCACAAAACCAATTGCTTACAGAAAAATAAATAATTTCCTCATTCATATTATCTTTGTTCAATTACTTTTCTGTTTATTACTTCTCTTGACTTACATTTTCCGAATGCGTGTATTTCTGCCTCATCAAGTGTTCTAAATACAGAATCAGTATTAAATCCATATTCATAATTACCTGCATAATAAGTATCAGTATACCAATTGCAAGTTATAAGACCGAAAAAACACTTATTTGTTTCAACCCTATACTGTTTTTCTCCGTTTGCTAAAGTTTCCTCTACAATTCTTTTCATAATTAATAATATTTGTTATTGCAAATATACAACAAAAAATCCATATTGAAAAAAAATTATATATTCCTTATATCGTTTATTGACATAGCTTCACGATCAGAAACATATACTACAATATACAGTCAAGTGATTCACGTGCTTTGTCTGGTATAGAATCAAATCCTATTTCTTCTACTTTTACTTCTGATTCAAAATCATCAAAATTTTTTAAAGATAAAGCGTATGATAAACATTTAATATATGAATCGGTTCCAACAGCTTTAACAATTTCACCATATTCATCAACCACAGTAAAATAATCACTTGTATTATTACATTGAGCATACCATGTTTCATAATCTGAATATCCACAATTTGTATCGTATTTTACAGATACTTTGAAAAATTGTTTACTCATATTTTAAATGGTATTTTAAATTCATAAATTAAATCATCAATATACTTTTCAACCTCATATGTATACCATGTTGAAGAATGAAATCCATCTTTTTCTCTTCTATACCATTCAGAAAAAAGTGTATCACACTTATCGAAATATGGTTCAAAATCTATAAATGCGTCATAGAAATTATAAGAAAATTCTACAGCTTTATTGTGTTCTTCAAATGTCATATTATATTACTGTTTAACAATACTATCCTCGCTATCATAACTTCCGTCATGAACCAATTCAATTACCTTATGTGGTTTTCCTTCGTTATCAATCCATGAATTATATCTAACTCCTGTAATCTTCTCGTATGTTCCGTTTGTGTTATTCAGATCAATTTCAACGTCACCAAACGTATCAACAATACTCTGAATTTTATTAATAATTTCTGTTGCTTTCATATCATCAATATTCTGTTTTAAATTTATTTCTTTCTCTTTGTTCAAAATCAGTTAAAGCATAAACGTCTATTTTCTTCGCTGATGCTAAATGTTTCATATATAATTTCTTACACATGAAAGGATTTCCTTTACATCCATTTTCATGATTATGCGCCCAAGGTAGAAAACATTCTTGACATCCTCCATCCCACCATTCGCATTCTTTACCATACTTTGCAAGCATAGCGTTTACCCTTCTATGAATTGCTTTTCTTGGTTTTCTCTGTTTTATCATATTATCTGCAATAATCATGTGTTTTATTTACCTTTTCTTCGTATCGTCTTAGAGGTGTTTCAAAATCTTGATTTTTCTTTTCCTCTTGTGTAACTTCGCATCCTACACCAATAACCCCACCTTTCCAAGAACCTCTCTCATTTCCCATCTCATCTTTAAATTCTATATTAAGAGTTGTTCTTACTTTTCTAAATAGTTTTGTCCATCTCAACCATTTTTGTCTCCATTCTCTTTCTTCCATGAAAACAGTAGCTGTTGTGTCTTGAACTTCTCCAGATTTTGTTACATAACGGAAAGGAAATTCCTTTTTGATAAGTCTTTGATCATCATCACGTAGATTATAAGGATACTCAAAAGTATCTTCACCACGTTTTCTAGCTTTACGCCTTTCAGATTCAAGACATGTAAACCATCCATCATGTGTTAGAAACGATATTCTATGAAAATCGTAAGTCCATGGCATGTAAATACATTTTACATCAGAATGACCATTTTTATTTTTATAGTACCAGAAAGAATCAAAAAACTTTCCTTCCCCATATAAATAAAAACCATATTTCTTTTCTGGATTATTTATATCCTCACCTTCATGATGACCAATCTTCTTATTAACCCAAGGAAAATAAAGATATAGATTTCCCCAACCAAGAGAAAGTCTTAAATTATGTCTATTATCTTCATACCCACATGTTTCATAAACAGCTTGAACTTTATGCCACCCAGTATAAAAATTTATCCAATTTTTAATTCCATAATAGTCATCATATGAATAAACTTTGAACACTTTATTATAATGTTCTTTTCCAGTTTCTCTATCAGTATAAAGATAATTCTTCTTAAATACTACACGAAACTTACCAATATAAAAATCAAAATATTCTTTCTCGTTTGTCATAATTAATAATATATTATTTGTTTGGAAATCTTTCTTCTGTTGTAAACATTGTTATTTCTGCATTATTAAACTCTGTTCTTCTGATAATAACACAACCAATCAATCTATCATCTTTGAGATAATATGTTATTTCGTCATCAGATCTGCGTATGTCCTCACCAAATTCAAAGTTTTTACCTATTCCTCGACATTGAACTTCACAATAATGTTTTTCAGAATTAACCATGTTAAATTCATCACATACATTGTCTCTGAATTCACTAACAACATCAGCTATATTTTCAAGAGGAACTCTAACTTGCTGTATACTGTTTTTCATTAAATTCATCAATTATATTAAATTTATCCTGTAATACTTTATTGAACAATTTACGATCCTCTTTTTTGATTATCATATAATCATCAACCTCAGGAATATTTTTTCCTTTATATTCAAAAAATGTATTACATTTTAATTGATCTAATTCTGGAAACAAAAAAGTAGGATATATGAATATATGAATATTCTTTTCCTTATTGTGTGGATAGATTCCGCAATCTATCATATTGAAGGACTTATTCCATAATCCATGTGGATCGTATAACCAAATATCCGTTTCTTCCTGCAATTCACGCATAGCAGCAAATATATCAGATTCATCTTCATTTACCATACCTTTTGGAAAATCCCAACCTCTATCTTTTGGTCTTCCAGTTGCATGACAAGCAAGTATATCTCCTTGTTTGTCAATTAAAACACAGGCAGACGTTATATACTTACCGTTTACTTTTTTGAGCTGTTCTTCCATTTATTTTCAAATTCGAGTCTAAGCCTTATCTTTTCTTTTTCTTCCGCTTTTATTTTATCATTATAATCTTTCCTCCACTTCTTAACTACTTTATGCGCTCCCCATTCAAGTTCATGTGGAAATTTATATCCATTCTTCTCACACCATTTCTGATCTTCTTTCAAATTTTCAACATCCCAGAAAAAGAAAGGAAATAAAACTATAAACACTGGTAGCCATATCGGTATAGTTATAATAAGAAAAACATAATGAATATCATCTTTATGTTTCTCATAAAAATAAATGAGATTGATTTTTAAATCTTCTTTTGTCATATTAATGATTCTATATTATATTCTGGATGATCATTTATAAATTCTTGAAGATCTTTTGCAATAAATGATCTAACTTCAGAAAGAGTAACATCACCGTATCTACTTTGAAGATCTCTTGCATATTTTATACTATCAAGAAATTCATTTAATTGCTTGTAACATTCTTTTGTATTTAAATTCTTTGTATATTCCATGATTTAAATTCAGGTGAAATATAATAATGAAAAACACCATGACCATTCAGAATAAGAACAGTGCCAATATATTCAAGATTATCATCTTGTGCTGGCATTTCATGCCCAGTACCGAAACAATGAATATTAAATTCAACCTTTTCTTCGGTTGATTCACATTCATACCACATACAAACGGAATATTCCCCCTCTGTATCAATATGAAGAATTTTTGAATTCTTTTGTATTTCTACAACCTGAAGATCAGTAATATCAATTTGTTTCTTATAAATTGTTCTCATTTATTAATTTGTTTAATATTCATTGCAAATATACAACAAAAATATTAAAATTGAAAAATTTATTCAAGTTTAATATTTTTTAAAATAGTTAACAAACGTTCAAGTTCATAATTTCTGAATGCGCACATAGCATATGTTCTTGGATTATTATAATGATAATAGTTATTTTCTATATGTTGTTTACATGCTCTTTTTGTTAAAAATGCCCCGCTAAAATTTGATATACTATCAACCTTTTCTACATAATAAACATCACACCAGTACCATTTCAATATTTCTCTCATGAAGTTGCAGACATCTTCAGCATCATCCTTACAGATATCATTCCATTTATCATGTGTATCTTGATCGTATTCGTTGATAACTTCATTTACACACTCAACGGCTTCTTCAAGCGTCCAGGAACCATCATCGTGTAAGATTCTTGGTTCACCACATCCTTCTGGAACATATTCTTCATTTTCTTCGAGAACACCCCAATATAACGGATCTGCTGTTCCATCGTTATCCTGTGTATTTAATTCATGCTGTAAATCTTTTAGAAACTCAAGATCCTCTTTAGAAATATCAATTTTCATTATCAAATTGTTTTTGTGAATTAATAGCATTAATGTATTACATTTTTGAAATCAACATATAAACATAATTTTGGATTATTTAAATCATATATTAGCATTTCTGTTCTGTCATACTCCCATGACGGAATACAGAAAAATGGTATTCTCAATTCTTTATCTTTACCACCAGAATCATTAACTTTAACTGTTTTTTCTCCTATCTGATATGTATAAGATTCACATGGATTACTATAATTATTTTTATATTCTGTCAATATTTTAGAGTCACACAATATACAAGATATTGCAATATTAGTATATACGACAGGATTACGACAACTTGTAATAAATTTATATATAGACTGTATAATTTTTTCGGCTTTATATCCTGTTGAGTCTTGTATATTTAATAGATTATTAGACAAATCGACATCAAAAACATTATTCGAATTCTTAGCATATTCTATAATAATATTTGTATGTTCCGATCCAACACGATAATCAAGTTCTTTTTGAATAGCCTTCTCTGTCATAGAATCAACATCTATTCCAAATTTTACACAACCCTTTAACTGTTCATCTGGTAATGCAGCTTGAACTGACATTATCTTTTCTTCTCCAGTGATAGGATTTGTAAAAACAGATTTTTTTGATATAATCTTACCCATTATTTAAGATTTTGTTTTGTATATTATGGAAATTAGATTTTAGATTTTTAAGCCAAGAAATTTGTTCATTATCAAGATCCGCATGTTGTAATGTATCTGATATAATACTATCAACCATTACATCATCTTCCTCTGTCCAATCTGGAACTATTATTGTTGTTGTTGAATTTGCTTGTACGGCATTTCTAAATAGTTCATGTTGTTTTAATTTATCTGTTATAAATGGTTCAAATATATTCATCAGACTATCTACAAGATTATCTGAATTGGTTTTAACCTCATTAATTATCGTATCTTTAACAATCTGATACAACGCTGTATGTTTTATCTGTTCATTCATTATTTTATGTTTTTGATTTCTTATGTTTTATTCAACAACTTGACTTGGAAATATCCAACCGCCATCGTCATCTATAATGAGAGCTGTTTTACATATAATATTTCCAATATCAAAAATTGTAGCTTCTATTAATTCATCGCCATACATGTATTTTATTTTATCACCTATTTTATACTGTTTCATATTATTTTAAAAGTGATTGTAATTTATTCTTATGTTCTTCTGTTTGAGGTGTACCAGCAAAATTATAATAATTGAACAATACAATTTTCATATCATCCGTAACAGGATTATCATCGTATGAGTAATATACCGTCGCAGTCATACTATTAACTCTTGATCTGAAAAATATTCTCATTTCTTCATCAAAATCTTCCCAGTATACATTTTCTCCTTTTATGTTTATAGGAAAATTATTATGTAAGAATTTCTGTATTGTCATCAATCTTTGTTTTCCATCAATAACATAATTGATTGTTTCCTCTCTGGAACTATCACAATTATGTTGAACAACAATAACAGACTCAAGAGGTTTCTCAAGTAAAATAGACATTATAAATTCTTTCTGTTGGTAGTACTCCCACACATAAGGTCTTTGTAAATTTATACCATACTTTGGAAGATATACATCAAAGTCATAAAATTGATCCTTCTCTCTGTTTTCTTTATTTTCTAAAGTTTGACATAAACGATAATCAAGCATAATCCCTTTATTACAATTAATTGATTTAGGTATGCTATGAATTATACTGTTACTTTCTCTTATGTCTTTTAATGTAGCCATATTTAATAAAATTTATTATATCATTGATAAAATAATCCCTGTCTATTAAACACATCAATAGCATTTTCAATATCCATATGAGCACCAAGTCTCAAAACATATTCAGATAAAGGTATATTTTCACGTATAAAATAATTTATCTCATCACAAAAACGTATAGAGTTAGCATTAATATCATCCTGTGTATAATTGGTTATACCATTATCATATGCTTCATTAACATTTGATATAAACATAGATGTTGCAAAAGCACGAATGTTATTATTCATTACAAATGTTGATGCATTACACCAAAAACATATTACATTACTTGCATTAATAAGATGAACATTATTTTGATGTATTATATATGTTCCATAATTATAATCTGGAGCAAGTAATCCATTAGACGTACCATGACCAACAAGTATTAATGTATCTAATTCATTTAATATAGCATTCTCTACAATATCATCAAAATCATTCGTATCTGATGTAATTTCAACAATGTTTACATCAGACATGCCTCGCCACACTCGTTGTAAGCATAAACAATCATCGTCTCTCCAGTTTGAATATATTATCGTCATGTTTCAAATATATTATTGTCATGCTGCAAATATACAACTTTAATATAAAATTGAAAAATATTTTATGTATAAAAATGTTAAATTGAACGCTTCCAGCATTTTCTACATATAGAAATATATCTATCATCACCGCCAACTAATGTCTGAGGCCCATTTTTCAACACGTTACCGTCTTTATCAACTCGTGCATTAATAATTGTTTTGTTTCCACATTCACATGTTGATTTTATTTCCTCAATTGTATCTGCAAGTTCAAATAATCTTTTAGATCCAGGAAATAACTTTGATTTAAAATCTGTTCTAAGTCCGTAACACATAACATTTATACCTAAATAATCCACAACATCAGATAATTGGTCTACTTGTTCTTCTGTTAAAAATTGTGCTTCATCTACAAAAATCCATTCAAGATACGAGTTATATGAAATTCTTCCACCATTTTCATCACTTATTAAATCGAACAAGTCATCTTCTGGAGAAAACATTCTGCAATCTCTTGATATTCCTATTCGTGAATATATTTTATTTTCACCATCACGTGTATCTATAGATGGCTTTATTGTAAGTGTCGGAATATGTCTTTCATCCATATTATGTGCTATTGACATTAGCTGTAAAGATTTTCCAGAATTCATCGTAGCATAATTAAAATATAATTTTGCATTGTTCTTTACATATTTCTTATGAACTTCTTGTTCTTCTATTGGTAAATTGCATCGTGACGCTGGCATGACTATTAATTTTTATTTTTATTATAACAAACTTTATCTTTTCTTTCTTCCTATTATAATAATCTGGACAATAGTATTCTTCGCTTGTATAAACATAATTTTCTGTTCCTTCTATACCAATTCCTGTTGATAGCATATAACATATACCTTCACCTGGAACTTCTTTCAATCAAGACCAAGTTATTTTATAATGAGTATTCTTTGTTAGTTTATACCACCAACAGTTTTTACATCTTCTATCCATAGAAATTTAAAACTTTCCACGTTCTTGTTTTGTTTCATTCAATAATGTAAGAAATAAAGCAACACCTCCAATGCTTATTGCGAAACTTTCCTTAGTTGGACTGGTTCCTTCTATGTAATACATAAAATATACTATACCAACAATAATTGCAAATTTAACTATTGTTATTAACCAATTAATTATAAAATCTTTCATAGAAATACTCTTTTTATTTCATTTGGTTTATATGTAACTCTAATTCCAGGATAATATTTTGGATCGTCAGATGGTTCAAACATAAGCTTATCAGAAGATATTAACATTTTATTACAAATATCTCTATTGCAGCCACAATCTATATAAACCTCCCTATCCCAATAAATCTGATTATAATATAAATCATTATCATCATGCGCACAAATATCTTCCAACATTGATGTAAGCTTATCTATATCTTCCTGAGTTTTACAAGGAATAAGCTTATTAAGTTTATTACATATTCTCTTACCAACTTTTATCATATTATCAAGAATTAACAATTAGCAATTCATCATATTCATCTGGTGTTGGGAACTCAAACGTCTCAACTATATTCTTGAAAGCAAGTTCATGAATCTGTCCATTTCTTCTTTCAATGTTCTTAGACAATTCTGAAGCCTCAACATATATATACTTCCAATATACATTATATCCGTTTAACATTTGCTTATATGCATCACGATACTTTCTACGATTGTTCATGTTGTTCAAAATGATAGTTTTACCATTTTTTGCAGCTTCCTTTAATCTAGAATTAAATATTTCAGTTACTTTATTTTCTTCTGCATTATTTCCAAGATATTTCTCTCCTTCTTCGCAGAATCCAAGTTCAACTCTAATATCATCACGACAAATAATTGAAACATTTCGAGGATCATTAAGATTACAACCAAGACTTCTTTTTATCTCAGTGTCCTTACCAGCACCAGGAAGACCAATATACATTTCAACTGTAAGATTTTGCTTCTTGTTTGTAAGAACATTAATCTTCTTTTTTATTTCATTTATATTGTTTTTACCATAAAAACAGTTCAATGATTTACACATATCAGCAAAACTATCAAGCAATATTGAATCAAATTTTGTTAATTCTGGATCAGACGACTTGCTTCCTCTCATATCAAATTTCTTCAGATAATAAAGTGAACGTAAACTATAAACCTTATTCTGAAGATCAAGAATCTTTGATGCTGGATCCTTGCTTTTAATAATATTAAAAGGTTCCATATGCCATCTAACAAGTCCACAAATCTTTTCACGAAGTCTATATCCAAGATCCCATAGAATTCTACGTGTTATCTTTTCTGACTCTACCTCATGCCCATAGTGATGCCACATATTATCGCTTTCTTTCAAGAATGTCGTAGTAGCCTTACCAATATCATGAAACAAAGCAGACATCATTAATATTACAACAAATTCCTCGTTTAGATTGTACCTACATTCAATCCATGACTTACATTCATTCGCAACCATTTCTACGTGTCCAGAAACCCATTCTGATTCTGAATGCCACTTAGAGCTTTGATGCAAAGTCTTCAATGCAGCGAATTCAGGAATACTATAAATGTAATCCCAATGAATATCAATCTCAAATCGAGATTCATCATACTGATTAAAAACAGTATTCATATCGAAAAACTTACTGATAATATTTCTTTCCTTTTCAGTAAAATCGTTTATACTCATAATTATTTTGTATTTTTATATTGCAAATATACAACTTTAATGTCAATAATGAAAAAGAATCCATTATAAACTGGATCCTTTTTAACATTTATTCAACATTTTCGTTTAAATTATCATTAAGATGCATCTTTGATGTACATGCACTACATGTTGTATAAAACTGTTGCATATCTGTAAAATGCGTCTTAGGGCAATTTATACAATCCCTATGCGGATTTGTGCATACTCCATCTTTATGCCAGCATGGAAGTTCATAAGGATTTGTTTGAATTATAGTTGGAACATATGTTGGCTGTACATTCTGTTGATTATCTCTTTCCTCAAGGAGTTCAGCCAATCTCTCCTTTGATAGCTTCATGTAATCTTCTTTTTTCATTGTTTCATTATTTCTTTTAGTGAGCATTGCTCAAATATATCATCATTTAACTTTACAAACTTACACATTATCTGTCTTTTCATCTTCAATGTCAAGCTTATCTCTATCTGGTACAATATTAATAGAGTCAAAGTATTCTCTTGTGATTATTTTTGCTGGATGAGGAACATATTTACTTCTAACATATGATCCTTTATCTGTAATAAACTCAATATTCTCCTTATAAATCAATCTTCCGTATTTCTGATCATCAGGATAATCGTTCCAGTCTATATCCTTTTCCTGTTTAAGTAACTTAACTTGCTCATCTGAGTTTAACCTCACAAGTTGTTTGTAATTTAAGTATGTCTGAGCCGCCTGGTTTTTTGAATTCTTAATACAATCATTCTGTCTATATTTCAACCAAGCAAATGCATCATTGTATGTAGGAACATTAAAACATTTACAGTCAAACTGCGCAAGATATTTCTCACTGAATAATTCATCAGAATCAATATCAGTGTGATTCATGAGATATAACATATAGCATTGGTTAAACTTAGCAGTAGCCAAAGATGCTATAATAGATTGCATTTTACAAAGTCTGTATCCAAAAAATGAATCTGTGTTAATAGTATCAAAGTCTGTAATAATGAGAGAAATCTCATCACTTTGAACATAAGCCAGCTTACAACCTTGTACATTCTTACAAACATAGGCAGCAGTCTGATTCATCATATCAATGAAATCTTCATCAAATGGAAGCTTAAATCTATTCTTTACAAGTTTTGAAAATGCTCTACCGTCAATATGAGCAATAACATATGAATTAGGAGTTAGCTTATAATCGGCTAAATCCTTCATATATTCCATTCTATCTTTTAAATTTTCAAATTTCATCTTCTTTCTGTATTATCTTCTTATTAAATTATGAACTAATAAGAATTCTATCATCTGAACAGCAGCATCCACTGGATCTTGTGATCCGAAAACAATATCAGTTCCATAACGGAACTCCGTAACCTCTTCTCCGTTCCTTACCATCGATAACCTTCCATACTCAGTAAGAGTTGGCATCAACTTGATCAAACGGGTAAGACTCCATGCTGGAACATTTGCACTATACATTTGTTCGTATTCGTCTATAGCGATAAGATAATTGTGTTGATCAACTTTGCTATAACGCCAGAACATATCAGCAGTTCCAACATCAATACCGAATTCATTCACAAGCATGTTACTCTGCTCAATAGACGTAGCTATATTTTCAAACTTCAAATCATTCATTTCCTAAATCTGAAATCTTTTTGATTAGAATTATTACGAAGTTTTGTCAACTTCGATATTATTACCTAATAATCACCATCTGTCCTGACTACCACACTTGTCACACATATAATAA
>ODAI014519467.1_pt1 | contig 27602 bp, 14 predicted proteins | sample 1539321 | NCBI WGS metagenome assembly ODAI01 (sample SAMN02144231, study PRJEB22623) | gut metagenome | biome: sheep rumen | host: Ovis aries | place: New Zealand
TAACGGTAGAGAGCGACTGTGTCTCGCCACGGGTGAAGATAGAGGATCCGTGAGGGCCGGGCAGGTAACCTACCTCACACCAGATCGGACGGATCTCCGTGGTCTTACGGCCATCAAGACGCTTGCCCTCATCGAGCACCGCGCGACGCATTGCCTCTTTCTCCACATCATGATAGTAACGATCTACAAGCGCTGCCACCTCATCGATATCAATGCCTAACGCCTCAGCGCGGGCTGCCATGTAGTCTGCTTTCTCGGCTTTGAAGTCCTCGCGGATCTGGGTGAACATCTCCTCGCGGTGATGTTTGTCGGTGTCAGCTGCGGTAGCCTGCGCATAAGCGCGAGCGTAGGAGAAGTCATGAACTGCCTGTTTCAATTCCTCATCATTTACCTCATGGCAGTACTCACGTTTCACCTCTTTGCCGTAAGCCTTCATCATCTCGTTGATAGCCAGACACTGCGGTTTGATAGCCTCGTGCGCTGCTTTGATAGCCTCCAGCATAACGGACTCCGGCACCTCTTTCATCTCGCCCTCGACCATCATGATGTTGTCATACGTAGCAGCCACCATCAGTTCGAGGTCAGCGTGCTCGCATTGCTCGAAGGTCGGGTTGATCACCATCTGACCGTTCACACGCGCTACGCGTACTTCGCTCACCGAACCCTCGAAAGGAATGTCGGAGCAAGCGAGTGCTGCACCTGCTGCGAGACCGGCAATGCTCTCCGGCATGTCGATTCCGTCAGCCGAATACATGGTGACGTTAACGAAGGTCTCTGCGTGATAGTTAGAAGGGAAGAGGGGACGAAGGGCACGGTCGATGAGACGTGCGATCAGGATTTCGTAATCCGATGCTTTGCCCTCGCGGCGGGTAAAACCGCCCGGGAAGCGTCCTGCGGACGCAAATTTCTCTTTGTACTCTACGGTCAAGGGCATAAAATCTGTGCCCGGTACCGCATCTTTGGCGGAGCAGACAGTAGCTAAAATCATCGTGTTGCCGAGGGTCGCCATCACTGCGCCATCAGCCTGTTTAGCCAATTTGCCTGTCTCCAGTTTGATCACTCGTCCATCGGGGAGAGCGATTTCTTTGGTTACAATATTCATCTTACATCATTTTTGTTTGATTGTTGTTTGACGTTGTTTGATGCTTCGCGTTTGATTTCACAACCACCACAAACCATTTAAACTACCTCAAACTAGATCAAACCAGTTATATATATGGCCGCCGTTTGCGACCTGTTAATTATTAAGACCCATAAAAAGTCGCGCAAAGGTACTACTTTTTTTTGACATACGCAAGAGAAATTTTCGTTTTGCATGCAAAAAGGGACATTTCACACAAAAAAGAGCACCGAACGTGCTCTTTTTTGCTACTGTTTTTCCCGTTGGGAAGTTAATATGCCATTTCTACAAGGCGGCGTTGGGGAGAATTCTTTCCCGGTTCCGGTCCTGTGGAAGAGCCAAGTACCATTTGCATCAGCGAATCTTGGGAACTCAGTTCCTCAATCTTCATTGTTGGTTGAATATAATTTTTCTTTTTCATATGCTTGATATTTTGCTGTTTACGTTATTTAACCGCCTTTCCGGTGACGTCATAGAGTTGCGCATCGCGGAGGATGTACACATGGTCATTGAGGATCACCTTCTGACAATTGTGAATTGTGGATTGTGAATTGTCAACTGTCTCCATGCCTGTAGTCACTTGCGGAGCTTTGCGAACAAGCATCAAGCCGTAGCCGTTGTTCTGACCCTTGTCAAACTCTGCCTCATAAGGCGACATCGTCAGATCCCAAATGATGTTACCGTCCTTGGTCAAGTAGAGACTTGCATCCTCGCGCTCTGCCGGAACGCTGATGGTATATATACCTGCTTGCGGAGCATAGAGTTCAAGCGCCACTTCGGCTTGATCATTAACCATCGGAGCATGAACCATACAGAGCTTGGTGTTGTAAGCCTTACCGAAGATCTGTGCCACCTTCGGGGTATTGGTCATGGTCATCTTCACAAGGTCTTTGCCTGTCTCGTAGGTATTGAGTGCATCCTCGTTTGCCGTAACATAAAGGTAGTCGTTGAAGTCCTCGTTACCGAAACTAACCGGTACATCCTTTATTTCTATTGCACGTTCGCGTGCCGGCGCATAATTGCCGCCTGCGTTAGCAGTTTCCATTACCATCGAGCCATTAGCTGTTGCTTGATAGAAGAACGGTGTTCCTACAACAAAGTTCGTTGATTGAGCGGTCTTGGTAACGAAGGTGTAACTCATCGGGTCAAGAACCTGTACTGCCAAATTAACCTTTCCGTAGAACAAGTTCGGGTTACCGATGCCGTTCCAACCGGCGTCTGTGTCCTGACCGTCACCGGACTTAGCGTACTTAAAGATCTCCTTGCTGTTATCAGCCACAAGTGCCTCACCGGCTTTCTTCTTGAAGCGATAGGTTGTACGATAGCCGTCGGTTGCCATGATATAGAAGGTACCCGGAACTAATACGCCACGGTATTTCTTCCAACCGTATTGACCTTTTGCACGGATGTCTCCGTGGTAATCCATGATAGCGTAGTTCACTTCGTTCGTCAGTTTGTTGCCGTCCAGATCATAGATACCGTTCATTGCGTCAACCGGGAACGGAACGGTGAACGCATGCCATTGTTGGTTCGTACCACCAGCACCGAACGTAATGTCGATATAAGCCTCAGCCGCCTCGAAATTGCTTGTGCTTGCGCCGCTCAGCTGACCGGATTCACCGCTTGCCATCGTCGTCTCGATAGTGAACGTACCAACGACTGTCAGTTTGTTGCTCAACGTTACCTTACCACCATTCTCAACCGTCAGGTCGCCGATTTGCTTGTCGGCATTGACATTCAGCGTACCGCCGTTCTTAATGGTCACATCTGCGTTTGCAGTAATGCCGGCAGCGTTAACGGTCTGCTCATTGTTGATCACAACGCTTGCTGCTTTCTTGTACAAGCGTACTTTTTGCTGAGAGTCTGTGTAGCAAGCAAATCTCGGGCTGCCGGCGTTGTACTGTAAGTAACGAGTAGTTGTTCCGACATTCTTTATGTCTACCTCGTTGTTCTCGTCAATTTCAATTGTCCAAGAAGAAGCATCACTCAATTCATCAGATTCATTCAATGTGTTGCCGGAACTCCATGTCAGGTACTTGGAACCACTCAGGAATGCGTAGTTCCCTACACCGTTACCGGCTTTCAGAGTGAGCACTTTCATTGCATCCGAGCCCTTCAAGATTTCACCGTCAATAGTTACGTTAATCGCAGTACCGATATTTGAACTAATAGCACCTAATGCTTTCTTTGTGTCGTTCTTGTAATAAGCAATCACATATTCAGCATCAATTTCCAAAGTCTCTCCCTGCTTAACAAGATTCCACTTCTGGCTCGAGATACGAGACCAAACAGCCGTGATAGTTACGTTGGATGCCGGCATGTCGAACTTATTCTCTTCGTCAAGAGGCAGTACATTCTGGTCAGCATCTTTCACCGTCCAACCAGCGAAGCTGTAACCCGGGTTAGAGAGAGAAGCTTCTTCTACTTGTACTTTCTGACCCTCACGGTAAGAAGTCACAGCCGGAACAGTTCCAGCACCACCCGGAACGTAAGTTACCGTATATGTCGGAACGGAGTTCCACTTAGCATACAGCGTTACATCTACGTTCGTTTCAAACTCGTCACCTGCGTTATACAAGGTGGCCGGAGCGTCAGACTTGTACCAACCGGCAAATGCTTTCGATATATCGCTGTGCGTCGGCTCGGTTGCCGGAATAATGATCTTGCCTTCATCCGTACGCTCAACATCAGGAACAGACTCAGCTACACCACCGTTAGCATCGAACGTTACGCTGTGTGACAACTCTGCCCACATATAGAGTTGCGGGAGAAGCATAGCAGTGCTAAGATCAGAACTATATCCTTTGAAACGAGGACTATTGCTATTGTAAAGCACTCGATAGCCGTTAGCGTTTCCTAAAATTGCGTTTCCGCTCTCATCGAATGAAATAGACGTTGTAGCCGCACTTGCGCTCCATGAGAGATCCGAAGCATCAGTACCGCTGAGATAACCGGTATTCTCTTCGTCTGTCAATTCATACAACGTCCAACCGTCTGTGCTATTGCCGCCCAACTCAAAGATGGCAGTATTTGCGCCAAGAGTACCGGAAGCGATAACACCATCAGTAATGATTGTGGAAGCCTTAGCCAGATAACCGCCAGACAAGTCGTTGGTTGCGGTAACGCCCTTGGAACTTTCACCGATTACATAGAAACGACCAGCCACAAGTTTCGAAGCATTGCTAATCTTGATCCATTCATGGTCATCCTCTGTGAAGGTCGGCAGCGCACCTGCAACCGTTACAGTACATGTTGCTTGGAATTCACCATCGTGTGTGGTTACGGTAATATGTGCCGTTCCTTCTGCAACACCGGTTACTACGCCGTTTTCATCAACGGTTGCTACACCTTCTGCATCAGAACTCCAAGTCACTGCCTTATCCGTTGCGTTTGCAGGTTCAATAGTAGCCGTCAGCGTGATAGTCTTGCCTGCACGTACATTAGCTGTAGAAGCAACTGTTACACCGGTTACATCATATGTCGGACGAACTTGTGAATAGATGTAGTTCGGATTAACAATCTCCGGTTTAGCCGTTGCGGAGTAACCTTTGTACTTCATCAACTGACCATATACTACTAACTGATCACCTTCTTGAATGTCTCCTGCCGTTACATCTGCATTGTTGAGACCTTTACCTTTGTAAACCTCAAGGCTATTATCTACATCTGCATCCTTGATGTAATAGGTAGCCGTTTTGCTCGAAACGCTAACTTCATCATCCGTTACTACACCTGCCACGTAAACATTACCCGTAGTACCATTGTCATCCAATGCATCAATCATCATCAAAGCCTGTGCAACCGTGTATGGCTCTAACCACTGCGCGTAAATAGTGGTATTTTCAGTAAGGGCTGCACCTGCAACTGCAGGGGTTTCGAATGTGTTATCCGTGTACCAACCACCGAAGTTATAACCGGCTTTGGTAATTGTCGGCAGCGGATTCGGCAGGTTCGTTTCAGTCTCACCCTCAGAATCGGTTGCGTCAGAGGTACCACCGTTCTTTACATACGAGAGACTGTAGCGAGTCACTGCTGCTTCTACTGTCAGTGTGTATGATTTAGAAGTTGCCACATAACTTGCATTAGCTTCTGAAGTAGCGGTAATGGTCGTCGAACCTACTTTCTTTAAATTATAGGTTGTACCATCTGCAGAAATTTCCGCAACAGTCTCATCGCTACTGCTATAAGAAATAGTCAAACCTGCTGTACCGCTCAGCGACGGGAATACATTGCTGCTTCCACCGAGTTCTGCCGTGTAAGCGTTTGCGCTCCATGCCATCGGTGCGAACGGTTTGTAAGCTACAATCTCATTCGGATTAACAAACTCCGGAGTAGTCTTATTTCCGCTTACATATTTCTTCAGAGTACCACTAACTATTACTTCTTCACCTACTTTCAGATCATCTGCCGAAGTAAAGGCATTGCCTCCGTTAGCTACACCTGCAGAACCTTTATATACCTGCAACTGGCTGGTAGTAGTACCATCATCTGAAATGTAATAGGTAATGGTGTTACCGCTATTATAACTAACAATTTGCGAGATCAAACCTTTCACATATTGATCTGCGATAGTACCATTGTTATCCAATGCATTGATATTGGAAAGAGCCGTAGCAACCGTCAGCGGAGTTACCTTCGTAAACGTCTGGCTGGCAATCTCACTATTTGTCCAGTTAGCCTTAACAGCAATTGCCTTGATGGTCTTCGTTGCGCTTACCACAAACGGCTCGGTATACAGCGTACTTTCTGTTGTCGGATCAGAATCATCATCCGTGTAGTAGATAGCATCTGCGCCGGTTGCAGTAATCGTTACTGTTGCCGAATTCACAAAGCTTGTATTACCGCTAATCTCCGGAGTTGCAACTTTCAGTACATATGCAGCCGAATTGATTGCGCTGGCTACTATATCCTCATTATATGCTACTGCTTTCAGCGTGCAACTGCCGTTAATAGCAATACCAGTTGCGTTGTCATATACAGCAGATGTACCCGTCGGATCAAGATTTGCATCAGCAGCCGGATCACTATTATCTGTTGTATAGAAGTACAGATAATCGCTGTTATAGTTGCTAATCTTAACCGTCTGCGCTGCATTATATGTTCCTTCTGCGGTATCAAACGTCGGAGCTACAACAGCAGGACACTCAGTAACGTAGTCGGTCAACGTAGTACCGGTAGTTTCCCACTGAATATCAACTTCGTCAAGATACAAAGCACCGCTCTTCGAACGGATACCAATATATTTGTAATCTTCAGTAATCGTTAATGTAGATATACTATTAACTGCATTGTCTACATTAAAATCTCCTAACGATGTGCCTTTATTGTCTCCGTACAAATCGGTAGCGGCCGTATAAGCTGTATTTTTACCATAAATGGTAATAGTGCGGGTCGCGGCAGTATTGCTATTCCACGTTATAGTCACTTTCTTTGCTTTACCACCGGAAGTAGTTGTAATTACACCGGAATTGTTATTATTGGAACGCAATTGGATTGCATCGTGATCACCTGCGCTTTGTCCCGCATAAACAGCATCGGAAGCAGTTCCGCTCTTTTCACTCCAAGTACCATAATCCGAAGTTTTTGGCCGACCTGTGAATTCACGATCTAATACATCTGTTACGATAACATCTCCTATGCCATTCTTTGCAAACACCGCATAGAAAGTAGTTGCCTCGCTAATTTCCGGAGCACCGGCTGCGTCATTGAACAAGTCATCGTAGTCAGAAGCCTCTTTCGGAACGGTATTATAGTTCTTCTTGCTCCATCCCATGAATTTGTTGGCACAAGCACCAACTGCATTATCTGCCACGCTCGGCAAATTCTCGATTGCACTACCCTCTAACACACTCGTAGTAACGCCATCCAATGCATCACCTGTCAATGCTTCACCTGCTACACTCCACGTAATAGCGTAGTTTGCTTTTGCGGTTTCGTATGCAATGCTTACTGCAATGTCGCTCTGTACATTGGCTATCGTCACGCTTGTAGCAGAATTAACAGTAATCTCTCCGTGAGTTCCTGTTGCTGTTACGGTCGGATTGCCCTTATATGCCGCGGCTGCTGTACAAGTAATTGTCAAATCGCTTCCGCAAGCAACTGTGTTGGAGAAACTATGACTTGCTACGCTTGCATCAATCGTACCATCTGTTACCGCAAAAGTTTTTGTTTTCCAAATAGCCCAAAGGACAGTTGCTTCTGTAGCGGTGATACTTGCGCCATCAGCATAAGCCACAACCGGCGTCTCTGCATTGGCATTCTCTTCGGAAGAAGCCCAACCGCCGAACTCTTTGCAAGCCGGAGCTATATAACCAAGAGTAGCAATACTTGTCAAGGGAGTTGCTTCATTTGCCGTTACTTCTTGCGTTTTTTCTACGCCTCCTTCAACCGTTCCATCATTCAGTTTAAAAGTCACAACAACTTTTCCAGTCAGCGTAATGGAAGAAGCGGAGAATGTCTCTTCGCCAGCCTCACAGAAGTTTCCATCACCCGAAAAGGTCGGAGTAACCGAAACCCAATACGTACCTGCGCCCGGATTCGTGAAGGTATATGTCTTAGCAGTTCCTTCCGTATTACCGGAAGCAATTACGGCACTCTTAGTGCTATTATAAAGTTTCACCAGATAACCGGTCTCGTTACTGCCGGTTGTAGCATTCCACTCGTCTGCTACCAAGTCGTTGCCCGATTGGCTCAAAGAAATCGACCCATTTATCGAGCCCAGTGGATCGCAGCAGTTAGCATCTAAACTATAGGTAGTTGTGCCGGCAGAACCAGAGGTGTATTTATACAAGTCGAATAAAGCAGATCCTGATGCGGTACCTGATGTTGCACCGCCCATACGATATTTATTCGTATTAGGAGACTGCACATCAGTACGGCAGGAAAGCCAACGACTGTTACCTACAATATTGAATCCTGTACTATTCCAAGTTATAGAGAATGAAGTATGATTGTCTGTATCTATAATCAGGTTGTTGGAACTTCCATTATAAACGTATCCATTAGTTGCATCTCCCAAATACCATCCTGATTCGCCATCACTCTCCAATGTAACGTAATTCTTTGTATCTGCTCCAACAGTCGCAGCACTATTAGAGAAACTCCAATAACTTACATAGGTTCCAGATGTCTCTCGATATAGCGCGTATGAGTTATCCTGCTCTACAATCACAAGATTATCTCCTTCTGCAGGTGCATAAGTCGAACCTAATTTTGTCAAGGATGCAGGACCTCCACCGCCTATTGTTTTGCTATAAACGGCATGGAGCGTAACATCGGAGGTGCTCATAGTATAACTTGTTATAATACTTGGGCTAACACTTGCGTCAGCAATACTGCTTGCTGTAGTCCAGCCGACGAATGTCCCATACTCGCAGTTTTCGGTAAGACTTGCCGCAGGCGTTTGCGTTATATTGTACGTTTCGCCTTCCTTTATTCCTGTTGCATCAGCGATGTTTACCAAACCACCGGTATTGAAATGGATAGTGTGAGTAGGTATCGCTTCAAAGTTGATGGTTATCGTACAATTCGTAGAAGGAGTTACGGTAAACGCGTCGCCACTCTGGGAAACTGTAGCGGTACCGCTTGTTACTGTATAAGCCGGAGATGCATAACGGTAACCTGATTTTGGAGATCCTGTTATAACATTTCCCAAGATAGAAACAGTACCCTTATTTTCGTCGTTAGTTGCTGGAGTAATTGTATAAGCCGGAGTCGCATTTTTCCAAGTAACAGTAATCGTGACTTGGTCTTCTGGCATAGAGAATTGATTATTGGAAACAGTTACCGTACCTCCATGAGCTTTCGTTACAGTCCATGTATCAACTTCTTTTCCTGACGGCGGAGTTGCAGTAAGAGAAACCGTAGCCCCAGAAGCCATCCATGATAGATGTTTATTGGTGTTATCCCAAGTTGCACTTGAAGCGCTCGCCGTAAAACTACCCGTTGCTGGCTGTGTGGTTTTTGCACGGAATTTTGCAACACGATATAATGTTACAGGGGTCATTGAGGTACTATATGCATTTGCATAGTTAGAAAACCATTTACTTCCAGCATTGTACTTAAAAAAATTAGTACTATTTTGATCGCTTGAAGTAAATCGGTATCCAACAGGACTTGAAGAATTATAACCGGCTAAAGTGAAATAACCGACCGTAGTACCGACAGACATTCCTTTTCCTGAAGTAGTACTCGTTTGTTTGATGTACTTTGTTTGATCACCGTAATTTTTGAACGTCCATCCATCTTCTGTCTCCTCTATAATCCATACTATACCATCAGCAGGATTTGTAGTTGTTAATGATTGACCTGTAAGACGTCCGGTGTTGACAGACGTACCAGCACAATAACTACTATTCGAGGAAGCACTAGTAGAAGCGCCGATCACATAAAGACCGTCAATAAGTGTGGCATTAGTGTAAGCGCTAAATGTGCCTGTGTATCCCCACATCTGCCCAACGGACAGGGTGAGAAGGGTTAAAAATACTGAGAGAAAATGTTTTAATCTCATAATTTTTGTGATTTAAAATGTTTGTTATTTTAGTTATTTTAATTTTGCTCATCTAAAAATTTGCTCTGTCAGTTTTGTCATTATTGTCAGTTTCTCATCGCAAACTGACAAAACTGTCAATACTGACATGCGATTTTTTGCACTGAGAAATAATCGTTCTCATTTTTAAGATAAGAATTTTGAGAATTTTGAGAAAATTACCATTCAAATTCTCACATTTCTCACTTTTCTCATGTAAATTTTTGCATGGCGATATTGACGTTTTTGGCGATATCGCCAATATCGCCACTTTCGCCAGTACATTTTTTCACTCTTTTTTGGATCATTTTTGGCTCTTTTGGACTATCAACATCCTTCAAAACGTTAGTGATTCCTTAGATATTACTTAGTTATTCCTTAATCATTGCCCTTACAACTACCTAACGTCATCCTACTCATCCCTTCTTCTCTTCACCCGTTAATTTTATTCTTACCATATACCTTAGTGCTTTGCGGAGCACTCAAATTTCCGCAAAACATACATTGACATATTGAAAAAGACTGATAGTAGTAAAATTGTATTATAAACTGGGCTCACTAAACAAATAAGGCAGGATTTGTTTAATTAGATTTAACGAATTTAACACAAAAATGTTAATTATATTAAACTTTTATGCCTAAAAATTTGGTCATGTCAAAAAAAAGCAGTACCTTTGCAGCCGGAAATTCTAAATTATTTGGAATATGGAAGCATTATTTAGGCGAAACGATGAGATGTTAAAAGACACATCATTGCGGTTTGTTCGTTCGATTATAGACGACATACCATGGTCAGAATCGCGGTTAAACGCTATTCGCGGCGCGCGTGGCGTTGGTAAAACGACATTGATGTTGCAATACCAGAAACTGCATTATGGCAATAATGAGAATCATAAATCACTCTATATCCGGTTGGACAATGCTTATTTTGCTCAACACAACTTGGTTGATGTGGCAGAACAGTTCTATCGGCAGGGCGGTGAATTGCTTCTCGTGGACGAAGTACACAATGCACAATATTGGGCAAAGGAGATTAAAGAGATCTATGATGTCTATAAACAGTTACATGTGGTCTTTACCGGTTCTTCCCTGTTGCACATTCTCAATGCGCAAGCTGATTTATCCCGTCGCTGCCTTAGTTACGATATGCAGGGATTATCGTTTCGTGAATACATGCAATTATATCATAATATAGAATTGCCAAAGGTTACGTTGGACGATATTCTTACGAACAGCATGGATATCTCGATGGAAGTACAAAACAAATGCAGACCATTAGAGTTTTTCCCTCATTATCTACAAAAGGGATACTATCCTTTTGGAACTGAAAGTTTTGACTCGTACTATCAACGCGTTGAGAGTACTGCTGATTTGTTGCTCAATATCGAATTGCCCCAATTACGAGGCATTGATATTGGCAATGTTCGGAAACTTAAAGCGCTGTTGGCTGTGATTTCGACAGAAGTACCAATGGTAATTGACGTAACAAAATTATCAACTCTTATCGGAGTATCGCGTGTCACTCTACTTGCGTATCTGCAATATCTACATGAGGCTAAACTGATTCGCTTGCTTTACTCCGACGATTTGAGTGTTAAGAAGATGCAAAAGCCGGATAAAATTCTAATGGAGAACTCTAATCTGCTCTATGCGCTTTCTCTTGACAAACCCAAGATAGGTACAGTTCGCGAGACATTCTTCTGTAATCAATTAGGATATAATCATCAAGTAGAGTATTCCCAAAAGGGAGACTTCCTTATTGACCATAAATTTACCTTTGAAATCGGCGGTAAAAGTAAGGACGGCAAGCAAATCTCGCAGACGGAAAACGCATTCATCGCTTCAGACGAGTTTGATTTCCCTTTGGGGAACAAACTACCATTGTGGCTCTTTGGCCTAATGTACTAATCGTCACACGATCCCACTGCATATCAGTCTGGCATGGAAATAATCGTTCGAGCGACTTTGTCGCGAAATAAGAACATTGTTCCGTGTCAGTTTTTATTTACCCAAACGCATTTCTTAGTCCTATGGACACGATGAAATGTTTTATTCAGTCTTTTCAATATTTCAAAGATCGCTTTTCTTATTATGTTTGATGTCTGATGAGTTAGGGGTTAGGGGTTGTCATGTTAGATGTGATGAAGCGGCGGAGGGTGTTGCGGTTGCAATGAAGGCGGCGGGCGATTTCACGCTGGGACGTACCGCGGGAGAGCGAGAGGCGGATATAGGTCTCATGGCGGAAAAGAGGATGCGCCTCTTTGCGCGTGCGACTGCCTTTGGGGCGACCGATGGGTTTGCCTTCCGCTTTGAGTCGCGCGAGGGCTTCTCGTGTCCGCTGGCTAATGAGCGTTCGTTCAATCTCAGCAGAGAGGCCAAAAGCGAAAGCTAAGACTTTGGATTGAAGATCATCCCCGAGGCGGTAACCGTCTTTGATGGTCCAAACCGCACAACCGCGGTTCATGCAGAGACTGAGGATCTCCATGATCATGTAGAGGTTTCTGCCCAAACGGCTGAGTTCGCTACAGATGATGAGATCGCCTTTGTTGACATGGTGGAGCAGTTTGCCCAATTGTCGTTTGGAATAAGGCTGTGTGCCGGAGACTGTTTCTTCGATCCATCCGTCCACGGCGATACCTTCCCGAAGGCAAAACCGGTTGATTTCAAAACGCTGGTTTTCAACTGTTTGTTTGTCGCTACTAACGCGAATATAACCGTACTTCATAAGCTTTTTTAGTGCAAAGTTACGATTTTTTTCGCTAAATACATCATTCCAATGACCACTCTTACGAATTATTTAATGGTTTCGCAAAACCGTCCCTTTTTTGTGTGCCACGCGCTCAAACGACTATGCGTGTGCGCGTTACGTACGCGCGATATATAAATAAGGTGTGGTTCTAAAAGTGCAGAAAAGTGCTACCGAATAAAACATAAAATGTTGTATTATAACGTATTTAGGACTTTTTTGTTAGGTAAAAATAGCAATATATATATTTTTGCATAAAAATAAAAAAAAAATTCTTAAAGACTTGCGTATATCAAAAAAAAGTTGTACCTTTGCACTCGCAATTGAAATTACAGTTCAGTTGGAAGTACCAACGGTTAAGACACTACTTCGACATGACAAAATATTACTTCAATAGCAATTTAAGAACTAATCCTCTGATCATTTGTGAGGGTTAGCAATACTGCGCACTATCTATTTCAGGTGGTGCGCTCTGCGTTTATTAAGTTGAGTAGTGGCACACAAAAAAGGGACGGTTTATAGGTCCACTGATTAAACAGGTGGAATAGATTCTTGGTGTTCACAAAGGACACAAATAAGACAAAAGATATGAAAAAGATAGAAGATATGGAAAATAGAAACAACCACAAAAATCAAAAAACTGTCACAACTGACAAAACTGTCAAAACTGCCAGTGCAATTTTTTCTGAAAGTCTCAAAAGTCTCAAAAGTCTCATGCCATTTTTCGCAAACAATGAGAAGAAGGGCAGTAGAGTGAAGGCGCACATTGCTGCTATGGTGGCTATGCTTTTAATTATAGGCGTTGGGGATGCTTGGGGAACGAGTAATACAGCGGTATATACTGTTGCCACTACTACTTCTGTGACTCCATCGGGAGTTTATCCAGGAGGATCATCCGCTACATTTGCAAACACTTATTCCACAAAAGATCAGATGACAGGCGGAAATAGCCAAACGTTGACTTTGAAAAGTTTTGGAACGGTATTGATTACCAATATCACACTTTCTATGAAATCTAATAGTAGTGCTGGTGCAGGTAAACTGAGATATTCCACGGATGGAGGAAGTACATGGACATATCTTGCTGGTTCTGAAAGTACAGGAGCTGGTTTTAACACCGCTTCATGGTACAAATCATGGTCCACTTCTTATGTCAATGTGTCTAAGGACGTAGCAATTGTTACAGAAGATGGGAAAGACCTTATTATTATGATAGAGACAACGGCCAATTCACTCTATTGTCAGTCGTATTCTATTACTTACACCACGGATAAGTTTACTATTACTTATGACAGGGGATCGGGAACATGCGGAACGCCGTCACAAACGCAGGCAAGAACCGGCGAGGCGCTCACATTGCCGAATGCTGTTCCTCCGATAGATTGCGGAGAGAGAGGTTGGGTGTTTGCCGGTTGGAAGAAAGGTAGCGCACAAGCATCAACTACTTCCGCTCCAACTTTGTTACCGGGAACTTATATTCCAGTAAGCAATGAGACGCTGTATGCGGTTTATAAGGTGACGGACGGTGTAACGACGTATAATTCCAATCCCAATTGTACTTATGACTATTACTATGATATCATGCACGGTAATGAGATAGAAGAGATACAGGGTGTATATACAGTACCAGCGGCATTGAGTGATGCGGATCCTGGGGAGGACACTTATTGCGGCGAGAAACATCACCATTTCATAGGATGGTTAGAAGAAGAGTATATCAATGAAGATGGAAGTTTGAAGGACGGTGCGATGTCTCATATCGTACCCGCGGGTGAGACAGGTCACACCGCGGCAAACAAGAAATACTATGCCATCTGGTCGAAAATAGAATAAACGAAGTGTAACAAATAAACAAGCAGAAATATGAAAAACTTTATAAAAAACATTGCTCTTCTTCTTTTCTTGGTTGCTTATAGCGGGAATGTGTGGGGAACAGAAGTAACTTGGACTACAACGACAGTTAGTTCAAGCGGAAGCAAAATAAACACTCAAACTCTTACAGCCACTAAATCCCCAGCAAGCGAAACAGGAACATGGACTGCCTATTCTTCTACAGCTTATTACGGAGGTACTATTAGTGGTGCCTCACAATTAGGATCAGGTAAAACTCAATTTAATGGAACCATCACCTTATCAGGAACAGCAATACCTTCATCAGCTACGATTCAAAGTATTGAAGTTGGCTGCTATACGAAAGACGCGGGGACATACACTCTTAGCGCAACCGTAGGTGGAAACTCTTTTGGTAATTCACAAACAACTCCGACAAACACAGGAACTCCTAAAGTTACGTTCACCGGTTCTAAAGTTGGAAATGCAATTGTAATAACTGCGTCAACAAGTACAAATGCATATTTAGCAGTCAAATCCATCAAAGTAACATATTCTACTGCCACATTGTACACCATTACTCGTTCGGGTAGTCCGGCAGGAACGGTGACCGGTGGTACGTTTAATACCAGTGCGAGTTCGGCGGCGGCAGGAACGACAATAACGCTGACAGCAACACCGAGCACAGGCTATGAGTTGGATTACTGGACGGTAACAGATGCTTCATCTAATCCTGTCAGCGTTACCGACAATCAATTTACGATGCCGGCGAAGGCAGTGACGGTTAATGCGACTTTCCGCCACAAGACTTATACATTCGGTTCGACGTTAACAAATTGTAGTTCTTCGCCGAGCCTTCCAAGCAGTTACACTCATACCGGTTCAGCAGCCGGACTGAGTTATACGATTAGTGCTAATGACGGATATGTGCTTCCTGCCGGTATAACACTGACGATGGGAGGAAGTGCCATGACAAATGGTACAGACTACTCCTGGAATCAGAGCACAGGTGCTTTATCTATCAGCAAAGAAATAACCGGCAATATAGCTCTTACGATAACTGCGGTGCATAAACTGACAGGAATAAGTATAACCACCCAACCTACAAAACGCGCGTATATAGACGGAGAGAGTTTTAGTTCATCCGGTGCGACAGTTACAGCCTCTTATGGAGCGGCTCCCGCTTCGGCAACCGTAAATGCCAATTGGACACCTACCGGTTCTATGTCCGCAGAAGCAGGCAAGACTATTACTGCTTCCTATACAGAAAACTTGATTACTAAAACAGCGACGACCACGGTTAATGTATATGGAGTAACGATGCAAGCGCAAGACGAGGACGGCAATGCGATAGCCGTTGGAGGTCCAGCTGCACCGACCCGAAGTGTGACATCCATCAATCCTCAAGCCGATGCTGGCAATTATAAGTTCTGGAAATGGATTGTAGAAAATGCCACATTAGGAAGTGCTGAAACGACTAAAAGCAATACGATCTCATCTCCGACAGGTGCTATTACAGTGACGGCGGTGTATTACAAGCCATGTATTGTTACATGGAAGGTCAAAGGCGAAGTATGGACACCGGCATCACCGGGTACGGCTTCGGTTACAACGGGGACAAAATGGAGTGCATTGACGCTGCCGACTGATCCGACGACGGTAGATGGTTGCGGAGACAAGTTCATGGGATGGATCGCCGAGGAGATAGACGGAGAGAAGAGTGCAGAAGAGGATATTACCGAGATTGAAGGGAAATTGCTAAACTCATCCAACAAGTCCAGCAAGACAGGCAATACTATTACAAGTGCCATCACTTTCCACGCAGTATTTGCGGATTACGGAGAGTAAGATAGTGAATAAGAGTGAAGAATTAATAATGAACATTATAGAATTATGAAGACTTTATTCAATAGGACATATATGAGCATTGCGAAACGCGTAGTGATGGTGGTTGCTATGGCTTTGGTTGTGGGGAATGTGTGGGGAGCGGACAAAACCACTACTTGGACAGCCACATCCGGAGGTTTAGGCTCAGGTATCGGTAGCGGAACTATTTATACGACTGTATCCGGAACTTCCGCAAAGCAAGCTTGGACCTATACACGTACACTAATAAGTGGAGAATCTTATTCCGGATGGAGTAGTAATTGTATTCAGCTTGGCAAAAATGGCGGTGTAGAGAATTTAACTTTAACTACCAGTAATATTTTAGGAACAATCAAATCCGTTTCTGTAGAATGTTCAAGTCATAGTGCACAACATAAAGTGTCTATTACTGTAGGTGGTACTACTTATTTGAAACCTACACCAACTGCCGATTGGACTACCGTTAACGCCAAGAGCGGAACAGGAACATCTTCAGGAACCATTACGATATCCTTTACAGGAGGAGATCGCGCACTTTATATCAAATCTATTTCAGTAATTTACACACCTCCTGCTTATACTGTAACGTTCGATGCAGGAGGCGGAACATTTGACGATCCGTCATCGTTGGAAACAGGAAATAAGTTAACAGAATCCTCTTCCGGAGCAGGTGTTATTTTACCCGCCACCAGCCCAAGCATAGCCTGTTCTTATGAAGAATGGTCATTGTACGGTTGGGCAACAACTTCATGCTCATCTTCCACAACCACAACTCCAGCTATCGTTGGTAAAGCCGGAGATAGATATTACCCTGGAACCAATGAGACACTTTATGCCGTTTATGCAAAGGGTGAATTCACCAAAGAGACAAGCAGTATTACACCGGGCAGCAAATATCTAATTGTAGCTAATAGCGGTGGTAAAAATTATATAATGAAATCCAGCAGCGCTGATTTTCGTGAAGATGGAGAAGGTTATTATGGAATGGAAACAGCCCAAATAAATGAGACATCAGCAGGGAAATACAATATTAAAGATGTTGATGGTACTTGGTGCTACACGATTGAAGGGACAGCAGGAGCCTACTACATCCGCGATGTTGTAAATAGTTCAAGCAAAAACTATGCTGACATATACAGTGATCAATGGTGGGGAAATTCCAAAACAACCTCAAACTCATATAGTATTACAGAGTCCGATGGAGTTTGGTCTATTAAGAGCAATCGGCAGGATAATCTTTATTTAGATTTCTATGAGGAGGATGCTGCTTTTTATGCGTTAAATGAGGCATTGGGTGTATTGCTCTATAAAGAGACCGAACCAGCAACATACTTCAGCAATCCCGAATGTTGCGAAACTGCTCCTGTAATAGGAGGGACAGCTCAGTTGAAAGCTGGAGGGACATACTCGTTAACGAGAGTGGATGTAGAATGTACGAGTGCGACAGTACAAGACAACTGTGAATGGACGGATTATGGATTTATCTGGAGTGAATCGGTCAATACCACAACTACACTTCAGTTAAATTCTGATGGATCAGCGCCAAGCGGTGTAACGAAAGTACAAGTTGGTACTTCCGGCGACGCAAGCAGTTTCAACGGCAGTTTGGAGAAGAGTTCCTTTGAGACAGGACACACCTATTATTATCGTGCGTACGTAAAGAACTGTTACTATGACGGTAGTTACGTATATAGTAATACCAGCACGTTAGCAAGTTTTACGCCGTACACGATTAGTTATAACAATAACGGCGGAACAGGAAGTATCGCGCCGCAGATAGTAAATACCGGCGGAAGCGTCACCCTTTCTGACGGAACAGGCTTTGCTGCTCCTACGGGTTATCATTTTGACCATTGGGCATTGAACAGTACCAGCGGCAGTTCATATGATGCGAGCGATAGTTACAGCAGTATCACGGCAGATGCTACCTTCTATGCTATTTGGGCTATCAACAGTCACACATTAGCATGGAATTTCACCGGAGGATCATCCTCTGAGACGGAAGGAACGCATTATACGGCAGCCGGCACAAAAGACTATGGAACAGCACTCAGTTATCCTTCCAGCGGTTCGATGAACAGGACAGGCTACACCTTTGCCGGTTGGAGTACCGATGCCAGCACAATGCCGGACAATGACCTGACTATTACCGCGAGTTGGAACACAATTTCTTACGATGTGACTTACCATCTCAACGGCGGTAGCGGAGCATCGGATAGAACCTATACGATTGAAACGGCAAATATTACCTTACCGACACCGACTAAAACCGGTTATACTTTTGGAGGATGGTATGACAATAGCAGTTGTACCGGCGAAGAGGTTAGTTCGATTACAGTCGGTTCCACAGGCAATCGCGAATATTGGGCGAAATGGACAGCGAATAGTTACGCTGTGGCATTTGACAAGAACGGCGGCGAGGGCGAAATGGCTAATCAGAATTTTACCTACGATGCTCCGGAGAAAGCACTGTCCAAAAACACTTATACTCCGGCAACCGGGTCGCACAAGTATTTTGCCGGCTGGGCAACGACTTCAGACGGAACCGTGGAGTATGCCGATCAGGCAGAGGTTCGCAATCTGAAGACTTCAGGGACATACACCCTGTATGCCGTATGGAAAGCCCACACATATACGAACTACCGAACGACTTGTATCACCCGTTATGACATCACGTTGGACGATGGAGAGGTAGCGAAGACGAATAATGGTAGTGCACAGGTGTCAGAGAATGGAACAAAGCTTGCCAAAATGGTAGCACCGACAAAAGCCGGTTATACCTTAAAAGGTTATTACACAGCCAAGAGCGGCGGAGAAAAGATAGCCGACTTGGAAGGAGTACTGCAAGCCGATGTCAGCGTAAGCGAGACCGAATGGACGAATAGTGACGGTCAGTGGGTAAAAGGTGGTGACGCCACCTTCTACGCACAATGGGATGTGAATACATATGACATTACCTTGAACAGAGAAGGAGCGGAAGACGGCGATGAGAGCGTAACACTGACGTACAACTCTAACAGTCATGATGCTATTACGAACCCGAGCAAGGTGGGTTACACCTTCAGCGGCTGGTATAGCGGCATAGGCGGAACGGGTACATTAGTGATTGATGCCAGCGGTGTACTCCAGAACAGCGTAACTATCGAAACCGTTAATTGGACAGATGCGAGCGGTAACTGGATCAAAGACGGAACAGCCACCCTATATGCGAAATGGACGGTCATTCAGACTACTTTATCGTTTAACCAGAACAGTGGCGAAGGCGGCCAAACAAGTAATTTGACGGCTACTTACGCTGCCACTATGCCGGCTATTAATGGAACTCCGACTCGTGCGGGATACTATTTCGGCGGTTACTACGATGGAGAAGGCGGCACAGGCACACAGTATTATACAGCAGCCGGAACGAGTGCCCGTTCGTGGGATAAGGACAACGCATCACTCACGCTCTATGCACGCTGGTACGGTGATTTGAAAGCGTGGTGTGATCCGGATGTAGAGGTAACGGGCGATGTACATCTGACATCGTACAATGGTATTTCGGTGAACTCAACAAGCGCTGCTGGTAACTTGATTGAAATCAGCAGTAGCGATATGGGTAGCGCAACGAAGATGGAAGTGGCTTACCTCAACGCGGACGCTGCTGATGCTGAGGTGGATAAAGATGAGAGTGTATTCCGGTTTTGTAATAATGGTACAACGAATTACAATGTAGCAGACGAAAACGCCATTGACTTGGACTATGAATGGGGTACGTCTCATTCCATCAAGTACACCCCGAACGCATATGACCAGCGCGATAATTATAAGCTGCAACTGACCTTCAAGCACGGCGATAAAGTGCTCAAGACCGTAACACACGCTATTTATGGTCGTGCTCTGCCGGAAGAGTTTGTCATTGCATCCAAATATTTAGGACACTGGTACGCATTGCCGAATACGATGGGTACGTCCGCAGAGGCGGTTACACCTATTTTAATTACGGTTGATAATGCATCCGCACCTACGGAGGCTTCGTATGCGCCCAGCACCACGGTATATAAAGGCGCAGCACGTTATCGACCCGGTAATAATGTAAACGCCATCCGTTTTACAAGTACGAGTAGTAACTGGTTGGAAACAAGTGCAACTGCTCAATTGAAATTGAGCACGACTGCAACCCCGACGGAAGGAGTAGAAAACAAACAGGTATTCTATTTGAATAGTTCTACTTTCGGGGTTTATGAATTAGCTAATTCTGGAAAGAAATTAGGTATGTATAGCGGCAACATGGGTATGTATGCCGATCCGGCTTATACATCGGAAGACATCTACCTATTGCCTATCACGAATAAGTACACACCGGTTGATGCTACTGCTACCGATTGGACAGGCGATGCAATTGGCGTAACGGCAAGCACCTCGGCAACGAAGATGGGTATCGCGCAGGAAGATGGAACAGAAACCGATCCTGTTACACTATCAAGTTCCGGAACATCTCACGCTGCTGACTTCGATGGAGACATTGACTTTACCGGTTTGAAAGACAAAACGCTATGGCTGACGTGGTACGATGGTTCGGATAATTTAATAGGTGGTTCGCAAGTGACTGTACCAAGCATCGTTTTGGCAGGAGCTAACGATGAGTGGTCTAATTTCGCTTCTGCTCCGACTTTGTCTGACATTGTGGTACTGAGCAAGCCGATGACGATAGATAAAGTTGCACAAGCAAAACAAATTGTTATCGACCAAAGCGGTTCCAACACCGGAAAACTGGTCATCAATGCAGATCAATCGCTTATTGTGGATGGTAAGATCAGTAAGTTTGCAGATGGAGCCTTCGGAGGAACAAGCGCAAGCGATCTGGCCATCCTCTCAAGCTCTTCCGGAACCGGTGCATTGATAACAGGTGAGCGGAGTACAACAACACAAGCGACGGTTGGATTCTATACGCAGGCTATTAAGCACGAGACGCGCGGATACGTGAACCAATATATAGGTATTCCGTTCAGTGGTATTACTGCTTACGACAGATTCTATGACACGTATGTATATGAGTACATAGCATCTTCCAATGCATGGTCGCCATTAACCAATAACGGTGAAATGAGTCCGTACACGGCTTACAACCTGATGCGTGACGAGGATACCGAAACGACGCTATATTCCGGCGGTACGCTGGTATTACCGGGTACGGCTGCTGAGTACAAGGATCATGACTTGACGCTGACCTTGCGTAATGCTTCGGCAACGACGACGAACATGTTCGCTAACCCCTACACGGCCCCGATTGATATCACCGCTATGGTGACAGGTGACTTCACGGGTGTTGACGCGACGATCTATCTCTTCAATTCGGGATCGAAAGATGATGTGGACAAACGTGCTGCACAAGCCGGAAGTGGTGCAGGTCAATGGTTGGTACTGCCGGTAACATCGGTAGCAGCGGCTCCAGGAAGTTATGCTGTGACAACTATTCCTTCGCAACAGGCGTTTATGGTGAAGGGTAATAGCGATAACGCAACGCATAAAGTGACGATTGATTACAAAAAGCATGTCTATGACCCAGCGAAGACAAGTGGTGCAACCATCAACCCTGCTCGTGCTCCGAAACGTGTTAGCGAAGAGACGACGTTGGAGACGATGAGCCTAACCGTCCAAGGCCTAGGTGGTGCATCCGACCGCGTACTGATGTTTATGCGCGAGGACTTCTCAATCGGCTTCGATAACGGTTGGGATGGACGCAAGATGAAGGGTAAGACCTATGCTCCATACTTGTACGCCGCAACGGATGACGGCAAGATGGCGGTTAACTCGATTCCGACAGCCGAAGGAACGGTTCTGGGCTTCAAGGCCGGCACAGAGGATAACTACTATACCTTCTCATTCGAGTATGACGGAGAAGATAACTGGTACCTCAATGACCTTAAGGAACAGAAGAGCACGCTTATCCATGCGGCTGAGACCTATGAGTTTGTGGCTGAACCCGGTGATACGGAGGCACGGTTCGTAATCTCGGCTACGCCGATTCATAAGATAGCAACCGGCAATGAGAGTGCGGGCGCTGAAGCTGCGAAGGTACGCAAGCTCATTATTGATGATAAGATATACATCATCCGCGGAGGACGTATGTATAGTGTAGATGGACAGATGATTAAATGAAAAGTGAAAAGTGAAAAAGGAAGGAAACAAGTTATGAAAGGACTGAATTTAATCATCGGAAAGATAGCGTTGATAGGACTGTTGGCGATAATGCCGATTGCAATGAGCGCAGTTGAATTTAAGAATACGTATCATCCTGTCGGATATGATCAGCAGCGAGCAAGGGTTTATACAGAGGCGCCGGCAGCGGTGTTCCAATCGACCAGCACCTTAGCAGGATCGGGTAGCGCATGGAGCGCTACCCCGATGCTGGGCGAGGACGGTACGGCATATGATCCTTCGGTTAGTCCAAGGGGCCCTCGGAGAATGAAGATGGATGATGATGAAGAGCCTGCAGTAATAGAAACACCGACAGGCAAGCAACCCCTCGGTGATGCGGTATGGCCGCTGATGCTGATGGCAATCGGGTATGTGGTGTGGAAAAGGAGACGGAGAGAGGAAAGAAAAGAGGGATATCATCCCTCTAAAGAATATAGACAGATGCCGGAATAGGAGGAAAGAATATAGACAGATGCCGGAATAGGAGGGTGGTGCAAAGGAAGAAAACGGGAGGAAGAAAGAGACGAAAGAGACGTGACGTAGATGTCCGTAATGGTCGCGGGATGGTCGCGGGATGGTCGCGAGATGGTCGCGGGATTGACCCGTAAATGGATGGTAATTCTTAGCCCTCAAGGACACGATTATTTGGCAAGCCAAATTTTGAGAATTGAGAGTTGGAAACCGGCATGTGAAGCCGGGCAATACGAAAAATAGGAGAGGAGAGAGAAGAGAGATTTTTGTACTTTTGCGGTGGCAAAGGTACATTTTTTTGGTATATGAACGATTTTTTTTGCGTATGTCAAAAAAAAGCAGTAATTTTGCAGCGTTTTAAGTAAATAAGCAGAAGAGACAATGGTAAAAAGCCCGGAAGAGATAGCAGAAGAGAAAGAGAACGCAAAAAAGAAAGCGGAAGAGAAACTGCGAGGAAAATTGACGAAGCGGTTTCATAAGGCGTGTGCGGAGTACGGACTGATAGAGGACGGCGACCATATACTGATCGGTCTGAGCGGCGGAAAAGACAGTTTGCTGCTGACGGAACTGTTAGGCAAACGCGCACGCATATACAAGCCTCATTTTACCGTGAGCGCATTGCATGTGCGCGTGAAAGAACGGGACTATACGAGTGATCTGACGTACTTGGAGGAGTTCTGCAAAGAAGCCGGAATTCCGCTGATGGTGAGGGATGTAAGCATTGACAATTCACAATTTACAATGCACAATTCACAATTGAAAATACACAATGAGCAATTGGGACGGCAGAAAAAAGTGCGGGAGATCAATAATCCTTGCTTCTTGTGCAGTTGGTACAGACGGAAAGAGTTGTTCAATGTGGCGCAGGAATTGGGGTGCAACAAGATAGCTTTCGGGCATCACAGGGACGATTTATTAGAGACCATGCTGATGAACCTGATTTATCAGGGCGCTTTTGCCACTATGCCGCCGAAATTGCAAATGGAGAAAATGCCGCTACAAATCATCCGGCCGCTGTGTCTGATCGACGAGGCGGATATAAAGGAATATGCGGCAATGAGGGAATACAAGAAACAAGTGTCGCTGTGCCCGTTCGAACATGTGAGTTCGAGGGAAAAAGTGAAAGGGCTGTTGGCGGAGATCAAAACGCTGAACCCCGAAGCAGCGGACACGATGTTCGGGGCTATGGGAAATGTGAAGGAGGAATACTTGATAAGACCCCTCCAACTCCCCTAAAGGGGAGAGATGTCGGGATTATCCCGACGAAATGGACGAAGAACATAAAACAAATAAAAAAATGAATGCGATATATACTATATTATTGTTATTGGCGTCGAATGTGTTTATGACGTTAGCGTGGTACGGGCACTTGAAGTTGCAGAACATGGGGTTCTTCACACATGCTACACCACTGATTTTTGTGATCCTCCTGTCCTGGGGAATCGCGTTTTTTGAGTACTGCCTGCAAGTGCCGGCGAACCGAATAGGTTTTGACGGAAACGGAGGACCATTCACGTTGATGCAACTGAAAGTGATTCAGGAGGTTATCACATTAGTGGTGTTTGTGGTTTTCTCCGCAATCGCTTTTGGCATGCCGCTGAAGTGGAACCATTTTGTGGCTTGCTTGCTGCTTATTGCGGCGGTGTACTTTGTTTTCGGGTTTAAGTAGTCGCTGAAGCGACGTTAAATCGTTAAATTGTTAAGCTGTTAAATTGTTCAATATTATGAAACGAATTGTTGTATTTACCGGCGCAGGAGTGAGCGCAGAAAGTGGTTTGGGTACATTCAGGGACTCAGACGGATTATGGGAGAAATACCGCATCGAGGATGTGTGCACACATGAGGCATGGTTGCGCAATCCGCAATTGTGCGTGGATTTCTACAATGCACGTCGGAAGGACACATTAGCGGCTCAGCCGAATGCCGCCCATATAGCGATTGCGAAGTTGCAAAAAGCGATACCGGGCACGCGTATTATCACACAGAACATAGACGATCTGCACGAACGCGCCGGTGCGACGGATGTGGTACATCTGCACGGCGAGATCACGAAGTTGCGTTCGGAACGCAACGAGACTGCTACTGTGCCCTTGGAAGGCTGGGAACAACACTACGGGGACAGGCATCCCGACGGTTCGTTATTACGGCCGTATATCGTTTTTTTCGGCGAAGGCGTGCCTTATTTCGATGAGGCTTGCCGGATTGCAAGTCAGGCAGATATCATGGTGGTTGTTGGAACAAGTCTGAATGTGTATCCCGCGGCAAGTTTGATTCATTACGCGCCGGAGAACTGCCCGATATACTTTGTGGATCCGGGACAGCCGGAGTTCGGGATGTGGGCAAACCGAATCACACATATTCAGAAGAAAGCGACGGAAGGCGTGCCGGAACTCGTCGAGCGACTAATTCAGGAGTTAAATTGTTAAAACGTTAAAACGTTAAATTGTTAAATTGTTAAATTGTTAGCTCGGCATGTATGCCGAGAGTTAAACGATAGAAATATGAATCCGTATATACAATCATTACGGCCAAGGACGTTACCGCTATCGGTGGCGGGGATCATATTGGGAACAGGGCTGGCATGGCGAGCCTGTCCTCCCTTTCTACATGACGGGAAGGGAGTGATTTTTGTGCTGGCTATATTGACGACGTTGAGTTTGCAGATTTTGAGTAACTTGTGCAATGAGTTAGGGGATGCAGAAAAAGGGACGGATGAGGACCAACACGGTCGTGCGGCTTACGGGTTGCAGACAGGGGCTATCACAAAGGGTCAAATGAAAGGCATGATTTGGCTATTTTCGGGGCTATGCGTAGTGTTCGGTAGTGCGTTGATTTACAGCGCATTCGGGTCACTATTCAGTTTACAAAGTCTTGTATTCTTCGGATTAGGCGCCCTTGCTATTATCGGAGCTATCAAATATACCCTGGGAAAGCATAGTTACGGGTATATGGGTTTAGGCGATTTGGGCGTGTTTCTATTTTTCGGATTGCTGAGCACGATGGGTGCTTATTATCTGCAAGTTCAGGCGATGAATTGGGAAGTTTTCTGGTGCGGAGCAGCGATAGGAATGCCTTGTGTGGGGGTGCTGAATCTCAATAATATACGGGATATGCAGAATGATATTGTACACGGCAAGCGTACGTTTGCGAGTTGGCTTGGTCCGAAGGGCGCACGGGTTTATCATTTTCTGCTGCTGTCAGGTTGCCTGGCGATTTTTATGGTATATGGGCATTACTGGGTCGGAGCGGTAGTACCTATATGGGCATGGCATATTCATTACGTCGGAACACATGTGGAAAAATTAGACAAACAGATGCCTGTATTGATGTTCAGTACGCTATTAGTGGCAATTTTGGCACTATTTTGACAAAAAATACACATTTTATGTGTAAAAAAGTCCACAATGCTTGCATATGTGGATTTTTTGTTGTATCTTTGCAGCGTAAATAAAATGTACTACTTATGAAAGGAATTATTTTAGCAGGAGGTAGCGCAACGCGTTTGTACCCGTTGAGCAAGGCGATCAGTAAGCAGATTATGCCGGTATATGACAAGCCGATGATTTATTATCCGCTGAGTGCATTGATGTTAGCGGGAATACGTGAGGTATTGGTGATCAGTACTCCGCGCGATCTGCCGATGTTTGAAGAGTTATTAGGAGACGGAAGCCGTCTGGGCATGAAGTTGTCCTACAAAGTGCAGTTGGTGCCGAACGGTTTGGCGCAAGCGTTTGTGTTAGGTCGCGAGTTTTTGAACGGCGAGCCGGGTTGCTTGATATTAGGCGACAACATGTTCTACGGCCAGCATTTCGGCAAGATGCTGAAAGAGGCAGTAGAGAGTGTACAGAACGGCGGCGCCTGTATTTTCGGTTATGAAGTAGCTGATCCGCGTGCATATGGTGTAGTTGAGTTTGACGCAGAGGGCAAGGTGCTGAGTCTGGAGGAGAAGCCGGCAGAACCGAAGAGCAACTATGCTGTTCCGGGTCTGTATTTCTACGACGCGAGTGTATGCGAGAAGGCTGCTAACTTACAGCCGAGTGCGCGTGGCGAATATGAGATCACGGATTTGAACAAGATCTATTTGAACGAAGGCACGCTGAAAGTGAAGCTGTTCAGCCGCGGTTTTGCATGGTTAGATACGGGCAACTGCGACAGTTTGTTGGATGCCGGTAACTTCATCGCCACGATCCAGAACCGCCAGGGCTTCTATGTAAGCTGCATCGAAGAGATAGCATGGCGCAACGGCTGGATCAGCACCGAGCAGTTGGCGGCATTGGGCAAAGAGATGAAGACCAATTACGGGCGGTATCTGGAGCGCATTGCGGCGAAAGGATACTGAATAGTTGAGAGTTGAGAGTTGAGAGTTGAAAGAAGTCTGCTAGTTGAGAGTTAAGAGTTCGCGCAATGATGCGCGAAAAGTGCACAATGTTCATTGATACTCACCTTTAAAATTTAATAATTATGAAACGGTTCTACATTCTTCTCCTATTGGCGGCGCAGATATGCGTGGCGGGAGCACATGAGCACTATTTGATCAAACACTACTCGATCAAAGACGGCATGAGTCAAAACACCGTAATGGCGATCATGCAAGACCGCCAGGGTTTCATGTGGTTCGGAACATGGGATGGTCTGAACCGCTTCGACGGTTATACATTTGAGGTATTCAAAGCCAAGAGTAACGGCGTAGAGGCTCAGGTGAATAACCGCGTGGATCTAATCTACGAAGACGAGAAAGAGCAGATCTGGTGGGCGACGTACGACGGTCATTTCTACCGTTTGGACGCAAGCCGTACAGAGACCGTAGAAGAGCCGTATGACAGTTTGCCGGAAGGAATGATGGCGATAATAGCCGACACCGA
>ODAI010591048.1_pt1 | contig 27601 bp, 25 predicted proteins | sample 1539321 | NCBI WGS metagenome assembly ODAI01 (sample SAMN02144231, study PRJEB22623) | gut metagenome | biome: sheep rumen | host: Ovis aries | place: New Zealand
CCTTGGCGGCACCATCACGGGCGATGCCTACGGCGGCGGACTGGGCGACCCTTCGACGGCTGCCGATGCCGGCAATACGCAGGTGAACCTGAACGGCATGGCAACCAGTGAGTACACGGCGGCGTTTGCCGACTATCTGGCAGGCTTAAACACCTCACCATCGGATGATGATTCCACAGACGACTACTACATGGTCAAGACAGACCGTGCCGGCTGCAAGGTGAATCGCATCTTCGGTGCCAACAATACCAACGGAACGCCGAAGGGCAACGTCACGGTGCACGTCTATGCCACGCAGAGCAAGGCAGAAGGAAAGACCACCATTGGAGCCAAGAGCGAAAAAGACACTGACACCTACGACCTGGAAGCCGTCTACGGCGGTGGCAACGAGGCAGCCTACGACCCAGCCTTGCCCTATACCGGTACAAATGTGACGGGAAGTAAGAGCCAGGTCATCATCGAGGGTTGCGACTACACAAGCATTGAGACCGTCTATGGCGGTGGCAACGCTGCTGCTGTGCCAGAGACGAATGTGAGGATTGTTTCCGACCACGAGATTGGCACCGTCTTCGGCGGTGGCAACGGTAAGGACAACAAGAGTGACGGCTCGGCCAACCCCGGTGCCGACATCGGTACGAAGGACCAGGGCGCGAGCACATACGGTACGGGTAATGCCAACACGCTGATAACCGGCGGCTATGTACACGAGGCCTACGGCGGCAGTAACGCGCGCGGCACCATCATGGGTTCGGTAAACCTCGACGCCAGTGCCGACGGCATCTGCGATATGGTAGTGAAGAAGATGGTAGGCGCCGGCAAGAACGCCGACATCATGGGCGACGCCATCGTCACCTTAGGCTGTATGCCTGAGACATGGGTAGACGAGTATTACGGCGGTGCCGACAACGCCAACGTCCACGGCAACGTGGAGCTGACCATCACCAGCGGCAACTTCCGCAAGGTGTTCGGCGGCAACAACCAGGGCGGCATCATCATGGGCCACATCAAGGTGAACATCGAGGAAACGGGCTGCCGCCCCATCAACATCGACGAGCTCTACCTCGGCGGCAACATGGCGGCCTACTCTGCCTACGGCTACTATGTGATGAAGGATGGCGCGGGCGACCCCGTTCTTAACGGCGGCAAATTGGCCTTCAACCCCAGAGAGTCGGCCGACGACACTCACCAGGCAGTGAAGCCTTTGTTCGCAGGAGCCAATTATCAGGAATATACCGGGGCTGAGGGCGAAGTGTTTACGCCCTACGCTCAGCCCGAACTGAACATCGTCTCGTGCACCCGCATCGGCAAGGTGTTCGGCGGCGGACTGGGTGCGACGGCCAAGATGTATGCCGACCCGACAGTGAACATCAACCAGATCTACGGCACACCAGGTAACGTAGTGTCCACCGAGCTCGGAGCTATCGGCGGCAAATATACCGACGCTAACGGTGACACCCAGGAGGGTGGAATCTTTGGCGGCGATCTTACCATCGGCCGTCATTGCAGAATTCAAGTGGATAAATGGTTTCATAATAATCATCACGTGTAAACATTCTTATTAATGACATGTGCTTATTCATAATTAGGATTCAAGGCCTTTAATGTGTTTATTATGTTTTCACCGTTCCTGACGGCATTGATTAATACCTCATTAAATCCCTTTTCGATGATTTTTGAATTCTGAATAACCCACAATATCAAATCAGGATGATCTGTTAATCTAAGATTGCTTAAAGCTATAAAATCATTCATGTTGCCGCTTTTTATTGCAATATGCTTATCTCCATCTAATTTGATAGCCTTGACTGTGATGATTTCCTCATCGTTTTTGATGCTGAAGTAGTCTCCTATTTCACATATGTCATAAACGTTCTCTTCAATCTTCTGTAGGTCGGATGATATTTTTTCCTGATATTGCCTTCTTTTTTCTATGTATAATTTAACCATATCTTCCATGTCAACACACTCTCATAATTTATATACCTTGATGGCATTTTTTTCGGTCATTGACTCTATCTCATCAAATTCAATGTTTTTTGTTCGTTCAATTCTTTCAATTGTCTTTCTGATATTGGCTGGTTGATTCGGTTGTCCCTTAACGGGTGACAGGTAAGGACTATCAGTTTCTGTCAGCATATTCTCCAGGGGAACTTTCTTAATGTTCTGTTTATGCTTCTTGGAAAACAATGCGTTTGTAGCGAAGGATATATAATATCCATAGTCCACGGCTTCTACCGCAGTCTCTTTTTTGCCGCTAAAGCAATGGAAGATAACGTCTGGAAGTTGTGTGTACTTTTTAACGATATCCAATGCATGCTGTTCGGCTTCTCTCACATGTAAAACTACAGGCATATCATATTCACATGCTAATGTTAATAATTCATGGAATACGTTGTGCTGTCTTTTTAGTTCATCTTCAGGTCTTGGTGTAGCAAAGTCCAATCCAATCTCACCGATTGCATGGATATCATCCAGGTTATCGACTATCTGATTCAACGTTTCATTAACTCTTTCTTTATTGTCTACACCTGCATATATTGGGTGGTAACCTATTGTTGACTTTATGAAATTAGGGTATTGTTTGCTTAATTCCAGGGAGCGTATATTTCCCTCTATGCTTGCTCCGCAGTCAACGATATATTTGAATTCCTTTTTTGACTCTTTAATTATGTCTTCTCTTGTATCGTTAAAATCTTCAAAGTTCAAATGACAATGTGCATCAATCATAATTTAACTCCTATCTTCCGAATCGTCTTTTTCTTTCAGTATATGAACGTATTGCTCTTAAAAAATCCACTTTCCTTAACTCCGGCCATAAGCTGTCTGTAAAGTATAGTTCGGAGTATGAGGATTGCCATAACAGAAATCCGCTCAGACGTTCTTCCCCACTGGTTCTGATTATCAGGTTAGGATCGTCCAATCCTGCAGTATAAAGGTTGTCATTAATCAAATCCTCATTTATATCTTCGGCGGTAATTTCTCCTTTCTCAACCTTTTTGGCAATTTTTTTGAATGCGTCAACTATCTCTACCCTACCATCATATCCCATGGCAATATTAATCTGGTGTTTTGAGTAATTCTTGGTTGATTCTTCAGCGTCTGCTATTGCTTCACGAACATCTTCCGGAAATAGTTCTAATTTACCGACAGCTTTTAGTTTAACTTCATGTTTTTGGATTTTTTTATTGGTACTAATGCTTAAAAAGCTTTTTACGAATAAATCCATCAAATCCTTAACCTCTTCAGATGATCTATTGAAGTTTTCGGTACTGAAAGCGTATACCGTAACGATTTCTATACCTAAATCCACACACCATTCCAAAACATTTTCAAGTGTATCAACACCTCTTTTATGTCCTTCAATGGCCTTTAAATTTCCCTGCATCTTGGAATAGCGTCTATTTCCATCCATGATAATCGCAACATGCTTCGGCATCTTGGATTTATCTAGATTTCTTGAGATGTACCATTCATATACTGAGTATAACGGTTGTAATAATATCAAGTTAATCATCCTTTATTTGTTTGTCGTTATCAAATTTTCTTTTAGATTCGATAATGTTTACCAGTAATCTAATAGAATTAACATATCCTTCAACAGATTGTGATCTGGATGTATCTATGAATAAGTTTGGCTGCTTTAATGTTAATGCACCATAACTTTTTATTCCGGCAACCAATACAAGACTTCTAAAAATAATATTTCCGATTATTCCATCGGGTGCAATAATAATATTTGCATGGTCTTTAATCGCTTCTTCTATCAGGATATAATCATGTTTTATGTTATATTCCTCTTTTAAATCATTCACTACCTGTTCACATTCCTCAATGCTTTGATCGATTTTAGGACTTCTGCCCTTATCCTGCTTACGACCACCTGACAATAATGCAATTTTCGGTTCATATCCGGCTAATTCAACAATACGTGAGCATTCAGCTACAATAACCTTCTTTGCACGAATGGTATCACATTCATCAATACCTACAGGTGCCAACATAAATTTGTGATTGTCTATTTCGAGAATTGATGCTCTGAATATGTGAGGATATTCCTTTTTCAAGTCCATTATGATGTTGGATTCCAATGAACCTCTAATTACGCCATCTATTTCGGGATCATGAAAATAATCTAATAATTCCGTATTGGTACGGGCAACTTTGATTTCAAATGGAAACTGCTTAATTGCCTTTAATACATTCTTATTTTCCCCTAAACCTATTGCTATCTTCATGTATGTGACCTTGATTTAAAAATTTATTATATAATATTATAATCTTTATAATAATTAATATTAAAATTTATCTAATTGAAAAATTATTGGCTCAGAAAATAGTTTATGATAATTATTTGAATAGCTTGTTAAAAAGTCAAAAGTAATGAAGGGGAGGATAATTATAAACTCTTAAGAGCTATTTCCATAGCATCTAATGTTTTATCAATGTCCTCCAATGAGTGGGCTGAGGATAAGAAGACACATTCATATTGTGAAGGTGCAATGAATACTCCATTTTCCAGTAATGTATGGAAGTACTTGTCAAATGCTTTCGTATCGACATTTTTTGCAGATTCAAAATCATAAACTTCATTATCCGTAAAGTATACTTCGGTCATTGACTCAACGCCGGTAACCTGGTAGTTGATGTCCAATTTGTTGAGAACATCCTTTATACCATTTCTGAAGTATTCTCCTTTGTCATGCATGTCCTTATAGAATTTATCTGTCAGTAAATCCATCGTTGCTAATCCGGCATTTATACTCATAGGGTTACCGCTAAATGTACCTGCCTGGTAAACCTTACCGCTAGGAGCAAATTGTTCTATGTATTCTTTTTTACCTGCAATAGCTCCTATTGGGAATCCTCCACCTAATATTTTTCCAAAAGTAACCAAGTCTGGTGTAACGTCATAATATTCCTGAGCTCCACCTTTTGCAATTCTAAAACCTGTAATGACTTCATCAATTATGAATATGATGTTGTTTTCTTCGGTTATTTCTCTTAAGAATTTCAGATAACCTTCTTTAGGTGGTACACATCCAATGTTTCCCATGATAGGTTCAACAATAATACATGCTATGTCATCCTTATTTTCCTCTATGACCTTTCGTATAGCATCTTCATCATTAAATGCTACAAGTATCGTGTTTCTGGTAGCTTCCTCTGGTATGCCCGGACAATCAGGCATTCCTATAGCACCTGAACCTGACTTGACAAGAACCGCATCATGTGCCCCATGGTATGCTCCCTCAAATTTGATAATCTTATCTCTGCCGCTGATACCTCTTGCTAATCTTATGGCACTCATGGTTGCTTCGGTACCGCTGTTACAAAAACGAATCATCTCTGCACATGGTACTCTATTTATAACTTCCTTAGCAAGCTGAACTTCTTTTTCAGATGGAGTACCAAAATCGGTACCCAACTCCAGCTGCTTTATTGATTCGCTAATGATCTTGTCATTTGCATGTCCCATTATGATTGGTCCATAGCCTAAACAGTAATCGATATATTCATTTCCATCTACATCATACAACTTGGAACCTTTAGCCTTTTCGACAAAAAAAGGATAAGGTTTAAATGCTCTGACAGGAGAATTGACTCCTCCAGGTAAATAATTTACTGCTTCTTCATACAATTTTTTTGATTTATCCATATTCATGTTATCTTCCCTGATTATTTTCTAATGTTAAGTAATGAATTGACTACAGCTACCGCTATTGGAGTTCCACCTTTTGGACCGGTTGTGATGGTATAGGGTATGTCCGTTTTTGAGAGTGCTTCCTTACTGTCTGCAGCTCCTACAAATCCGACCGGTACACCTACAACGGCACGGGCATCCATTTGACCTTTCTCTACAAGATCCATTACTTCAAATAATGCCGTTGGTGCATTTCCTATTGCTACAATACCTTTAAATCCATCTTCAGCTGCAATTCTCATTGCTGCGGCTGATCTGGTAATCTCCTCTTTCTTTGCAAGTTTCACGGCTCTTTCATCACGTATATAACACATTACTTTTCCATCATAACGGGTAATACCTGATTTAACCATATTAATATCCGTTAATATATCCTCTTTTTTATCAAAACAATCAAGTGCTGTTTTAACAAATGTCGGTGAAATTTTAACTAGCTTGGCATATTCAGGGTCAGCCGTAGAATGAACTACACGTTCCACAATGTCTCTTTCTTCATATGTTAAGTCTTTAGTGTCATCATCAATTAATGATTTTATAATTTCCCTACTTTTATTGGCTATGTCATAACCTGGTTTGGTTGATGCTCCCATATTGTACATGATTTCATCCTCATTGATTAACTTATAAATTTTTATATTTCTTAAATTATCTATTTACATCTACAATAATTAATTATTTAGTTTTAGAAATATATATATTGATTAAAGGTTAATTTATTTTTGATTAATAAAAGATAAAAATCACATTTTTGATAACATGATAATTTTGAGAAGAAATAAGAAAATCGTTGAATTGTATCCAATAGGACCGGCCAAAGGTGCATTGAACACAAAAAGAGTTCCATTGTTCTACAGTTATTTCAAATTGCAGGAAAATGACGGTAAGATTAGGCCATATCGTTTCATTATCAGACAGGATAATGTTGAAACTATAAAAATGCCTAAAGAAGCAATAAAAATCATGAGAAAACAGAACGTCTTATTGGCCACCAAGGATGAAAATATCGAAAAGATGCTTGACTCCTTAAACATACCCTATAAGTATACGCACATCTGCAGACACTGTACATTTGAAGGAAACATAACTCTACTGAAAAAATCAGCATCATACAAGCTTTATGATGAATACATATGCAAATCATGTGCCGAAGATGAGATACACCGGATAATGAAGTTACGTGGATATAAGGAAGCAACATTTCCAAATTTTAAGAAATTACTTGATAAGACCCATAATCTGGAGAAAGTACTTAAGGTATTTGATCCAAAGTTCAATCCAATTAAAAATGAAGATTTAACGTTATATGATAAGATCACAGTAAAAAAACACAAATATCCAAAGATAAACGTAAACAGTCTTAAAATACCGAAAAAATTCAAGAACATACTGTCAAAGAAGCTAAAACATCTTCTTCCTGTACAAATATTAGCACTCCAGGCAGGCTTACTTGAAGGTGAAAATTTACTAGTTGTATCTGCTACAGCATCAGGTAAAACGCTTGTAGGGGAATTGGCAGGAATACCTAAGGCCATGAATCATAAAAAATTCATATACCTGACGCCATTGGTTGCCCTTGCTAACCAGAAATATCGTGATTTCAAAAAACAATACAAAGCACTCGGATTAAAAGTTGCCATCAAGGTCGGTTCAAATAGAGTAAAGGCAAAAAATGAGTTAACCATTGCCAACAAATCCGCAAAAAATGCAGATATTATCGTTGCTACATATGAAGGATTGGACTTCATGTTACGTTCGGCAAAGTATGATGAATTAAAGAATATCGGATGTGTAGTCATAGACGAAATACACATGCTTGGTGAAGAGGAACGTGGACCAAGACTAAACGGCCTTGTAAATAGGTTATTGGCCATATTTCCGGATGCACAGCTTATAGGATTATCCGCTACGGTCAAGAATTCAAAACAAATAGCAAACAATTTCAAAATGAAACTGGTTCAGTATGACCAGAGGCCCGTACCATTGGAACGTCACCTTATATTCACAAAAAATGAATACGAGAAAAATACCCTGCTTGCAAAACTTGCTAAAAAGGAGTTCAACACCAAATCTTCAAAGGGATATCAGGGACAAACAATAATATTCACTAATTCACGTAGAAAAACCCACTCCATAACACAGCAGATACAAAAAAGAGGATTAACCGCGGCGGCATATCATGCAGGTTTGTCATATTCCAAGAAGGTCAAAATCGAAAAGGATTTTGCAAACCAGAACATCTCTACAGTTGTCACTACCGCGGCATTGGCTGCAGGTGTGGATTTCCCGGCAGCACAGGTTCTATTTGAAACATTACGTATGGGAAACAAGTGGCTTACCAACAATGACTTTTCACAGATGCTGGGACGTGCCGGAAGACCAACATATCATGACCGTGGAAAGGTATTCCTGCTTCCTGAAATATCAAAGGAGTATGATAATGAATCCGAAGAGGAAATGGCCATGAAGCTATTGGAAAGTGATGTTGATGATATAAACGTGGAGTACACTGAACTTGACAGCTATGAACAGGTACTGGCTGATATATCTTCCATCAAAAATCCTGATATCAGGAATTTGGAATCCAAATATAAAAAATTGGAAACTCCAGTCCTATTTGATGATGTTATAAACCTGCTCTATGATAAAAAGATGATAACTACTCATAAAAATAATGAGTCTGTGGTACTTCCAACAAGATATGGCCGTGCTGTTTCAATGTCCTTTTTGGCAATACCTAAGGCAGATTATATAAAGAAACATATAAATCAGGATCCGCTGTTGACAGTAGAATCGATAGAGGCCTTCGACAGTGCATATATCAGCAACAGGTTGGTAACACGTATAGCCAAGGCCATCAAAACAAATGTAAGTACCAGGTTGTTTGCCGATTCAACAAGAACAATCCTAACTTCTGGTGAGGTTCTGGCAAAACTTGACCCTCAGTATGTCGATAAGATACTTGCCATGCAAATAGACTTCATGGACTGTAAATGTAAGGAAAGACCATTCTGCAGATGTCTTGAAAAGAACATATCACATAAGATACTAAGAAGAAGACTTCAAGGTTGGAGTCCTAACAGAATAAGTAAGGAGTTCATGTCATTATATGATATTCACATATACCCAGGGGATATATTCACGTGGCTTGACCAGGCAATAAGAACCTTGGAAGCAATATCCAGAATAGCATATGCATTCAACAATAAAAAAGTAAGCGATAACTGTAATCGTTTAATTAAAAAGATAGAACAAGGAAAATAATCAATCATCTTCCTTTTTTAATAATTTTTTTATATCCTCTATAACACTATCATAAGCATCATCCAGTAATCTTTTACCGAATTCTTCATCAATGGTCATGCCCTCTTTTTCTATATGTCTTGCTTCTTTGTCGATGATGTCATTATTTTTTCTGGCAAGTTTCAATCCGATCATGGCCACTTCAGGGTTTCTATCAAAATTTTGATGTTCACTGATTTTTTCTTCATCGCAAATGCCGAGTACCTTTCCCATGGACAGCTCACCGGTACATGCATGGGGTCCCTCATTTTCTATAATCGAGTTGTTGAAGATAATCTTCAGCTTGCACTCCTTTTCTATTATGTCTACATCATCCTTTATCAGATTGTTTCCTCCATGACCGTTGACGATTATCACGCTGTTTAAATCAAGCAACTTTCGTGCATTATTCAGCTGTGGTATAATCTGATTATAGAGTAATTCATCCTTGTCAAGATGATGTCCATGTTTAACATAGTCATATTCGGTTGCACCATAGAATATACCCAGATAAGTAGCGCCGGTATCGGTTGCAACCTTAAGTGTCACGTTTGATGCTATCTTGGAATCGGTATCTATTGGCAGGCAACTTCCATGATTTTCTCTATGGGAACCCAGTGCTATAAGGCCGATTTTATGTATCTTTTCGGACAATACATTTCCGGATGAATATTTCATTTTGATGTTTTTATCCATTTATACACCTAGATTCTTAAGTCCCAGATTTCATCTCCAACGTAATGGAGATTTTCTATGGCTTTACCCTTATTGTTATCGATCATTTCCTGTCCTGTAATTAGGCTAATACCAATAGCCAATGGTTTGTTATGGCCTTCTTCTATGATGATTATCGTTTCTCCAGGTTCTATGCTTGTATCTGCATCCACTATTCCGGGTGACATTATATCTGCACCCTTGATGACGAAGTTTATGGCACCCATATCAACTTTAGCATATTTTTCCGTAATTTCCTTATCTACAACGGCCTTCAGTGTTGGGATTACCCTATCTTCAGTTTGCATGATAAGCGGTTGATTGTTTACAAGCAATATATCAGGCATGTCTTCGATTTTTATAAGTTCCACTTGTGCTTTTTTGGGAATTATATCCTCATAGTTGCCTAGTTCTTTTTTGATTTCCTTAATTTTTTTGTTTTTTAGAAAGTAACGTTGTTTTGTTTTCATAGACTCACTTGTCCAATAATCATTATTTGTAATTATTATTTTTGTTATTATTTTAGATAATATCTTTATTTTTTCAATATAAAATATTTTTTCAGAATTGTAAATTAGAAGTTGTCTAATAGTCGTTTATCATTGCATTGCTTTTGTCCATATCCCATGGAGGATATATGTTTCATGGTGTTGTCATGTAATTCTAGCAGCCGATGTTACATTTAGTTTTTAATCTATTTCTAAAGCGTCGTTAAATATGGATAATCTGCAAAGTCGTTTTTTAAAAAACTTTATATCATTTCAAAAACTAATATATAATTAATATGTGGATTTGAATTATTCAGAAAGCTTTTTTATGGGTTTTCCAAGCTTTAATATAAATCATAGATACCTTTATATATAATCTAAAATAAATAAATAATTATATTATAGATAAGGTGATTAATTTGAATGACCAAAAAAATAACAACAATACATCTAGACCTCTAGATGCATTAGGAAAATCATTAAATTCTCAAGTACTTATTAAACTTAAAGGTGGAAAAGAATTCAGAGGTGCATTACAAAGCTTTGATATGCACATGAATTTAGTACTTAACGATGCCGAAGAACTCGAAAATGGGGAATCCACTCGTAGATTAGGCGTTGTTTTAGTCCGTGGAGATAACATCGTATATATCTCACCAGGATAGACATATAAAAGGACACCTTAGTAGTTACATCTATTATTAATCGTCCTTATTTTAAAATTGTTTTTCAACTATTTTTTTGTTGAATATACGTAAATTATTGGAATAGACTTTAATCTATTCTCTCTTTTTTACCTTTTTCATAAAGGATTTTCTATTCATTATTTAACATAATCATTGGAGGAATTATACTTGAAAGGAACACCATCATTTGGGAAACGTAATAAGAAAAATCATATCAGATGTAGAAGATGTGGAAGAAACGCTTACAACCCAAATAAAAAATACTGTGCTTCCTGTGGATTCGGTAGATCCCGCAGATTAAGAAGATACAGTTGGCAAAATAAAAAACCTGTAACAGGTAAAAGATTAAAATAGATATGAACATATCTAACAATCTTTTTTTTCACATCCAATACTATTTTTCATTATTTTACAATATACTCATATTTAAAAAAATTTCAATATTCAAGTTAAAGATTAAACTAATATATTACTTCTTATAAATATAGATAATAGTATAATGGATAAAAAACATTATTTTAATAAATTAATAAAAATCAGTAGGTGGCATAATGGCAAAAGTGAAAATAATTGAAACTGCATTACGTGATGCTCATCAATCATTAATCGCTACTAGAATGCGAACAGAAGACATGCTTCCAATCATTGAAGAAATGGATAAAGTAGGATATTTTTCATTAGAAGCATGGGGAGGAGCAACTTTCGATTCATGTATTCGTTTTTTAAATGAAGATCCATGGGAAAGACTTAGATTATTCAAGGAAAACGTAAGCAAAACACCATTACAAATGTTATTAAGAGGACAAAACCTTGTAGGATATAAACATTATGCGGATGATGTTGTAAAGGAATTCGTGGAAAAATCATATGAGAATGGTGTAGATGTATTCAGAATATTCGATGCACTAAATGATTCTAGAAATATGGAAATGTCCATTAAGACAGCAAAAGCACAAGGGGCATATGTACAGGGAACAATAAGTTATACCATAAGTCCAGTTCACACCATAGAGTCATACGTGGATTTCGCTAAAAAACTCGAAGAAATGGAATGTGATGCAATAACAATCAAGGATATGGCTGGATTAATAACTCCTATAATGGCCAAAGATTTGGTAACAGCATTAAAAGAACAGACAAGTTTAGATGTAAACTTACACAGTCACTGTACCAGTGGATTAACATTAATGAGTTATCAGGCAGCAATAGAAGCAGGAGTGGATATGGTAGATACTGCAATATCACCATTTTCAGGTGGAACAGCACAACCACCAACCGAAAGTGTAGTTGCAGCTCTACAATCAACAGAATATGATACTGGAATAGATTTGGCACAATTGAATGTGGTCAAAGAATACTTTGCAGAACTATACGAAAAGTATCAGGGATTAATAGATCCATTAGCATCAAGAGTAGACACAGACGTATTGAGATATCAGGTACCTGGAGGTATGCTCTCAAACCTTGTATCACAGTTAAAACAACAAGATGCAATTGATAAATATGAAGATGTGCTCAATGAAATCCCACACGTAAGAGAAGATTTAGGATATCCACCACTAGTAACTCCAACAAGCCAAATAGTTGGTGTACAATCAGTAATGAATGTATTAATGGGTAAAAGATATGAAAACATCACCAAAGAAGTAAAAGAATACCTAAAAGGAGCATACGGTAAAGCACCAGCTGAAATCAATAAGGATTTATATAAAAAAGCATTAGGTGATGAGGAAGCAATTACCTGCAGACCTGCAGATTTACTCGAACCGGAACTAGAAGAAGCACGTAAATACGTCAAGGAAAACAAATTATACACCAAAGAAGAAGATGTTTTAACCTACGCATTATATCCAACAGTAGCTGAAAAATTCCTCAAAGGTGAAGCTGTAGCTGAAGAAATACCTCAACCAAAAGCCAATTTCACAGCATCAAACATACCAAATTCATATGATGTTGAAGTTGACGGTGAAGTATTCAACGTAAAAGTACTTCCGACCGGTTATATGGAAATGGAACCTGGAAGTGGAAAAGTTACATCCTCCGTAGAAAACGGACTTCATTCCTCAATGCAGGGTATGATTGTAAAACTTAAGGTAAAAGTAGGAGACAACGTTGAAGAAGGGGATGTAGTTGCAGTTCTTGAAGCCATGAAAATGGAAAACGATGTAAAAACAGACAGAGCTGGAAAAGTAACTGAAATCCTAATTTCCGAAGGGGATACTGTAGAAAAAGGAACAGTTTTAATGGTAATAGAATAAAACTTCCTTTCTACACTTTTTTTTTAATATTTCATTTTATTTATTTTTAAATTCTATTCTTATTTTTTGATTATTGACCAAGGGTATTGGCAAAAAATATCCTAAAAAACTTCACATCTTATATTCATACCCGAAAAAAATACTTCTACGATTAGATTTGTAATCCTCAGATAATTTTTCAAATCAAGTAATCAATATTCCTATTTTTTAGTATATGTTAATTCATTTTCTTGTCAGATTATTTAGCTAATAATCCTGTCTAAACAATAATCTATAATGGCAGAACCGAAAAAAAGAGAAAGTTTAAAGAATTTATATGTGGATTTATACATAATCTATTAAAAATTTGAAATGGAATGGTTATACATTCTCCCTATCTTATGCATCCTTGCTGTAAAGAAGGGAGGATATGTTGTTTAAGTATTTTGGCAGTTGACCTTCAATCAACAGCAGTTCTATATCAAACAAGTCTTTCAATATCTTCTTGCTGTCCATACCCAGTGATGCAAGAGAAAAACGTCTGATTTCTGGATGTATGCACTTGTCATATTTGTTTTTACAGTCCGCCACACAATGATTGCATGGGCCTGTCAAACTTTCGGCATGTTTGAATGTTTTTTCCCTTTCAAGTATCTCATCAACAGTCTTCTTTCTTTCCTTATAGTATGAACTGTTCAATACTTCATTAAGTTCTTCCTTGCTATAGTCCTTCTCGTAATCTTCTATGTTAAAAAACAACTGGGTAACGGTTATGTCGATGTAATCATAGTCGAGAATGTACTCTTTAATGTCTATATCAACCGGTGAACAGGAATAATTTGTATCATATCTCGGACATTGTTTACAGTAGCCCTGTACCAATTCAAAGTTTGAAAAATTCTCATAAAAGTCACTTGTCTTAAGAGTCTTTGTCATCCTTTTAACATCATATTCAATATCCATATTATCAACTCTCAGTTAAGGTATTCAGTCGGATCATCTAATCCTGCCTGCCTGAATGCCCTTTTTCTACGTTTACATGATTCACATAAGCCACAATGCTTATCTGTTCCTGCATAACATGAATAACTCAATTCCATCGGTGCATCAATTTCCTTTCCTTTTTCAACAATTTCCTTCTTTGTCATGTCAATAAGTGGAGCTTTAATTTCTATGTCATCAAATGAACCATAATGGATGGTCTTGTTGAATGATTCAAGATATTCCTTGGAATTATCCGGAAAGGTAACAGCCTCCTCATAATCCCATCCGACAATGATTATTTCCGCCTTAATGCTTTCTGCGTAACTTAATGCTATACTGCAAAAAACAGTATTTCTGGCGGGAACCCATACACTCTTAGCGTTTTTTAATGCTTGTATGTCATCATCCAACTCTTCTAGGCTAACCTCGGGAATATCCTCATCGCTATTAAGGCTGGAATTGCTGATTTCATCAAGCCATGGAAGGTCAATTATGACATGTTTCATGTTGAACTTTTTACAAATCATCTTGGCTGCTTCAAGTTCCTTGTCCAGACTTTTCTGATTATAATTGAATGTAATTGCCGTAATGTCATATTCATCGGCGTATATACTTGTTGCAACACAACAGTCAAGCCCTCCTGATAGAACGGCGATTGCCTTTTTTTTACTCATTTAAATCATCTATTTTATATTTGTCTTTAAGATATGCTTCTAAGTTTTTTATAGGTATTTTCGTAGCCTCTGATATGACTTTAACATCCTCATATTCAGGACGACAGGAAATCAGTTTGTCATTGATATAACCTACTTTATAGTTAACATCATATTCGACTGACTTGATAGTAACTTTCTTTGGAACTATTTCCCTTCTTGCTACAGATCTATGTAATTCAGGTATAATTCTAATACCTAATGAACCGGTCTCCTGCATCAGAACATCACATAAGTGTTCAACGTCATTATTCTTTGCTATAACTTTTATTATATGACCCGGCCTATTTTTCTTCATGATTGTCGGTGTGATGCTTATGTCTCTAGCACCTTCATTTAGCATGGTTTCAAATAAACTTCCAAGAACTTCTCCCGTCAGGGTATCGACATTGGTTTCAAGAATGGATATGCTATCCTTTTCGGTGATGGTATCGGCTCTTATAAGCCTCAATGCATTAAGCACTTCCAAGTCCTTTGTTCCTGATCCATAGGCAATTTCTTTATGGTAAATTAATGGTAATGATTCCACATATTCATCAGTTATGTTTACGAGTATGCTGGAACCTGTAGGAGTTGCTATTTCACAATTGGCCATACCACCTACTGTAGGCACGTCCTCCAGAATGTTACAAACTGCTGGTGCAGGTACGGGTAAAATGCCATGCATTGTTTTCACAGTACCTGATCCCACTGCTACTGGTAAGGAGTATACCTTTTCATCATCAAGATTTAATAGGTGATATGCATATGAAGCACCAATGACATCTGCAACGGCATCCGCACAGCCTACCTCATGGAAATGTAACTCGTTTAACTTCATCCCATGAACCTTTGACTCGGCGACAGCTATTGTTTTAAATATCTTCTTTGCTAATCTTACACTTTCATTTACGGTTCTATCATCAATATATTTTTCTCTTGTTATTTCATCAATCTTGTCAATTAATTCAGTATACTTTCTAGCTTTATTATCGGTTGATTGGATATTGAAGTATGTGGACATAACTCCATTTTTCGGTTTCTTTTCGACATTAATGTCTATCTGACCAAATTCACATGCATAATCTTTTATAACTTTTATAATTTTATCTTGATCTGCTCCTAAATCAACGAATGCGCCTATAAACATATTTCCAGCTATTCCTGATGTTTGAGCATCTATAATTAATACCATTTTTATTCACCTTTTATTTGTATAATTGTTTATTTTTCTTTATTTTTATCTTTTTCAAATTTTTCTTCAATTATAATATTTTTTATAATATTGTCCGTTATCCATTGAATTATTTTCATCATTCTTAAGGTTGCTGTTTAATTAAATAACCCTTCTAATTCTTTTATGGGTTAACAGAGTATTCTTGGCCGGATAGTAGGATATTTCTTTTATGATTGGCTGATTGTTTCTTTTTTTCTTGGATGGGTGTATTTATCATTGACTAAAATGATTATTATATTGGTTATCTATTATTTACTTGAATTATATCTGTAATTCTTAATTTTACTTTACTTTTTTAATCATTAATAATTTAAGAGATTAATTACATAACTATTAATGAAATGTACTTATCATAAATCAAAAAAATGATATTTGACTTAAAGATTTAATTAGATAATGTTTCACATTAATAAATCAATAACTGGAGTAACTTAATAATTAATAAAATTATAATGGTGATAGTATGGACAACAATCTAGATCAACACATGACCAATTCACTAAGGCCTTCTGTAAATGGTCTTTTGGGAATTATTTCATTTTCCACTAGAATTCCTATCAATCGTTATATTACTATTGAACAAATGGCAGGATCAGTAATGTTATGGCCATATGTTGGCTTTTTTATCGGATTTGTAGCGATGTTATTTGCATATGTTATGATGTATGTATTTCATTTTACTCCGCTTTTAACATCAGCACTGGTATATGCATTCCTGTTATGGTTTACGGGCTTCAATCATCTTGATGGCGTATTGGATATGGGTGATGGATTAATGGCTCATGGAGATGCTAAAAGGCGTCTTGAAATAATGAGAGATTCCATGGTAGGAACGGGTGGAATAGCTACATTTTTCTTAGTTGCATTAATTACAGTAGCCGCTTATTCATCAATAGATTATTCTCATTTGCTTGCCGTTATACTATTGGCTGAAACATGTAGTAAATATTCGATGATAACGACCATGTTATATGGGGATGATGATACAAAAGGAATAGGCAGACAAATAAAAGATGGTATGAACGTAAAGATTTTAATAGCAAACTTAATAATCATATCCATTATTGGATACTTATTAGTTGGAATTGCGGGAATTGTCGTAGCATTTGTTGCAGTATTTACCGGATTTATGATGTCATTTATAGCTCAAAGAAATTTTGGCTGTGTAACAGGTGACATAATGGGTGCAACAAATGAAATATCAAGAACAATAACATTAATTGTTTTAGTCATTTTATTTAACATTTTATAGGAGTTTTTAAATGATAACTGTTTTAAGATTAGATCATAGGGTAGGTAGAGATACGCGGATTACAACACATGTATGTTTAACCTCACGTGCATTCGGAGCAGATAAGGTTATTTTAAGTGGTCAACAGGATAATCACATAATCGAATCTGTAGAACGTATTGTTGATAACTGGGGAGGTGACTTCCAGGTTGAATACGATAAGAATTTTATGAAGGTCATTAGAGAACATAAGAGAAATGGTTTTGAAGTAATCCATCTGACCATGTATGGAAAGCAGGTATGTGATGTCATACCAGATATTAGGGATAACGGTAAGGATAAGCTCATAATTGTCGGCGGTGCTAAGGTACCTACGGAGGTTTATGAAGAAGCAGATTGGAACTTAAGCGTTACCAACCAGCCACACTCTGAAGTAGCTGCTCTTGCCATTTGTCTTCATTATATAATGGATGGTGAGGAATTTAACACTGTATATGAAGACAGTAAAATGGAAATTATTCCAAACAATGAATTTAAAGAAGTTATTAATAAGAGAAAATAAACTTCATTATTCTTTTTTTTTATTTAGTGAATTTATAATGAATTTCACTCATAATGTATGCTAATTTCACACACTTAAGGATAGTTAAGATACATATCCTGAAACTAAAAGAACAAGTAAATAATTTTTTAAAATAAAGAACAAGCAAATTTTTTTTTTAAAATAAAAAAAGGGATTAGGTGGTTAGGTATTTAATGGTCTAATTCGCCGTTTATGAACTTTTCAACATTATCATGTGCTTCATCATCATCATATTGTACTGGTGGATGTTTCATTATATATGAGGATATGGATGTTAATGCTCCGCTGGTTCCACGTTCTAATGCTAACTTACAGCATCTGATGGCATCTATTACACATCCTGCACTGTTTGGGCTGTCTTCAACGCTAAGTCTTAGTTCGATGTTCATCGGAACGTCACCGAATGTTTTACCTTCCATACGTAGGAAACATAATTTGTTGTCTTTTTGGAATGGGACGTAGTCACTAGGGCCGATGTGGATGTCATCCTCATCTAATCTGTGTGCTAGTACAGATTGTACTGCTTCTGTTTTTGATTCTCTTTTTGATGCTAGTCTGTCGTGATTTAACATGTTTAAAAAGTCGGTATTTCCACCGGTGTTTAACTGGTAAGTTCTTTCTAATTTTACTCCTCTGTCTCTAAACAGGCTTGCAAGTGTTCTGTGTGTAATTGTTGCACCGATTTGTGCTTTGATGTCATCACCAATGCATGGAATTCCTTTTTCTCTGAATTTTGCTTCATATTCTGGGTCACTTACAATGAAGATTGGTACACAGTTGATGAATGCAATTCCTGCTTCAAGTGCACAGTCTGCATAGAATTTACCTGCCTTTTCTGATCCTACTGGTAGGTAGTTTACAAGTATTTCTGCACCACTTTCTTTTAATAATTCAACTATCTCTTCCTGTGATTTTTCAGCTTCATCGGATATTATGAATGTAGCGTCATCCTTGTAGTTTTTCATGTGTGGAGCTACACCATCCAGTACTTTTCCCATTGAAACGGTAACGCCCATTTCTGGTATGTCTGGATAGAATACTGTTGTACAGTTTGGTTTTGCAAATACTGCTTTGCTTACGTCCTGTCCAACTTTTCTTTTATCTATGTCTATTGCAGCTACAACTTCAATGTCTGATGGTTTGTATCCTGCTATAGTCCAATGCATCAATCCTTCAACATCTTCTTCATTCTTATCTTCGTAGTAATACAATCCCTGTATAAGAGAACTTGCACAATTACCTAATCCTACTATTGCAATTTTAATTTTATCCATTTTTCCACCTGTATTGTATATTTATAAGTTTATACGATTTTTTTTCATATTATATAATGAATGTCATGGTTATTATATCAAATGTTATGATGATTGTATCTAAGCATTCTTTTATCATATAATCTATATTATTAATAGATTTGATTTTTTTAATATAATAATTTTTGTACTATTTTATTCAAATAATCATTGATGATTTTTGGAATGTCAGTTATATGTCTATTTTTTTTTAAAATATTTCCTATTCTATTTGTGCTGTCTATTATTCAATTAATTATCCATCAGTTTTGTTATTTTGGCACTTATATCATCTGCATGGTGTAACGCCACTGCTTCAGGTATTAATGGATCTACAGTTGAACCCCATCCTAACTCTTTTTGGCCATGATGACTGAGAATCATATGCACAAGTTTTGTCTTGGTTTCCTCATTCACGTTCAGCATTTCACAACGGTTTTCTATCATCTTTGCTCCTATATAAATGTGGTCAAGCAGTTTACCTTTTCTGTTGATAGATATCAGGTTGTTCTCATCCATGTCATATGTTTCTATCTTTCCAATATCATGAAGTATCGCCGCTGTCAGCAGGAGGTCCTTGTCCAGTTTTTCATAGATTTCACATAGATTCAGACATATTGATATTACTTCATTGGTATGTACAATCAATCCTCCCTTGTAGTTATGATGATGTATTTTAGCCGCCGGTGCGTTTATGAATCTTTCTCTTAAGGTCTCATCAGTAAATATGCTTGACAAGAGGTTTATCAGATCCTTGTTTTTTATTTCTTTCTGTATATTGAAGAAGTAATCTATGTGTTGGTCCAGTTTATGTGCCGTTCTTATAAAATCGTCCATGTCATATTTTTTTGAGTCTCTAATATCATCAATCAGTATGTTGTATTTTTTACTTCCGACAGGAAATTCACGGACTTTTCCAACGATATTATATACCTGGTTTATGGTAATGTTGTCGTATCGTTTTTTGCAATTGTTTGTAAACATTCTTGCCTTAATGCTTCCGGTTTTGTCCTGTAATGTGAACTCTACATAGGGTTTGTTGTTTTTATCCTTTCTTATTTCCTTTGTAGTTATTAAAAATTGTGATATTATGTCCCTGGATTGGTCAAATTTGTTTATATAGTCTGCCTCTTTTTTTACCATATTTTTCCCTTTTTTTGTTCTATAGTAATTGTTTTATTGAAATTGCTTATTATCTTTTTAGATTATCTTTTGACCAATATATCTTTGGTGTTAAATGTTTGTGGGCTCCATTTTTTTGATTAGGAGTATCATGAATGACACTACCAATGGGAAAAAGAACAGATATAGTATTACTAGCAGTTTTCCATCTATAATGGGACCGATAACTGTTGTGGCAGCTACAATCATGATGAATAATATCACAGGTATCAGTACTGCTATGAACATGTATATTAACATGAATGAGTTTAATTTTTCACTGTATTCTTTGTACTTAATTTTCATGTTCTCGTTGTTTTCTTTTGCCAAGCTGTTAAGGGTTTTTGATAGGTTTCCTCCATTGTTTAATGTTCTTTTTATTTGATTTATTGTTTTTTTCATTATTTTGGTATTGTTTCTTTTTTTTAGGTTATCGAATGCTTCATTATAATTTGTTCCATAGTGGATCTCTTCGAGGGTTATCTTAAATTCCTCGGATAGTTTTCCAAAATCATTGTTTGCTATTGTGTTCATGGCGTCAAATAATCCTATTCCTGCCTGTAGTTCTATGGATATTTGTCGTAGGGCATAAGGTAGTTGTCGTGTGACTTCTTCTTGTCTTTGCTTTTGTTTAATTTGGGGATATGATTTGTATGTAATTAGTATTATCATGATTATTATGACTACTTCCAGGAGGATTATGTTCTTGAGGTATATTGCCGTAATTAATGCTATTATAATTGGAAATAATCTGCTTTTATCTTTCTTTTTTTCTTTTTTCTTGTTTGAAAGTATTTTTTCCATACTTTCTTTTTCGATTATGTCTGTGTGAACATTTCTTCTATGGCTAAAATTTCCATTCGTCAAATCTTCTTTTATTTTAATTGTAGCTTTGCCTATTTTAATGATACTTTCTTTAATCATAATTTTTATCTGACCTATATTTAATTATTTAGAGTATTGTAATAATCATCAATAAGTTTCTCAACATTATCTATATGATGTTCATTGTTTTTCTTAACTTTTTCAATCAAGTATTCCTCTCGTCTATCAATTTCACTTAGTATGTCCTTATAAGTCAATCCCTTCATCAATGCTATCTTATTCAATACATTACATGAAATTGCTTTAAATTCAATCTTATCCGTGTTAGGGTCATATTCATAGATCTTATTCAACTGAAGATTATCCAGTTCCATCCCGGTCACTTCAACAACCTCTGTAACTCTACGGATACTTCCTTTCATGTTGTTGTAAAGCCGTTTCTGCATTATGATGAAATCTAGAGAGTTAATCATTATCTTCGGTACGTTCATCGGAGGATTATTTAACCGGGTAATCGTTTCATGGCTGCTGTTGGCATGTAACGTTCCCATACCTGAGTGACCTGTATTCAATGCACCAAAGAGTGTGTTGGCCTCTTTTGATCTGACTTCGCCCACTATAATCTTATCAGGTCTTTGTCTTAAAGAGTTTTTAAGAAGCATGTCCATTGTTATCTCTCCCTGATTTTCAATATTTGGGGGTCTGGTCTCACATCTGATTATATGTTGATGTTTTATTTGCAATTCCATCGTGTCTTCTATCGTAATGACCCGCTCATATGATGGTATGAATGAACAGATGCAATTCAACGTTGTGGTTTTACCTGATCCGGTTCCTCCCGCAATTATTATATTTGAGGAATATGCGTTCATTCCCTCTATTATCATCCAGAGAAATGCCGCCAGATGTGATGAGATTGTATTCGTATTTATCAAATCAAAAATCGTTATCGGTGTTTTCTTAAACTTTCGGATAGTCAGTGTTGCACCATCGGGGGTGATGGGGGGTATTGTGGCATTTATTCTGCTTCCATCAGGTAATCTGGCATCCAATAATGGCGTTTGTTTATCTATTTTTCTTTGAACCTGGTTTGCTATCTTTTCTATTATCTGTCTGATTTCGTTATCCTGTAGGGTTATGTTTGTAATCATCATGCCCTTTTGTCTATGATATACATAAACGGGATTCTTATCATTTATGACCATAATCTCTTCCAAATCGTCATCCTTCAATAGGTCATTTATCCTACCATAGCCTTCGGAGTCCAATTTCAATTTCTTAAGTACCTCTCGGGTATCCAATGACTTGTCATTGGACAGTCTGTTTATCAGATTTTCATCTATATCCAAGTTGGGATTGTTTACCTGCAATTGTATTATCTTATCTTTGATTGCATTATATTCCCTTTCATATTCGTCTTTAAGTTTAATCTTTGTTTCTGTTTCATATAATCTGGTCTTGTTGTTTCTAATCATAACGTACTATACAATAATTATTATTACTCTTATATTATATTAGTATTACTATTATTTATTAGCATGAATGAATAAATATAAAAACATGAAATGCCACTGTAACGATAATTGTATAGAAAATACCAATAAGCTGCTTGAAAATATTGAAGACTTCTACCTTCCATGCGAGGAATGCTCAACAAAAAAACTCAAGAAATCACTACCAATAAAAAGACAGGTAAAACTGGAAAACATAACTTCCGACTACGGATTATGCAATAAGTGCAATAAAAGAAACATAGACTATGTGATGGCACATATACTCAAGATTCTGATAGAAAACGGTTTTCACAACGACATGGCATCCATAAGAAAAACGGGTTCTCCCCTCATAACGCCGGGAATATACCTTGAAAAACAGCCATACCTGTCGGAAAATACTCTGATAATACTCGTTGATGATGTAAATAAAAGCACGGCTCAATTAATAATCGACGAAGTACCCGAAGTAAAGGGAGTATTGAAAGGAAACATAAACGATACAGTAGGTCAAATATCTGAAAACAATGATATATACAACTATGAACTGATGGCAGGCTGTGACATACGTGTTGATATACAAGAAAGTGATGCCGGAAAAATAATCATCTACAAACAGCAATCAAAAATACACATAGAATATCCAAAAATCCAATCACCAAAACTTTTAGAATTAAAAGAGGTATTGGATAAATATGATAATCCCACAGTCATAGATGCAATGTGCGGGCCGGGAACACTAGGCATATACGCCCTAAAAAGAAACGCACAAAAAGTAGTATTCAATGACATATACCCAGAGGCAATAGATAACCTGAAAGTCAACCTTGACATAAATCAAATAGAATCCGATAAATATGAAATATACAACAAATCAATTGAAGACTTATCAGAGGATACAGAAATAAAATATGACATTGGATTAATAGATGCATTTCCAAATGTTGACACATCCGATTACCAAGCCCAATTAAAAAAAATATGCAGGGAAGTTATAATAATTTAAAGCAATCCAAGATATGTGATAATGGATGGGACAATCAACACTCCCATCAGATTACTCTTACTGATATCCAGATAATTTGGCAGCAGTCCCAGAGCTATACTGCTGATATAACACAATACCACATAAAACATCACAGCACCACTAACAAAGGAATAACCAATAACCAATATCGTAATTAAGATTACCAGAGCAATGTTCAAATTACGATAATTAACATTATTGACCCTCTGAATTATATAATCTCCTAGTTTTATGGAAATGATACATGAAACAGATACACTAACCAAAGCTATGAAAATGAAAAAAACAACATGTACCAATTCCAAGTTGCTTAAAAGATAACTGATATACATGCTGATGGCACTACGAGGATTGCCAATCAGATAAACAGCGATTAAAGAAAATATTGTATCGGATATGTTTACACCACTGTTTGTCAACAGAAAATCCTCAGGAGTAATGTTTCTGTTGAACGTTAACGTCTGAGCTATAACACTACCCTGGGCTGGGCCAAGGCCCGGAAGCAGGCCTAATATACAACCTGAAATGCTTCCCGCTGTGGTGGATTTAACAAAGCGATTGTTGATGTTTAAAATTTTGTCATTTGTTTGAGGTGGAAGATGAGCCTTTTTTGATATGGAATATAATAATGTGCTGATACTGAATAATGCTGATAATATGCATAGCAATGCTATGTTTCCACTTAAATTACTGTTTAATACAAAAAATCCCAGCAATCCTGATACCATAAAAATCAACAAACTATACAGCCTATTTCTATTGTCTTTGTTGGTAAAGTAGATCATCAGACACATTGTAATTATAAGCAAATATGCTATATAATCCTTTAAAAAGTTGTATAACATCGGTAAAATCATAAACAATAATGGAATACATAAAATCAAGATGATGATTGATAAAAAACCCCCAAAGCTAACTAGTCTGATGGCCTTATATCCTTCACCCCTGAAAAGCAATCTATGAGCGGGCTGAACGCTTGTAATTGTGTCCTCTGTTGATAATCCAAATATCAATGAAGGAATAAATTCAATCATTGCATGAACAACCGCTATCGTAACAAAGAATGTGCATAAAACAATGCTTGATGTATGCTCTAAAATTGACTCGGATGATGAAAATACAATTATTCCAACGGTATTCACATGCAAGCCAGGAGTCAATCCAGTTATTATCCCCAATAATATTCCAATAATGATTGCTAAAAATATTTCTATCATAACTTACTTGCTAATAAATTATACAATTAATAATATTTATAATTTATTATTGCAAATATTTTAATAATAATTCTTATATTTTAAAAATTTCTTTGATATTAATTACTTGATATTATATATGTATTTGATAATGATTACTTATATGATGAAACTTGGCAAAAAATATTTTTAACATGGTGAAAATGCAACTATCCTGACTTATCACGATTATGTTAATGTTATAATTGTAGTTGAATGTATAGAATCATCCATTAAACAGGCAAAACAATTTTCTATTGATAAAGAATTATACCTTGACCGACGAAGGCAGTTATGAAGTAAACGGCTAGCAGCTAACTGCAGAACTATCAAAGGAGGTATATAAGTTTTGTCTTCCATTATATTTTGCCTCCTTCATTTTTATATTTTTTACCCAAATATGAGTATATTTTAAATGTTAAAGAAGTATAGCTTAGAAAAGCAGAACAATGAAATTCCAATTGTTTTTGTTGTAATGTAAAGATATTGGATAATTATTTGAGAATATACTCTTTAATCTATCTAAGTAATTATATTAATGAAAATGTTTGAACGGGTATGAATATGACATTTTCATCCTTAACAATATGATCTGTTTTATTAGAAACAACAATTCCATAATCTGATTTATAGTTTCTCATAGCATTTGTTATCTATCTTTTGTTTTTCTTACCAATTCCTACTTCAATAGGGACTGCCTTTTTATCAAATGATTTGATTATAAAGTTCACTCCACCTTTTCTACTATCATAATATAGATTGAATCCATCTTTTTTGTACATCATTAATTTAAATAAGGAAGTAGCGATTAAATTTTCTAGTAATATACCTAAATATTCTCTATAATTACTTGAAACATCACCATTATTCAAATAATATGCTGCCTTGATTTGTGTAGCTAAAAAATAATATTCATATGAACTTTTTTCTCTATTTGATGGAGATTTATAAGTGTCTATGTGATAGATTAGTTCAGTCTTTTCCAGAGTATCAAGTATATTTTTCACAGTTTTCGAATCAACATCCAATAAATTAGCTAATGAGCTATAATTAATTTTTCCAGGTTTTCTCATTGCTAATAGTTTGATTAATGAATAACTCGCTTTTTTTGTTTTCTTATTCAATGAACTAATTAATAGGAAGTCTTTTTCTATAATTCTATCTGTTATATCTAGTGTTTCTGGAACTATTTCTAATTGATTATCCTTTAAGCTGAATGGTAAGTTTCCGTATTGAATGTATTTTTCCCATTCATGTTTTATATCGGATGATATTTCCTGAGATAATTTTATTTGGATATCCTTTTCAATTCTTTGTGCTTCGTCAATATTTCCAGTTGATAACATCGAATAAAAAGTATTGCTAAGACTATTTCCCAGATTAATTCGCTTAATGGCAGGGTAATAGGTACATACACAATAAAAGATAATACAACTAGCGTAGATGTCAAAGTGTACAACCAGAACCTTCCAATAAAAGAAACAAACATCACAGTAAATTACATAAGCAGCAACTTATACAATAATGCAACAGTAAACTCAACACTAACAACAAATAAAATACTAACTGCTATAACCATAGATCCTATTGAATTAAATGCTAACAGGACAGTCAATATAACTGCTAGAATTACTGCAGTAGGTAGTGACACAATAGTAAATGAAGGTAAAGTAACATTTAAACTAAATGGTAAGACCTTAAAAGATGCTAATGGTAAAGTTATCTATGTAAAAGTAGTTGATGGAGTTGCAACACTTGAATATTCATTTGGAAAACTCAACTCATACAATAACTTACAGATTACAGCAGTTTATGCTGGCTCAACAGCATTTAATGCATCAAGAAGTGAAGCAGTAACAGTTGAAAAACCATCACAAAGAACTCCGACAGTCATAACAGTTGAAAATATGACAGCTAAAGTTGCTGATAAAATAACATTCAACGCTACAGTAAAAGATCTTGATGGAAACAATGTATTATATGGTAAAGTAATCTTTAAAGTAAACGGTGAAACAATTAAAGATGCTAAGGGAAATGTATTGTTCTTAGAAGTAGTTGATGGTCAAGTAAGTGTTGACTATGAAATCACTAAGCTCAAGGCAGGTAACTATACAGTTACCGCTGTAATGGGATTAGATGATTTCTACAATAGCTGTAGAACAAATACAATTCTTAAAGTAGAGGAATAATATTATTCCTCTTTCATTCTATTTTTTTTTAAAAATTTATTATTTCCTGAAATTTTTCCTTAAAATAATACTTTTATATAAAAAAAATCATATAAAAGTAATACTTTTTTTTAAATATTTATTAACTTTGAAGATTAAATATAATATTACATATTTATCAGGGAGTCAAAAATAAAAAAAATATTCATATGTTTTCAAAATTTAATAATTATATCTAAATAATTGAAAAAATTGTGTAATAATTATAATTCATTCTATTCAATAAAATACTCTAAGCATATTGAAATTCACTTCATATGTTATGCATATTAAATCTCTAATGAATGCAGACTACGAAGAATGGTTGTCACACATAAAATGCAACTCCATAATAAATATGTACTAAATAGCGAGTTTAAAGATATTATGATTAATAATAAAACAAAGTTATTTTTATTATTTACAGTAATATTTGTTGCTATGATTGGAATAAGCAGTATATCTGCAGCTGATGCAGATTCAGATGTTGTGTCTGTGGAAGATACATCAAATAATATTGCAGATGTTC
>ODAI011033932.1_pt1 | contig 27581 bp, 4 predicted proteins | sample 1539321 | NCBI WGS metagenome assembly ODAI01 (sample SAMN02144231, study PRJEB22623) | gut metagenome | biome: sheep rumen | host: Ovis aries | place: New Zealand
CGGGACTACCTCCAAGCCTTACCGGACCAGTGCCGGCAGGGATACGGTCTACTTCTATGTAAAGGATAACAGCGGCAACTACAACGATTATTCTGACTACTGGTGGATCAATATCAAGCCCTCTGTCTCTGCATCCTCCTATAACGGAACCTATGACGGAAGCGCCCACAGGCCTTATGTATCGGTCAGCGGCGGGGCGACGGTGTATTACAGTACGTCTACATCCCTGACCTACAGCAATTACAGTTCCAGCGGTACGACCACGGTGCCTTCCAGAACGGAAGCCGGGACCACCACGGTCTACTATATCGCTGTCCCTACGAATAACCCCTCTTCAGACAGCGTCACCACGGGGCAGACTACCATTGAAGTGGTCAGAGATTCCATGACGGTATCTTCCTCCTCCTATACGGGAACCTACGACGGGAACGCGCACAGGATCTCACTGACAGTGGGCAAGTGCCCCAATTATACAATCTATTATTCCACATCCGTTCAGCTGACAGCTTCCAACTACAGCAGCAGCGGAACTACGACGGCGCCCTCCAGGACCCAGTCCGGAAAGACCAATGTCTATTACTATGTCAGAGATAACAGCGGGAACTTTTCTGATGCGTCCGGAAACCGCTATATCGCTCTTAAACCCAATGTAAAAGCCACTTCCTATACGGGTACCTATGACGGGAAGGCCCATACAGGCTCTCTTACCTGTACGGGAAATGCTACGGTTTATTACAGCACTACCCAGTCCTTGACCTACAGCAACTATTCCAGTGCCGGATCCACTACCGTGCCTTCCAGGACAAACTGCGGCACCACCACGGTCTACTTTATTGCCGTACCTTCAGCCGGGGCATCTTCAGATACTGTGGCTGCGGGCAGCTTTCAGATTCAGATCAATAAGGCTTCGCCCTCTGTCAGTGCTTCCTCTTACACGGGGACCTATGACGGAAAAGCACATTGCATAGGCCTTACTGTATCCACTTCATACAGCCATACAGTTTATTACAGCACGGTCCAGAGGCTGACAGCCTCTAACTACAGTACAGCCGGCTCCACTACCGTACCGGAAAGGACTCTTTCGGGGACCACCCAGGTTTATTTCTATGTCAGGGATGAGAGCGGCAATTATGAAGACGTTGCTTCTCAGAAGAATATCAGCATAAAGCCCAAGGTGACGGCGGTCTCCTACAGCGGGACTTATGACGGACAGTCTCACAGCGCGGCCTTTTCCGTCTCCGGGGGAGCCTCGCTCTATTACAGCACCTCCCAGGCCCTGACACTTTCTAATTATGAGACCCAGGGCAGTCTGAGCCTTCCTTCCAGGTCGGCGGCTGGCACCACAACGGTCTACTACATCGCGGTGCCCGGCGCGGATGCCCTTTCGGATTCCGTAACGGCAGGATCGGCAGGAATCACGATCAATCCGGCCCCGGTCATCCTGACTGTCGAACCATCCGCTCTGACCCTGGCCCCTTCCCAGAGCCGGACTCTTACGGTCTCCGGAGCCAGAGGGGCTCTGACCTATGCCAGTTCGGATACTTCCGTGGCATCTGTCACCTCCGCAGGCGTCGTTAAGGGCCTTAAGACCGGCAGCGCCGTCATTACCGTGACATCCGCCGCCGTGCAGAATTATCAGAAAGGGACGGCCACTGTGGCGGTTACAGTAACACAAAAGGATTTGGCTGACTGCACTGTGACCATATCTCCCTCCTCCTATCCTTTTACCGGGGAAAATATTATCCCGTCCCTGACAGTGAAGGACGGGACCAGAGTTCTTTCGGAGGGGACGGATTATACCCTTTCCTGCAGCAATAACCGCAACGCCGGCACGGCTTCGGCAGTTATTTCTGGAAAAGGCGCCTACACGGGATCCGTGCCCCGTTCATTTACCATCACAAAGATCGATCAGGAACTCAAGGCATCTGTTTCATCTTCTACCCTGTATCCCGGAAAAACGGCTCTGATCACTGCCAGCGGCAATAAGGGGGACATTGTCTATTCATCCTCTGCTGCTGCAGTGTCCTCCGTGGATTCTCAGGGCCTTGTCACGGCCCTTTCGGCAGGAGAGGCGGTCATTACGGTCACGGCCAAGTCGACCATGAACTACAATAAGGCAGAGGTCCGGATCCCCATAACGGTAAAAGCGCCTAAAGATATAGCCCTGTGTACGGTTATCCTTGCAAAGGATTCCTATCCCTTTACCGGGGCAAATATTGTTCCCGAAATAACAGTTAAGGACGGTTCCGTCACTCTGAAATCCGGGACAGATTACAGTGTAGCATGCAGCAGCAACAGAAATGCAGGAACGGCCGAGGTACTGATCACGGGAAAGGAGAAATACAGCGGATCCGTTACAAAGAACTTTATCATTACAAAGATCGATCAGGAAATGGAAGCGGTCATTTCCAAATCGCAGCTGGGGAAGGGAGAGACAGCGCGGATCACTGTCAGCGGAAATAAAGGAGACCTTGTCTTTTCATCTTCCGCTTCTACAGTGGCCTCTGTGGATTCCCAGGGCCTTGTCACGGCCCTTTCGGCAGGGAAAGCGGTCATTACGGTCACGGCCAAAATGACCATGAACTACAATAAGGCGGTGGTACAGATCCCAGTGACGGTAACGGGTTCTCCGGGGGAGAACGGCAGGAGCGTAGAGGATCTCAGCTATTCCTTCGGCAACGCTTCTTCTGCCTTCGGATATCCTGCAGGATATACGATTCCCTTGTCCTCTTATCAGGTCATCTACGGAGAAAATACCCGGGCTGAAGCGGTCTATGCGGCCCATTCCAAAAATTCCTGGGGCGGCAACTGCACTGGCCTTACAGCTACTTCCGCCCTGATGACTACCACAGGGGGAGGGGTATATCCCAATACCTTTAAGACCGGGGCATCCAGGCCCAGAGACCTGTCCGTTTCGGACAGAAGCTCCTCTCTTGGCATGAACCTGACGACTTTTATCGAAGCTATGCAGATATGCCAGTTTACGGAAGCCTTTTCAAACGAGAGAAAGGCGCATGCGGTATATACCACGGCCATCTGGGCAGGAAATAAAAATCTGGACAGCCTTTACAATGCAGTAAAGAGCAAGGCAGAATCGGACATCCCGACAGTCCTAGCCCTGGTCCAGGCAGGCGGCCATGCAGTCCTTGCCTATAAAACAGAGGAGGTGAGCAGCAGCGAGTCCAGGGTCTATATCTATGACTCTAACTTCCCTCTTGAGGAACGCTATATCACTTTCCGTAAGAGCGGGGGCCACTATACCCAGTGGTCCTACGACATGGGCGGTTACGGTGAATGGGGCACGGAGAGCAGTGCCTCCTCCATTTCTTATATCACCTTCGACACTCTGAAATACATCTGGCAGAACCGGGGCAGTACGGTTATTAATTCAGCCAGCCTGGCCTTTGTGAATTCCAGGAACTTTGCCGTCTACGATGTCAGCGGTAACCTGGAAGCTGTATTCAGCGGCGGGGCCTTAAGCGACTATACCGGAAAGATCAGTCAGATCGAAGACGAGCTTTCCCTGACAGGAGGCGGCTTCCGTGATGTAATCCTGAGTCTGCCCACAAAGACCCACACCATCGTGAACCTTGACAGGAATCTTTCCAGTTTTGAAGTGACCATGGTGGATACGGACCTGGGACTTTCCGTGGAGACCACAGTACAGGAAGTCACCATCTCGGTGGATGATTCCTGCAATATAAACACCCTGATCATGGAGGCATCCCCAAGCGATACCTACAGCGTGATATTAAACAACAGTTTTGCTTCCGGCAACGATGAAGTGGTGGTAAACGGCAGCGGTCAGGGAGAGATCCTGGCTATTTCCCAGAACGGCACCAGACTGAATTTCAGCAACTGTGATATCAGCCTGCTGATGATAGACGGAAAGCAGGTGGGAGTCTATGAGGTGGCGGCTTCCGCCACCAACGGAGGCAGCATTTCCCCTGCCGGCACCAGTTCTGTCACCAGAGGAGAGTCTCTGACCTATACCATTACCCCGGATAACGGCTATGTGATCAGTGAAGTCTACGTGGACAACGACAGTATAGGCGCAGTGAATTCCTATACCTTCAGCGGCATAACAGGGGACCACACCATCCTGGCCACCTTCAAAAAGGCTTCCGTGACTCTGGATACGCCGGAAGTGACATCCGTTACCAATGTAAAGGACGGCATCAAGATTGCCTGGGGCAGGGTACAGGCCGCAGAGAACTACAGGATCTACTATAAGGAAGGCTCCGGCTCCTGGAAGAGGCTGACAGAGACCACGGGTACCTCCTATACCTGGACCGGGGCGGAGAGCGGAAAGACCTACGGCTTTACTGTACGCTGCATGGACGCTTCGGGAAATTCCTTTACCTCCGGCTATGACAATACCGGGAAGTCCGTGACCTATATCGCGGCGCCTTCCGTAACAAAGCTGGAGAGCCTCTCTGGCGGCGTAAAGATCACCTGGACGAAGAGCGCAGGTGCCCAGCTTTACCGGATCTACTATAAGGAAGGGACCGGCGGCTGGAAGAAGCTGACTGATACGGCGAATACTTCCTATATCTGGTCAGGCGCCGCAAACGGAAAGACATATGGCTTTACCGTACGCTGCATGAACAGCGCAGGGACGACCTTTACATCGGGGTATGACGATACGGGAAAGAACATCACCTATGAAAAGCCCATAGCGGATCCTGAGGTCACGGCCCTCGCGGCAGTTTCAGGAGGCCTTAAGATTACCTGGTCCCCTTATCAGGGAGCAGGCGTCTATGCCGTCTATTACAAGACAGGTACCGGGGCCGGCGGCTGGAAGAAGCTGGTGAGTGTATCCGGTACTTCCTATACATGGACAGGCGCCGTGGACGGGACCACTTACAGTTTCACGGTGAGAGCCATGAACGATGCGGGGACATCCTTCGTTTCAGGTTATAACAACACGGGCATGTCTATTGCCTATAAGGCCATTGCTTCCATCCCTAAGGTGACCAGTGTAACAAACGTCCAGGGCGGTGTGAAGATCGCCTGGTCCGCGTTTGCAGGAGCCGGATCCTACCGGATCTTCTATAAAGAGAGCGGCGGATCCTGGAAAAAACTCTGTGACGCTTCCGGCACTTCCTATACCTGGAATGGGGCTGTTTCCGGCAGATTCTATGCCTTTACGGTAAGAGCCCTGGACAGTGCGGGAACCTCCTACGTATCGGGCTATGATAATACAGGGAAGACCATTACATATGTGGCAGCGCCCGTCATCACGACCCTTAAAAAGGTCTCGGGCGGCATACAGATCGCTTGGGGGGCCTGTGCGGGAGCCGGATCTTACCGGATCTTTTACAAGGTGAACGGCGACGGCTGGAAGAAGCTGGCGGACGTGACCGGCACTTCGTATACATGGATAGAAGCCGTAAGCGGCAATACCTACGGTTTTACGGTCCGCTGTATGGATGCGGGAAATATGAACTTTGTCAGCGGCTATGACAGCACAGGAAAAAGTCTGAAACTCACATAGTAAGTAAAAGAATCAAAACATCTTTAGAAAAGGAATAACCGGACAGAAAACAAGATTGTTTCTGTCCGGCTATTTCGGCTTTAAGATACTATGGAATTATATAAATACATAACAAAAAGGAAAAAGAGAGAACGGGGCTGTCCGTATATCCTGAACCGTATAACGAGTACGGAAAGACAGTGAGTCATTCACAGTCCGGAAGAGGCGCTGCCCCGAATCAGAAATTCAGAAATACCGGTGAACTTTTCATAAACCGGTATTTCAGATTTACTGTATGTGAATTAAATATATTTCCGTATTTTGCGGTTACTTCAGTGTATTCAGTTTCAGATCATCTATGGCTGAATAATCCGTAAGATCATTCTGTGAAAGATACAGTATTTTTAAATTCTTTAAATTACATAATGAACTGATATCGCGGATTTGGTTGCTGTTCAAATATAATTCTGTCAGACTGGTCAGACTGCCTAATGAACTGACATCAGTTATCTGATTATGATCCAGATGCAGTTCTGTCAGTTTTGTCAGATTGCTTAGCGGCTGGATGCTGCTGATCTGGTTGTCTCCTAAATACAGTACTTCAAGATTTACAAGGCCCTGGAGAACTGTAATATCACTGATTCTGTTGGAACCCAGATAGAGTTCGGTCAGATTTGACATATTTTTTAACGGGCTGATATCACTGATCTGGTTTTCGTATAAAGAGAGAAAAACTATATCTGTAAGCTTGCTCAATGCGCTGATATCACTGATCTTGTTGTCACGCAGTCTGAGACTTTCCAGCTTTGTAATTTCCTTCAACGGACTGATGTCTTGAATCTGATTGCCGGAAAGATCCAGGCTGGTCAGCCCGTTTAAACAGCTTAAGGCCGAAATGTCATGAATTTTCTCTTCGCCTGGCTTGCTGCTGAGATCAAGCTGGGATATAGAACTCACATCGCTGTACATTATTTCGCCGGAACTGATACCGGTAACAGAACGCATTTTTGCTTCCAAAACAGTATCTTTCCAATCAATGGCAAAATCCTTTTCAGGTATCTGCAAGAATAATCCTGCGATAGCAAAGGCGACGGCAGCAATTAGAAGCAGTACAAAAGGTACAGCCTTTTTAATCTTCCCGGAATTTTCCGATGCTCTTCTTTTACCGCTTTCAGAGGAAAAAGCAGGTTCCGGATCGGAAACAATCGGACGTTCATCCGGTTTATTGTCATGCAGCCGGCGACCTTTCTGATTTTGAGAATCTGGCAAACGGAACTTTTCTTTCGGTATCTCTTTGTAAAATTGTTCTTTTTTCTGAGTCAGCAACGATTTGCAGTCTGGACAAACGGAGCAGTGCTGTTCTACAGCAGTACGTTCCTCTTCTGTACATTTTCCAGATACATACAGGGGAATTAAATCAGATACTTTTGTACAGACATCATTTTTATTGGTATCTGTGTTCATGCCGGACGGTGTCCGACAATCCTGAGTTTCACTTTGAGAAAACTGGGTATGTACCCTGTCTTTCTGCAGACTATTATCATCCTCAAGGGCTTTTTTACATTTATCGATTCCGAAGGAAGTATACAGCTTTTCAAAAAAGGCATTTTCATCTGTGAAATGATTTTTATGGATATTCTGAATTCGGCTTACCCGAAGTTCCATGCCAGGTGGAAGTTCAATATCCTCAAGATAAACCAGAACCCTGGTCTTATCTTTATTACGAGCATAGCTTAACTCATCTCTGCAATTGGAAGACTGCAAATACTCTTCAGTAAGGAGCGCCAGAAACATAGAACAATCAGATACGTACCGGGCTATGTATTCGTCCCATTCCGTACCGGGATGAATACCGTCATCGTACCATACACGATATCTGTCTTTTTGAAGCCGCTCAATAAAAGAAAGTGCAGCAACTCTGTTTTTATGAGAATAACTGACAAATATGAAAGGATCGGTCCCTTCATATGGTCTTATTAATATCTGTCTTTCGTCCATACTTACTTTTGGGGCTGATGCCGGAATGCAAGGTTTAATAACTTTCTCAGAACAAATAAAGGATACCACTAAATGATAATATACAGCAAGTATGCCGCTGGAAAATCAGAGCATATTGGGGGATTGAGCTTTGCCTCTGTTCAAATGATTTTTAGCTTAAATGGTGTTTTTCTTCCCGGGCAGCTCCTGTCATTACGAAACTGGAGAAAGTCTGGGACGGCATCAAGGTCTCGGGGAAACTTGCCCAGGCGCAGGTTCCTATCAGATTGTCGTAAAGATGAATGGTGGCGGCTGAAAGAAACTGGACGACGCGACAGGTACATCCTATACCTGGCACGGCGCCGTAAGCGGAATGACCTGCGGCTTTACGGTCCGCTGCATGGACGCAGGAAGCGTAAGTTTTGTCAGCGGCTACGATAATGCGGGCGTGAGCCTGGATTTCTGAGTGCAATGATCCTGAAAGGACCCTGACCCTGGCACCGAAAGATGAATGAAGTGTAAATAAGGTTGTAAATAAGCGGACAGACGGAACGAATTTGTTCCGGTCTGTCCGCTTTTGCGAGTATAATAAAAAGGATTAAGTTTTTTATTCCTGCACTTTAAGAAACTTAAGCAAAGGAGGAAAGTATGAAAATCAGAAAAGGTTCATCTGCTTTATCCATGATTCTGGCGGTGCTTATGGCATTCGGCATGGTAATGCCTTCTGCCGCTGCCGAAAATTCCGTGGCCGGCTCTTTCAGGGAGGAAGAAGAACTCCCGGACGGGATACAGGAAGAAGAGGGCCCGGAAGAGACGGGGGACATGAATGAAAGCATGGCCGAAGGAGAAATCCCGGATGAAAGAGGAACAGAACCTGCAGAAGAGGAAAACGGCGGCACCAGTCTCTGGCTTTCGGATTATTCCTATGCCGTAAACGGAGATGAGATCATTCTGCTCTCCTATCGGGGAAGTGAAACAGAAGTCACGGTGCCGGGCTCTGCTGTGGCAGAGGGTGTTATTTATGATCGCGTGATTCTCACGGCTATGATGTGGGGGCCTTCCGTTACGGCTCTCGCCTTTGAAGAAGGAGTGGCCCTGCCTGAGGACAGCAGCCGGATGTTTGCCCCTGCGGAAGGGACAGAGAGCGGCTTGGTTTCTTTCGATGGGACCGGTCTGGATGTTTCTGCCGTAAAAGATATGAGCGGCATGTTCGAAGACTGCAGCGCCCTGGAGCATCTGGATCTGGGAAGCTTTGACCTTTCCGCCCTTGTCCGGGCCGATCACATGCTGGATACCCATACGAAGGCGGATCTGGAGATCATAACACCCATCGGACTGTCTGTGGAAGTGGACCTTGAAACGGAGTCCGGGGAATTCTTCGACGAGGATGGAAATCAGCTGACCCGGCTGCCCCTGAATCTGGAAACAGGCAGGACCATTGTCCGGAAAGGGCAGCCTGCCCTTTTGGAGGAGACATCTTCAGAGCCCGGACCTGCCGCATCCGAAGACTTTCAGATCACTGAAGAGTTTCCGGCCTCTGCCGGGGCCTATATGGCAGAGCCCGCAGACACAGGGGCGGCAGACATTTCTCTGTGCAGCGTAACGCTGGATCCTGTTTCATGTCCCTTCACTGGAGCAAATATCGTTCCGAAAGTGACGGTAAAGAAGGGGACAGCTGTCCTCAAGGAGGGGACGGATTATACCGTCACCTGCAGCAATAACAGAAACGCAGGCACCGCTTCTGCCGTCATTACGGGAAAGGGCGCCTACAGCGGGTCCCTGACAAGGACCTTTACCATTACAAAAGCAGACCAGCCGCTTCAGGCTTCCATTTCCGCTGCGGTCCTGGGGAAGGGCGAGACGGCACAGGTCACAGCCTCCGGAAATAAGGGAGACCTGGTCTATGCATCCTCCGATTCCGCTGCAGCGGCAGTGGACGGTCAGGGTAAAGTGAGCGGCCTCACCGCAGGAGAAGCCCTGATTACGGTCACGGCCAAGATGACCATGAACTACAACAAGGCCCAGGTCACCATCCCTGTCAGGGTATGCAGCGGGGCAAAAGATATTTCCGGCTGTACAGTGACTTTCGACAGAGCCTCCTATCCCTTTACTGGATCGGCTATTGTTCCGGTTCTGACGGTGAAGAACGGGACCCTTGTCCTGAAAGCGGGGACGGACTATACGGCCTCTTACAGCAACAACAGAAATACAGGAACGGCTTCCGTTGTTATTACGGGAAAGGGAGCCTACGGCGGATCCCTGACCGGGACCTTTACCATCACCAAAGTGAATCAGCCTCTTCAGGCTTCCGTTTCAAGAGAAGTTCTGAATGTGGGCGAGACGGCCCAGGTCGCGGCCTCCGGAAATAAGGGAGACCTGCTCTACACATCCTCGAACTCTGCTGTGGCAAAAGTAGACGGCCAGGGCCTTGTAAGCGGCCTATCCGCGGGAGAAGCCCTGATCACGGTCACGGCCAAGATGACCATGAACTATAACAAGGCCCAGGTAACCATCCCCGTCAGGGTATGCAGCGGGGCAAAGGATATTGCCGGCTGTACGGTGATTTTCGGAAAAGCCTCTTATCCCTTTACCGGTTCCAATATCCTTCCGGATCTGACGGTGAAGAACGGGACCCTTGTCCTGAAAGAGGGAACGGATTATACGACGGCCTTCAGTAATAACCGGAATGCGGGAACGGCCTCTGTTCTCATTACGGGAAAGGGTGCTTACGGCGGTACCCTGAAAAAGACCTTCTCCATCACCAAAGTGGACCAGCCTCTTCAGGCTTCCCTTTCCAGAACGGTCCTGAAAGTGGGCGAAACGGCCCAGGTCACGGCTTCCGGGAATAAGGGAGACCTGGTCTACACATCCTCGAACTCTGCTGTGGCAAAAGTGGACGGCCAGGGCCTTGTGAGCGGCCTATCCGTGGGAGAAGTCCTGATCACGGTCACGGCCAAGATGACCATGAACTATAACAAGGCCCAGGTCACGATCCCCGTCAGGGTATGCAGCGGGGCAAAGGACATCGCCGGCTGCACGGTGACTTTCGGAAAAGCCTCTTATCCCTTTACCGGCTCCAATATCCTTCCGGATCTGACGGTGAAGAACGGGACCCTTGCCCTGAAAGAGGGGACGGATTATACGGTGTCCTGCAGCAATAACCGGAATGCGGGAACGGCCTCTGTTCTCATTACGGGAAAGGGAGCTTACGGCGGTTTCCAGACAAAGACCTTTACCATCACAAAAGTGGACCAGCCCCTTCAGGCTTTCCTTTCCAGAACGGTCCTGAAAGTGGGCGAAACGGCCCAGGTCACGGCTTCCGGGAATAAGGGAGACCTGCTCTATGCTTCCTCGAACCCTGCTGCAGCCAAAGTGGACGGCCAGGGAAAGGTGAGCGCCCTCTCCGCAGGAGAAGCCCTGATCACGGTCACGGCCAAGATGACCATGAACTATAACAAGGCTCAGGTCACCATCCCCGTCAGGGTATGCAGCGGGGCAAAGGACATCGCCGGCTGCACGGTGATTTTCAGAAAAGACTCTTACCCCTTTACCGGCTCCAATATTCTTCCGGATCTGACGGTGAAGAACGGGACCCTTGTCCTGAAAGAAGGGACGGATTATACGGCCGCTTACAGCAACAACCGGAATTCAGGGACAGCGTCCGTCCTTATTACGGGAAAGGGCTCTTACGGCGGATCCCAGACAAAGACCTTTACCATCACCAAAGTGGACCAGCCCCTTCAGGCTTCCCTTTCCAGAACGGTCCTGAAAGTGGGCGAGACGGCCCAGGCCATGGCCTCGGGAAATAAGGGAGACCTGCTCTACGCCTCCTCTGATCCCGCCGTGGCAAAAGTGGACGGCCAGGGCCTTGTAAGCGGCCTTTCCGCGGGAGAGGCCGTAATCACGGTCACGGCCAAGATGACCATGAACTATAACAAGGCCCAGGTCACGATCCCTGTCCGGGTGTGCAGCGGAGCAAAGGATATCGCCGGCTGTAGCGTAACCCTGGGGAAGGCATCCTATACTTTTACCGGCTCCAATATCATCCCCGATCTGACGGTGAAGAACGGGACACTTGTCCTGAAAGCGGGGACGGATTATACGGTGTCCTGCAGCAATAACCGGAATGCAGGAACGGCCTCTGTTCTCATTACGGGAAAAGGATCCTACAGCGGGAATGCGACAAAGAACTTTACCATCACAAAAGCCGATCAGCCTCTTCAGGTCAGAAATGAAAGTCTGAATCTGCTGTCGGGAGAGACCGAAGCGGTGGGGGCATTTGGCAATAAGGGCGACCTTATATATGCCTCCTCCGATCCCTCTGTTGCAGCGGTTGACAGTACAGGCCAGGTGAGAGCCCTTACTCAGGGAGAAGTTCTGATCACAGTTACGGCCAAGATGACCATGAACTATAACAAGGCCGTGGTACAGGTCCCGGTCCGGGTCGGTCCTGTGGACATTTCCCTGTGCAGGATCGCCTTCGATCAGCCGTCCTATCCTTTTACCGGAAACATGATCAGGCCCGTCATTACGATTGCCAGGGGCAGTGTCATTTTAATGGAAGGAAGAGATTATACCTTCACCTGCACCAACAACAGGAATTCGGGTACAGCATCCGTCCTGATTACTGGGGAAGGAAATTATTACGGGACCAGAACGGAAAGCTTTACCATAACCAAAGTGGATCAGGACCTTAAAGCATCTCTTTCTCCTTCCCTGTTGAAGGTGGGAGGTGCCGTCCGGATCACGGCTTCCGGCAATAAGGGGACCCTCCGCTATGCTGTTTCCAATCCCTCCGTTGTTTCTGTCGATGATACCGGACTGGTGACGGCCCTTTCCGAGGGCAGTACGGAAATTACCGTGACAGCCAGCACGACTATGAATTACAACAAAGCGGTGGTTCGGATTCCTGTTGAGGTCCGGCCCGGAGAAGAAGGCGGAGTGGCGGATTACAGTTATTCCTTCAGCAATACCGGGGAAGCCTTCGGATATTCCGCAGGCTATAAAATCCCATACTCTTCCTATGTGTACCTTTACGGGGATAATACAAGAGCAGAGTTTATCTATACTCTGTATTCCAAAAAGCCCTGGGATGGGAACTGTGCGGGCATGGCGGCTACTGCCGCACTGCTCTGTGATTCCGAAAGCGGAATCAGGCCAAAGGACTTCCGGACTGGCTCGGAAAAGGCAGAAGACCTGTCTGTCAATGACAGCAGCGCGGCTTTTTCCGTGAATGTCAGGACTTTTATAGAAGCCTTGCAGACCAGTCAGTATTCCAATACTTTTTCTAATGAGATGAATGCCAATAAAGTCTTTTCTGTAGCAATACGGGACGGACGCAAAAACCTGGACCAGATCGTCAGCGATGTCAAAGCCCAGACGGATGCCGGGAAAACTCCGGTCATTGCCATTAAAGGCAATTCCGGCGCCCATGCCCTTCTTGTCTATAAAACACAAGAGACGGGAAGCGGCACTGTAAAGCTGTATCTGTATGACAGCAATCATCCTTTGGAGGAGCGCATCATGCAGATATCCGGAAGCGGCGGTCATTATACCCAGTGGAGCTATGATATGGGAAGCCGCGGAGTATGGGGATCGGCCGATCTGGATGGCTGGATCAGTTATATCCGGTACGATACGCTCCTTAGCCTCTGGAACAAACGGGGAAATCTGGGCAGGGACGATACAAGTCTTGCCATAGTGGATTCCAGGAATTTTGAGGTCTATGATGTTCAGGGCCGCCTGGAAGCTGTGGTGAGCGGCGGCGAACTGACGGATTATACCGGCTCTATCGTCAGAGCAGAAGCCCTTCTGGATACGGCAGTATCGGATACGGATCCGGTATGTCTGTATATGCCTACAAAAACCTATGTCATAAAGAATACAGATGAGTCGGCTTCTGGATTTGCTCTCGAGCTGGTGGACACAGACAGAGGCCTCAGCGTGAATACGACGGTCCGGGAAGTGACCATGGCGGTGGACGATGATTACGACGTCTGCAGCCTGATCATGGAGGCAGAAGAGGGCGATACCTACAGGGTAGAGCTAAAGAACAGAGACCTGTCCGACAGCGGGGAGGTTCTGATCGAAGGGGCCGGTACAGGAGAACTCCTGAGCATTTCCCAGAGCGGAGCCGAACTGAATATCAGCGGCGGCGATATCAGCCTTTTGTCTCTGAACGGCCAGGAGGTAGATGTATATGACGTGATAGCCGGCTGTTCCGAGGGAGGTTCCATAGACCCTGCCGGCAGGACAACGGTTCGGGAAGGAAAGACCCTGACCTATACGATCACGCCGGATTCTGGATGGAGCATTCAGGATGTACTCGTTGACAATGTCAGCGTGGGACCCAGAGAGACCTGTACACTTGAGGGAATTGACCAGGACCACACTATTTATGCGGTCTTCGCAAAGGACTCTGCAGACGCGGGTCTTCCCATGGTGACAAGTCTGATCAGTGTTCAGCAGGGAATCAAGATCGGCTGGACCGCCTCCGAAGGAGCAGCATCCTACCGGATCTACTGCAGGGAGGAGGGAGGCTTCTGGGAGGAGCTGACCGACACAGACGGTCTGACCTGGACCTGGTCTGGAGCCCGTTCCGGGGTAACCTATGCCTTTACAGTCCAGGCCCTGGATGCATCAGGCAGGGGCCTGTCGGATTATGATACAGAGGGAAGAAGCATTACCTTTGTGGCGGCCCCTGTCATTACGGACCTGACAGGAAATAATACCGGTATCCATCTGGCCTGGAATCCGTGTGCCGGTGCCGGACTTTACCGGATCTACTATCGGTCTGAGGGCAGCAGCTGGAAGAAACTGGCGGATACAGCGGATACTTCCTATACCTGGACAGGTGCCAGGATCGGGATTCCTTACAGTTTCACCGTCCGCTGCATGGATGCGGAGGCCGAATCCTTTGTCAGCGGCTATGACAGTGCAGGCAGGACCATTACCGTTCAGTAAAAAAACAGACGCAGTACGGATTTTATCTGTATAATTGAATTCTGAAGACCCGAACGCATGGATCTTCAGAAAGAGCAGAAAAAAAACAGACAGAGAACACTATATTTTATTCAGGAGGAATGCCATGCACAAAAAAATGACTGCAATCATTCTGGCAGCGGTTATGTCGCTGAGTATGGGACCGATGACAGCGCTCGGCGCCCAGACGGCAGGAGAAGATGCGGCAGAGGAGATTCCGGCAGAAAGCACAGAAGACGGAGAAGATTCTGAAACAGAAGCGCCGGAGACGGAAGAAGAGACAGCAGAGGAGCTGGTCCTTTATGCGGGTGAGACGCGGACGGAATACTGGTCCTCCGGACAGGAAGAAGATAACGAAGAACTGTTCGCGGCCTATGTGGAGGATGCTTTTTACGGAAACGGCGGCACCGCTCTGACAGGACGTGCTGCGGCCCTGCGCGCTCAGCTTACAGATATGGAAGAGATCATCTATACCAGTCTGAAAACAGAATTCGGAAAAGTGGCAGACGGGAACCGCTCCGATACGGAGATCAGCTTTTCGCCTGAAGATCTGGGTCTGGACGGGGTATATACGGCTGCGGATCTGGGACTGGACTCTATACTTGACGACGGCGTAATTTCCGATCAGGCCATGGAGGCCATGTACGGTATGATCGACGTGGATTTTGACAGGGTTATAACCCTGCTTTCCTACGAGGAGCCTTACATTCTTTACTGGTTTGACAAAACCGAAGGGTTTGAGATCGAATACTTCTCCATAGGATATTCCTACAGCCCTTCCACAGGGGACGGATCCGCAAGGTTCGGAGGCGATATTGTCCTGCACTTCCATGTAGCTCAGGAATATGCCGCTGACCTTTTCAGTGTCGATACATCCGTAGGTCAGACGGTTTCGGCGGCTGTGGCAAATGCCCAGTCCATTGTCAGCCGCTATGCAAATGCTTCCGACTATGACAAGGTGTGGAACTATACTATGGAAATCTGTCAGGCGGTCTCCTATAACAACGACGCTGCCGGTGAACCGGACTACCCTTACGGGAATCCCTGGCAGATGATCTATGTTTTCGACGGGGATCCCTCTACCAACGTAGTCTGTGAAGGCTACGCCAAGGCTTTCAAATATCTTTGCGACAGCTCCGACTTCAGAAGCGGCAGTGTGGAATGCATCCTGGCAACCGGCCAGATGGGAGACGAAAATGAAACGGGGCCTCACATGTGGAACATTATGACTATGGATGACGGGATCCATTATCTGCACGATGTGACCAACTATGACGGCGAAGGATATTTTGCCACTGAAATGTTCCTGGGAGGCGCTGTTGCAGGAAGTCCTCAGACGGGTTATCAGTTCCCCTTCGGAGACAATTACCTCTACTACTATTATGACGAGGATACCATGAAGGTCTATTCTCCGGACGCTCTGACACTGTCCGGGGAGAGTTATGAACCTTCCTATGAAGAGCTTTCGGATATTTCCGAATGTCAGGTGACTCTGGATCTGGAATCATGCCCTTATACAGGACAAGAGATCATTCCCGGCGTAAGTGTTTATGACGGAGACCAGGCTCTGACAGTAGGAACGGATTATGAAGTCACCTGCTACGATAATGTCAATGCAGGTACCGCTGAAGTCCTGATCGAGGGCATTGGATACTATACCGGACTGGTAACGAGGAACTTTACTATTACCAAAGCCGACCAGACACTTACGGCAGCGATATCTTCCTCCATCATTACGGCAGGAGAGAGCGGCCAGATCACTGTCTCGGGAAATCAGGGAGCACTTTCCTTCTCCTCTTCCAATCCCGCGGTCCTGACAGTGGATTCTGCAGGCCTTGTCAGTGCCCTTTCGGCAGGACAGGCTGTGGTCACTGTGACTTCGGCCGGGACAGGGAACTATAATCAGGCTGAGACAGATATTTCCGTTACGGTCAAAGCCAGGATGCTGGAAACGCCCATGGTCAGCAGCGTGACCAATACTACCGGCGGCGTTAAGCTCGCATGGAACAAGGTGGAGGGGGCAGAGAAATACCGGATCTACTATAAAGAGGGGAACGGCGGCTGGAAGAAGCTGGCAGATACTGCCGGCACCTCCTATACCTGGACAGGAGCGGAGAGCGGAAAGATTTACGGCTTTACCCTCCGCTGCATGAATGCGGCAGGGAGCGCCTATACTTCCGGCTATGACAATACAGGAAAGTCTATTGTCTATATCGCTGCGCCTTCCGTAACAAAACTGGAGAGCCTTTCCGGCGGCGTAAAGATCACCTGGACACAGAGCGCCGGGGCCGCCCTTTACCGGATCTACTATAAAGAAGGAAACGGCGGCTGGAAGAAGCTGGCAGATACTGCCGGTACCTCCTACACCTGGACGGGAGCCCAGAGCGGAAAGACCTACGGCTTTACTCTCCGCTGCATGAACGCGGCAGGGACTTCCTTTACTTCCGGCTATGATAACACCGGCATGAGTCTGACCTATGTAAAGCCTGTTTCGATCCCGGAAGTAACAGCCCTTTCAGCTGTCACGGGCGGTCTTCAGATCAGCTGGTCCTCTTATGAGGGAGCAGGCGTCTACGCAATCTACTACAAGACAGGGACGGGAGCCGGCGGCTGGAAGAAGCTGACGAATGCATCCGGAAATACCTATACCTGGACAGGGGCTGTGGACGGAACAACCTACAGCTTCACGGTCAGGGCCATGGACGCGGCAGGTACCTCTTTCATCTCGGGCTATAACAATACGGGCATGTCCCTCGCCTATAAAGCCCTGGCTTCCATCCCCAAAGTGACCAGCGTCATGAACGTGCAGGGCGGCATTAAGATCGCCTGGTCTGCCTTTACGGGGGCCGGAACCTACAGAATCTTCTGTAAGGAGGGCAGCGGGGCCTGGAAGAAGCTCTGCGATGCCTCCAGCACCTCCTATACCTGGACCGGGGCAGAGGGCGGAAAGACCTATGCCTTCACGGTCAGGGCCATGAACTCGGCGGCCACCTCCTACGTATCGGGCTATGACAATACAGGAAAGGCAATCACCTATGTGGCATCCCCTGTTATTACAGGCCTGCAGCAGGTCACAGGCGGTATCAGGGTGTCCTGGGGAGAGTGCGCGGGTGCCGGCTCTTACCGGATCTTCTATAAGGTGAACGGCGGCGGCTGGAAGAAACTGGCCGATGTAACGGGCACCGCCTATACCTGGACCGGAGCTGCAAGTGGCAATACCTACGGCTTTACCGTCCGCTGCATGGACGCGGGTTCCGCTTCCTTTGTAAGCGGCTACGACAGTACGGGAAAGAGTCTTAATTTCTGATGAAAAAGATGGGGAGACCCCTGGCAGATTATAATCTGATGTTGTAAACAGGCGGACAGATGGAACGGAATAGTTCCAATCTGTCCGCTTTTGCATGTATAATTAAGCTGAAAAGCCCATTTATATTTTTATAATTAAAAAATCTTATGGAAACGGAGACATTATGAAGAGCAGAAAATCCGCATTATCCCTGATACTGGCGATACTTCTGGGAGCCGGAACGGTGCTGCCCGCTGCGGCCGCGGAGCCTGCAGAGAATGACGCCTTTATGGAAACGGAGGTCTTTCCGGAAACAGATATCACTGACGCGGAAGAGATCACAGATGAAAAGCAGGATGCCGAGGAGGCCGCTGAGGAAGAAATCCTTCCTGAAGAAGGAGACGGCGCTGCTGACTTTGAGGAGGAAAGAGAAGCGGAGATCCCGGATGTAAGAAACGCTTCTTCAGACCTTGATCAGAATGGGACCAGTGTCTGGCTTTCGGATTATTCCTATGAAATCAAAGACGGCCGGCTTATCCTGAAAGATTATCTGGGGACGGGAACAGAAGTTACGGTGCCGGGATCGGCCTATGTCAGAAATACACTGTACGATAAAGTATATCTGACGGCCAAAATGTGGGGGGACTACGTCACGAGCCTTGCCTTTGAAAAGGGCGTGACACTGCCGGAAGACAGCTCCTATATGTTTGCTCCTAAAGATGCTCATGATACTGCCCTGGCATACTTTAATGGAGAGAACCTGGATACCAGTGCAGTGACAGAAATGAATAATATGTTTTATACCTGCAGCGCATTGACAGAACTGAATCTGAGCGGGTTCGACACATCTTCTGTTACGACTATGTCCAGTATGTTTCATAGCTGCAGGGCACTGACAGAGCTGGACCTGAGCAGTTTCGATACATCTTCCGTCACTGAAATGTACTCTATGTTTGTTGACTGCATTGCATTGACAGAGCTGGATCTGAGCAGTTTTGACACATCCTCCGTCAGGTCTTTTTTCTGTATGTTTGCTGGCTGCAGTGCATTGACAGGGCTGGATATGAGTGGCTTCAATACTTCCTCCGCCACAGTAATGTCCAATATGTTTTATAACTGCAGTGCATTGACAGAACTGGACCTGAGCGGTTTTGATACATCCTCTGTCACTGGAATGTCCAGTATGTTTTATAACTGCAGGTCTCTGACAGTACTTGATCTGGGGAGTTTTGATACATCTGCCGTTGTTAATATATATCACATGTTTTATGACTGCAGGTCTTTGACGAGCCTTGACGTAAGCAGCTTTAATCTGTCTTCTGCCACTGATCTGTCCGGTATGTTTTATAACTGCAGTTCTCTGACGGAACTTGATGTAAGCAGTTTTAATACCTCCGCTGTTACCAATCTGTCCGGTATGTTTCAATACTGCAGATCCCTGCAGGAACTGGATCTGAGCAGCTTTAATACCTCCGCTGTCACCAGTATGTCCCAGATGTTTTTTGACTGCGAATCTCTGAAGGAACTTGATCTGACCGGTTTTGATACATCCGCTGTCACCAGTATGTACCAGATGTTTAGTTGGTGCAATTCTCTGAAGGAGCTTGATCTGACCAGTTTTGATACATCCGCTGTTACCACTATGTACGAAATGTTTCGAATCTGCAGCTCCCTGCAGGAACTGGATCTGAGAAGCTTTGTAATTACGCCGCAGACCACCGTCACCAATATGTTATCCTTTTCTTCTCACAAAAGTAACGTGAAAATCTGGACACCGGCCAGTTTGTCAACGGAAGTACTCCTAGATGTTTTCACGGGAAAATTTTACAGTGAAAGTGGAGAAGGCTACAGCAGCCTTCCCATGGGTTCAGACAGTCTTCTGATTGTTCAGAACGGGAAGATTTCTTTTACATCTCAGCCTTCTTCCATAGCAGTTTTTCCGGGGGAGGATGCTGTATTTACAGCAGGAATCGGAGGAATGCCTGAGCGCGGCGTCTGGCAGTACTGTGATCTTGGAGAGTCCGCATGGACGGACTATATGCAGGAGACAGATAAGGTCAAGCTTCAGAAACTGGTGATTCCGGCGTCCCCCGAATGGGACTGCAGGGCCGTCCGGCTGGTCTTATATGATGCATGGGGAAATACAGTGACATCCGATGAAGCCTGGCTTACTGTGGCCGGAGATATTTCTGAATGCACGGTCAGCCTCTCTGAATCCTCTTATGTCTATACAGGAGAAGCCATCCGGCCTGTGGTCACGGTCAAAAAGGGAACCGCCTCTCTTCAGGAGGGAAGGGATTATACGGTCTCCTATACCAATAACATAAACGCAGGCAGTGCCAAAGCGGTCGTCAGAGGAACCGGATGCTGCAGCGGCAGTAAAGAGATAGCATTTACGATTACGAAGGCCGCCCAGAATATAACGCTGAGCGCGTCAAAAACTACGATCAGTAAGGGAGAGACCTCTGTTCTGACTGCTGCCGGAGCGGCCGGCAGCGTGTCCTATACCAGCAGCCGGCCCTCTGTTGCCTCTGTATCCGGCAACGGGACCGTGACGGGAATTTCCGCCGGCAAAACGGTCATCACGGCCACTGCGGCAGAAACGGCAAATTATACGTCCAGGTCTGCATCTCTGGTCATTACCGTAACAGATGATGAAGTTGTCTCTGATACGAAAGATATATCCCTCTGCACGGTGGCCCTTGAGAGAAGCTCCTATCCATTTACCGGAGCGGCCATTATTCCTGGCCTGACAGTGACGGACGAAGGGACTCTTCTGAGCGAGGGTACGGATTACACTGTGACCTGCAGCAGCAACCGTGATGCCGGTACGGCCACGGTGCTTATTACCGGAAAAGGCAGCTATACCGGATCTGTAACGAAATACTTTACCATTACCAGGATCGACCAGGAGATGGAAGCAGTTATCTCCAGGGCGCAGCTGACAGCAGGAGAGACGGCGCAGATCACGGTCACAGGAAATAAGGGAGACCTTGTCTTTACGTCCTCAAATGAGGCAGCAGCCTCTGTGGATTCTGCTGGACTTGTCACGGCCATCTCTGCAGGAGATACTCTTATCACGGTCACGGCCAAGATGACCATGAACTATCATAAGGCGCAGGTGGAGATTCCGGTCACAGTCGCTGAGGCCGCTCAGCAGGAAACAGGCAGGAGCGTGGAAGAGATCAGCTACTCTTTCTCCAACTCTTCCTCTGCTTTTTCCTATCCTTCGGGCTATAAGATCCCCCTGTCCTCCTATCAGATCATCTACGGGGACAACACCAGGGCTGAGATGGTCTACGCAGCCCACTCCAGAACTGTATGGGGAGGAAACTGTGCCGGTCTCGCCGCCACATCTGCCCTGATGACCACGGCAGGAGGCGGGGTCTGGCCCTATACTTTTAAGACCGGAGCTTCCCTTCCCAGAGACCTCGCTGCTTCAGACAACAGTTCTACCCTTGGCATGGACCTGACCACCTTTGTGGAAGCCATGCATATCGCCCAGTATACGGATGCTTTTTCAAACGAAAGAAAGGCCCATGTGGTATATACCACGGCCATCCGTGCGGGCAATGCCAACCTGGACGGCCTTTACAACGCGGTAAAGAGCAAGGCGGAATCGGACATCCCCACAGTCCTGGCCCTGGTGCAGGCAGGCGGCCACGCGGTCCTTGCCTATAAAACGGAGGAGGTGGGAAGCGACGAGTCCAGGATCTATATCTATGACTCCAACTTCCCTCTTCAGGACCGCTATATCACCCTCTACAAGAACGGGGGCCATTATACCCAGTGGTCCTATGACATGGGCAGTTACGGCGTCTGGGGTACGGACAGCAGCGCATCCTCCATCTCCTATGTGGCCTATGCCACCCTGAAGTCCATCTGGGACAGCAGGGGAAATGTGGGAAAGGATGAAGCAAGCCTGGCCTTTGTAAATTCTCAGAACTTCGCTGTCTATGACGTCAAAGGCAGCCTGGAAGCCATCGTCAGCGACGGAGTCCTTTCCGACAGGACCGGGAAGATCAGCCTGATCGAAGACGAACTGTCTCTGACAGGAGCCGGTACTCAGGAAGTGATCCTGAGCCTGCCCACAAAGACTCATACCATCACCAACCTGGATAAGTCTCTGTCCTCTTTTGCCGTGTCTGTGGTGGATACGGATCTGGGCATCAGCGTGGACACGACAGTCCAGGAGATCACTGTTTCCGTCGACGACGAATACAGCGTCAACAGCCTGAGCATGGATGCCGGGACAGGAGATACCTACAGCGTGACATTAAGCAACAGCTTTGCATCCGGTTACGACAAGGTGGAAGTAAACGGCAGCGGCCAGGGAGAGACCCTGTCCATCTCCCAAAGCGGCACTAACTTAACTTTCAACAACTGTGATATCAGCCTGCTTATGGTGGACGGGAAGCAGGTGGGGGTCTATGAGATCACAGCATCTGCCACAGAGGGAGGCAGCATATCTCCTTCCGGCACCACGTCCCTCCGTCAGGGAGAAAGCCTTGCCTGCACCATCACCCCCGATACGGGCTATGCCATCCAGGATGTCTTCGTGGACAACAGGAGCGTGGGCGCAGTCAGCTCCTACACCTTTGAGAACGTAAGAGGGGGACATACAATATTTGCTCCCTTCAAAAAGGCGCCAGCAAATCTGGCACCGCCGGAGGTGACTTCCGTTACGAACGTAAAGGGAGGCATAAAGATCGCCTGGGGCAGAGTGGAAGGCGCAGAAAACTACCGGATCTATTACAAGGTGAACGGGGGCGGCTGGAAGAGACTGATAGAGACCACCGGCACCTCCTATACCTGGACAGGAGCGGAGAGCGGAAATACATATGGATTTACGATCCGCTGCATGGACGCGGCGGGGACATCCTTTACCTCCGGCTATGACAATACCGGAAAGTCCGTTGCCTATATCGCGGCTCCTTACGTGACAAAGCTGGAGAACCTTGCAGGAGGCGTAAAGATCACCTGGACAAAGAGCACAGGGGCTGCCCTCTACAGGATCTATTACAAGGAAGGGACCGGCGGCTGGAAGAGACTGACGGAGACGGACGGCACTTCCTATACCTGGACCGGAGCCCAGTCCGGAAAGACATACGGTTTTACTATCCGCTGTATGAATGCGGCAGGGACTTCCTTTACCTCCGGCTATGACGACGCGGGAAAGAATGTCACCTATGTAAAGCCTTCCGAGATCCCGGAGGTCACGGCCCTTTCGGCAGTGACGGGCGGACTTAAGATCGACTGGTCCGCCTACCCGGGAGCAGGGGTCTACGCCGTCTATTACAAGAACGGGACCGGGGCCGGAGGCTGGAAGAAGCTGGTGAGCGTATCCGGCACCTCCTATACCTGGACAGGCGCCATGGGCGGCACCACTTACAGCTTCACGGTGAGGGCCATGAACGACGCGGGGACCTCCTTCGTATCGGGCTACAACAACACCGGCATGTCCATCGCCTATAAGGCCCTGGCCTCTATCCCCAAAGTGACCAGTGTTACCAACGTACAGGGCGGTGTGAAGATCGCCTGGTCTGCCTTTACGGGAGCCGGATCCTACCGGATCTTTTATAAGGAGAGCGGCGGATCCTGGAAGAAACTGGCAGATGCCGCCGGAACATCCTATACCTGGACCGGGGCCGTTTCCGGCAGTTTCTACGCCTTCACGGTCAGAGCACTGAACGCGGCGGGAACCTCCTACGTATCGGGCTATGACAATACGGGAAGATCCATTACCTATGTAGCAGCGCCCGTCATTACGACCCTTAAAAAGGTATCGGGAGGCATCCAGGTTTCCTGGGGAGCGTGTGCAGGAGCCGGTTCCTACCGGATCTTCGTAAAAATAAACGGAGGCGGCTGGAAGAAGCTGACGGACGTATCCGGCACTTCCTATACATGGAAAGGAGCGGCCGCCGGCAATACCTACGGCTTCACCGTCCGCTGCATGGACGCAGGAAGCACAGGCTTCGTCAGCGGCTATGACAATACGGGAAAGAGCCTTGCCTTCTGACGGGGAGGATCCGGCCGTAAAATGTTGTAAATAAGCGGACAGATGGAACGGAATAGTTTCGGCCTGTCCGCTTTTATATGTATAATTGAACTGTAAGATGTTGATTTCTTTATTTTGTAAACTTATGGAAACGGAGACATTATGAAGAGCAGAAAATCCACATTATCCCTGATACTGGCGATCATTCTGGCAGCCGGAACGGTCCTGCCTTCTGCGGCTGCAGAGCCAGCGGAGAATAATCCCTTTCCGGAAACGGAAATCTTTCCGGAAACAGATACCACTGCTGCGGAAGAGATCACAGAAGAAGAGAAGCTGGAAGCGACAGCCGCTGAGGCAGAGATTCTTTCCGAACAAGTAGATGGTGCCTGTGGCTCTGAGGAGGAAAGAGAAGCGGAGATCCCTGTTGTCAGACATGCTTCTTCAGGCATTGACCAAAACGGGACCAGCATCTGGCTTTCGGATTATACCTATGAAATCAGGAACGGCCGGCTTACCCTGAAAGATTATCTGGGGACGGGAACAGAAGTTACAGTGCCTGGATCCGCCAGTGTCAGAAATACTCTGTACGATAAAGTATATCTGACTGCCAAAATGTGGGGAAACTACGTTACGAGCCTTTCCTTTGAACCCGGGGTGACTCTGCCGAAGGACAGTTCGTATATGTTTGCCCCAAAGAATACTAATGATACTGCTCTGGCAAGCTTTGACGGAACGAATCTGGATACGTCCTCTGCAGAAGATATGAGTTATATGTTTTACGACTGCAGAAATCTGAAAAGTATTGATATCAGCAGCTTTGATACATCCTTCGCTACAGATATGAGCAGCATGTTTGCTGGATGCAACTCTCTGACCGAGCTGGACCTGACAGGTCTTAATACGTCCTTCGTTACAGATATGAGCAGCATGTTTTATCACTGCAACTCTCTGCCGGAGCTGGACCTGTCCGGCTTTAATACATCCTCTGTAACAAATATGAGATGGATGTTCAGGTTCTGCAATTCACTGACAAAGGTGGATTTGACCAGTTTTAATACGTCCCTCGTCACAGACATGGACTGCATGTTTGCTGGCTGCAGCTCCCTGACCGAGCTGGACCTGACCGGTTTTAATACGTCCTCCGTTACAGATATGAGCATCATGTTTTCTGACTGCAGCTCCCTGCCGGAGCTGGACCTGACCGGCTTTAATACGTTCGCTGTAACAAATATGACTTTCATGTTTGCTGGCTGCAGCTCCCTGACCGAGCTGGACCTGACCGGTTTTGATACTTCATCTGTCACAAATATGAGTTTCATGTTTATTTCCTGTGAGTCCCTGTCGGAGCTGGATCTGTCCGGATTTGACACGTCTCTTGTCACCGATATGGCCTGTATGTTCTGGAAGTGCAGTATGCTGTCGGAGCTGGACCTGTCCGGTTTTGACACATCATCTGTTACAGAAATGAGGAGCATGTTTAAAGACTGCAGCTCACTGACAGAGCTGGATCTGAGCAGATTTGATATGTCATCACTGACGTCTGCCGACGGAATGCTGGACTTTTCTTCTTCTCAACGTAATATGACGATCATCACGCCCATAGGTCTGTCTAAGGAGATCGCGCTTGATACTTCGGGCGGGAATTACAGTGACGAAGCCGGAAACACCTATACGATCCTGCCAATGAATAAAGATTCCAGCATCAGGATCATAAAGAATGGGAAGATTACTTTTACATCCCAACTTTCTTCTGTAACAGGATCTCCGGGGGAAAACGCTGCACTTACAGCAAAATTCAGCGGTGCGCCGAAGCAGGGCTTATGGCAGTACCGGAATGCAGGAGCAAGTGAATGGACAGACTATAAGCTGGAGACAGAGGAAGGAAATATCAGGAAACTGATTATTCCTGTATCTCCGGACTGGAATGGAAGGTCCGTTCGTCTGATACTTACAGATGTCTGGGGTAAACAGATCATTTCCAGTGAAGCATTAATTACTGTAACGGGTGACATTTCTGTCTGCAGTATTTCTGCTTCACCGATATCCTTTGTATATACGGGAGAAGAGAACCGTCCGCAGCTGACCGTCAAAAAGGGATCGGCCGTTTTCGTGCAGGACAGGGACTATACCGTCACTTATTCCAATAATATTAATGCCGGTACCGGCAAAGCCCTGGTAAAGGGGAAAGGGTGCTGCACAGGCAGTAAGGAAATCACCTTTACGATCAGCAAAGCTGCTCAGAATCTGCAGATCTCCGCATTTCATACCTCGGTTACGGTGGGAATGACCTGCAGGGTGAATGTGAGCGGTGCAGCCGGCAGCGTCACCTTCACCAGCAGCCAGCCTTCGGTAGCCGTGATTTCCGCCGACGGGACCCTGACGGCAGTGTCTCCAGGCAGTACGACTGTTACGGCTTCCGCGGCTGAAACCGCCAATTATGCAGGCGGATCCGCATCCCTGACTATCACAGTCACAGGCGGAGAACCGTCCCAGGGGGAGAAGGACATAGCCCTCTGCACGGTGGCCCTTGCAGAGAACTCCTATCCCTTTACAGGGGCAAATATCGTTCCGGAAGTTACAGTGAAGGACGGGAGTGCAGTCCTGGCGGAAGGAACAGATTATAACTTGACCTGCAGCAATAACCGGGATACGGGCACGGCAAGCGTGCTTATTACCGGTAAAGGAAATTACATCGGGTCTGTGACAAAATACTTTACCATTACCAGAATTGACCAGGAGATGGAGGCGGTCATTTCCGATTCCCTGCTGACTGTAGGAGAAACGGCGGAAATCACGGTCACCGGCAATAAGGGGGACCTTGTTTTTTCATCCTCCGATACTGCAGTGGCCTCTGTGGACGCTGCGGGCCTTGTCACGGCCCTTTCCGCAGGGGAGTCGGTCCTTACTGTCACGGCCAAGATGACCATGAATTACAACAAGGCAGTGGTTCAGATCCCCGTGACAGTAGAAAGCATCCCGGAGGAGACCGGCAGGAGTATAGAGGATCTCAGCTATTCATTCTCCAACTCTGCATCTTCCTTTTCCTATCCCTCAGGCTATAAGATCCCTTTGTCCTCCTATCAGATCATCTACGGGGAAAATACCAGGGCCGAAGCAGTCTTCATGGCCCACTCCAGGTCTGCCTGGGGCGGAAACTGCGCAGGCCTTGCCGCTACATCTGCCCTGATGACCACCGCAGGAGGCGGAGTCTATCCCTACAGCTTCAGGACCGGGGCTTCCGCTCCCAGGGACCTGGCTGTGAAAGATACCAGCAGTGCCCTTTCCATGAATCTGACGACTTTCATAGAGGCTATGCACATCGCTCAGTTCACGGAAGTCTTTTCGAACGAGAGAAAGGCTCACGTGGTCTACACCAGCGCCATTCAGGCAGGGAACAAAAATCTGGATGAACTCTACAACGCGGTAAAGAGCAAGGCGGAGTCGGATATCCCTACAGTCCTGGCCCTGGTCCAGGCGGGCGGCCATGCGGTCCTTGCCTATAAGACAGAGGAAGTGGGAGCTAACGAGTCCAGGGTCTATATCTATGACTCCAACTTCCCTCTTCAGGACCGCTATATCACCTTCTATAAGAACGACGGTCACTATACCCAGTGGTCCTATGACATGGGCGGCTACGGCGAATGGGGCACGGACAGCAGCGCATCCTCTATCTCCTATATTGCCTATGCAACGCTGAAGTCCATCTGGGATAACAGGGGAAATGTGGGAAGAGACGAGGCCAGCCTTGCCTTCGTGAATTCCCAGAACTTTGCGGTCTATGACGTCAACGGAAATCTGGAAGCCATCGTCAGTGACGGAGCCCTTTCCGATAAGACCGGGAAGATCAGCCGGATCGAAGACGA
>ODAI013077924.1_pt1 | contig 27577 bp, 22 predicted proteins | sample 1539321 | NCBI WGS metagenome assembly ODAI01 (sample SAMN02144231, study PRJEB22623) | gut metagenome | biome: sheep rumen | host: Ovis aries | place: New Zealand
CGTTTCCGCATGGAAGAGGAGACCAAGCCCGCTAAGGCAGGCGAGAAGTTCGCTCAGGAGCTTGCTGATCTCTGCGATGATTATGTATGCGACGCATTCGGTTCTTCACACAGAGCACACGCTTCAGTATCAGTAGTTACCAAGTATGTTCGTGAAAAGGGTGGAAACTGCGCAGTTGGATATCTTATGCAGAAGGAGATCGATTTCCTCGGCAATGCTGTTGAGAATCCCGTTCGTCCTTTCGTAGCTATCCTTGGCGGTGCAAAGGTTGCTGATAAGCTTAACGTTATCAACAATCTCCTTGAGAAGTGCGATACCCTCATCATCGGTGGTGGTATGGCTTACACCTTCCTTAAGGCTCAGGGCTATGAGATCGGTAAGTCACTTGTTGACGATGAGAAGATCGATTATTGTAAGGAAATGATGGCAAAGGCTGAAAAGCTTGGTAAGAAGCTTCTTCTTCCCGTTGATGCTGTTACCATCGCTGAGTTCCCTAATCCCATCGACGCTCCCGTTGATACAGTTGTTGTAGATTCAGACAAGATGCCCGCTGACCGTGAGGGATGCGATATCGGACCTAAGTCCCAGGCACTCTTTGCAGAGGCTGTTGCTAACGCAAAGACCGTTGTTTGGAACGGACCTATGGGCGTATTTGAGAATCCTACTCTTGCAGCAGGTACTCTTGCAGTAGCTAAGGCTCTTGCAGATTCTTCAGCTACTACCATCATCGGTGGTGGTGATTCAGCTGCTGCTGTTAACCAGATGGGTCTTGGCGACAAGATGAGCCACATCTCAACAGGTGGCGGAGCTTCCCTTGAGTTCCTTGAAGGAAAGGCTCTTCCCGGAGTTGTAGCTGCGGATGATAAGTAAGATTAGCTTATCGTTATATTTGCTAAAAATAGTTTAATGAACTTAGTGACGGATTTCGCATTTCAAGTATGAGTTCGCTACGTCTCCGCGCCGGCGCAAAATCAGTCTTCGCAAAGAACAAAAACGCCCTCGCTTAACTCGTAACGCTCGCCACATCAGGCGAGCTACTCGAACAAGGCGCTCGGGACCGTTTTATGCTACGACATTTTGCTTGCGCTCCCGACGTGCACCGCTCACCATAGCTTGAAAATGCGAAATCCTGTCGTAAAGTACGTTGATGGAAGTATTGAAATACTAGAAAGTAAGGAGAATATCATGGCAAGAAGAAGAATCATTGCCGGAAACTGGAAGATGAATAAGACTCCCAGCGAGGCAGTTGCTCTCTGCGCAGAGCTTAAGGATCTTGTTAAGAATGATGCGGTTGACGTAGTTTATTGCGTTCCCGCTATCGATATCGTTCCTGTAGTAGAAGCTGTTAAGGGAACTAACGTAGCAGTTGGTGCCGAGAACTTCTACATCGAGGACAAGGGTGCATTCACAGGAGAGATCTCCGCACCTATGCTTGTTGATGCAGGCGTTAAATATGTTATTATGGGACATTCCGAGAGAAGAGACATCTTCGGAGAGAATGACATCCTTATCAATGCAAAGGTTAAGAAGGCATTCGCTGCCGGACTTACTCCCATCCTTTGCTGCGGCGAGTCTCTTGCACTCCGCAAGGCAGGTACCTATAAAGAGTGGATCGAGAGACAGATCACCTGGGACCTTTCCGGCGTAACCGCAGATCAGGTTAAGAAGCTTGTTATTGCTTACGAGCCTATCTGGGCTATCGGTACCGGTGAGACCGCTACTGCTGACCAGGCTGAAGAAGTTTGCGGATTTATCCGTGAGCTTATCGCTAAACTTTATGACAAGGCTACCGCAGAAGAAGTTCGTATTCAGTACGGCGGATCTATGAACGCATCTAACGCTGCTGAGCTTCTTTCAAAGCCCAACATCGATGGCGGTCTTATCGGCGGCGCTTCCTTAAAGCCCGACTTCGGCCAAATCGTTAATGCCTAAGCAATCAGTATCGTGTACTTTATGAAGTATCATATCAAGTCGCTGCATTTTTGCAGCGACTTTTTTTGAATGACACATGGGGACGGGGTTGGGGGCTCATAGTCAGAATAATTTCAAAATTATCTGACTATGAGCCCCCAACCCCGTCCCCATGTGTCATTTCTTTATATCTTTTTTAGAAATTTTATTTTTGTTTTTGAATTTGGACACAAAGTAGCCACATTTTAATGTTATTATCTATTCAACGGTTGAGGTAATCGTACCTACACCACCCACGCAAGTGGGTTCTCATAAATCTCTCTCCTTTTTATAAAAACTCCGCGCAGGCGGAGTTTTTATTTTTTTAAACATGAATTCCAATATATGTACAAAACGTACACTATTGACACAATGTACAAACAACTAAAATATATGAGAAATATACTTCATATATTTGGTAAGTTTTTTGCCGGAAAATTTGATATTATATTATTCAGTGGAGTGAAGCGGGTATCATGATAGAAACAAGATATAGTTTCCCGTAATAACAACTTATCAATTTGGTATAAGAGAAAGAAATATGTCAACATACAGAGAACAAACAAAAAAGATCAATATAGGCGGAAGGGTGATCGGCGGCGGAGAGCCTGTCGCTATCCAGTCTATGACAAATACTAAGACTGAGGATGTGAAATCTACCGTAGAGCAGATACTTCGCCTTGAAAAGGCGGGCTGCGAGATAATCAGATGCACAGTCCCCACATTAGAGGCGGCCGAGGCGATCAAAGAGATAAAAAAGCAGATACATATACCTCTTGTTGCTGATATCCATTTTGACTATCGTATGGCTATCGCCGCTATGGAAAACGGAGCTGACAAGATACGTATCAATCCCGGAAATATCGGAAGTATCGAGAAGATAAAAGCCGTTGTTGACTGCGCAAAGGAAAGAAATATCCCTATAAGAGTGGGTGTGAATTCCGGATCCTTAGAAAAGCCGCTTGTTGAAAAATACGGCGGTGTCACAGCGGAAGGAATCGTAGAGAGCGCTCTTGATAAGGTGCATACTATCGAGGACCTTGGCTACGACAATCTGGTTATCAGTATCAAGTCTTCCGATGTAATGATGTGCGTTAAGGCACATGAGCTTCTTGCGGGAAAGACGGTTTATCCTCTTCACGTAGGCATTACCGAAGCGGGTACGGTAATGAGCGGAAGCATTAAGTCTTCAATCGGCTTAGGTCTTATATTAAATCAGGGAATAGGAGATACGATCCGCGTATCTTTAACCGGAGACCCCGTAGAGGAGATAAAGGCTGCAAAGCTTATTCTCAGGACCCTTGGACTTAGAAAGGGCGGAATAGAGGTTGTATCCTGCCCTACCTGCGGAAGGACGCAGATAGACCTTATTTCTCTTGCTGAACAGGTATCAAAGCTTGTGGAGGATTATCCGCTTGATATCAAGGTTGCCGTTATGGGATGCGTCGTAAACGGCCCCGGAGAGGCAAAGGAGGCTGACCTTGGTATAGCCGGAGGTATCGGAGAGGGAATCCTTATTAAAAAAGGGGAGATAATTAAAAAGGTTCCGGAGAGCGAGCTTTTAAGTACGCTTAAGTACGAGCTTGATAACTGGAACAAAGCCTAATGCATTAAGGATTGATAAAGCAAAAAAGGGTCCTTAAGGCTTTGGCAAAAAACTTAAAGTTACAGGTGGTTTGTTTTGGTAGACAAAAGCTTTTTTGAGGTATTTCCTACATTACAATTAAAGAGTAAAGCATCCGATTTCTTTTCGGATACACTGATAAAAAAAGTTGCCGCGACAAAGGACAGACATGTTCTTCGTATATATGTGCTTTCGGAGCATGTAATCCCCAAGTCCATCGTTTTTGAAGTTGAGGACGAAATAAGAAAGCAGTTCTCAAAGGCCTGCGGACAAGATCCGGAGGAGTTTTCCGTCACCATCATCGAGCAGTTTGACCTATCGGACAGCTACGACCTTAAGCATGTTCTGGAAATCTATAGAGACAGCATGGAGGCCGAGCTTATGAGCAGGTCCCTTACTCTGTATAATGCTTTTCATGGGGCTAAGGCTGAGGTTGTTGATGAAACATCTCTACATCTTCAGATTCCGGATATTTTCTTATATCGCGACAAGGAAAATGAATTAAAAGACTACCTTTTAAATGTTTTAAACAACAGATTTATGCTTCACGCTACTATAAGTGTGGAGTATTTTGAGGTGCCCGAAAACGAATACCAGAAAGAGATTGAATTTAAGTTAGACCTTAGGGTTAAGGAGATAGAAAAAAAACTCGGTTACGGCGTAGAAAAGGATACCATCTACATAGGCGATGTAGTTAAAGAAAAATCTTCATCGGGAGAAAGCGCGAAAAAAGATTCCGAAAACGCTTCTTCCAAAGGCGGTAACAGCACGGAGAGCGCAAAAGGCGGGACGGAGCCTGCTAAAAGCGGGTCAGGGGAGTCCGGTGCTTCCGGAAAAGATGCTGCAGGCGAAGCAAAAGAAGCCGAAAACAGCAAAGTATCTAAATTCCAAAAAGGTGGCGAAAAAGGCTCCTTTAATAAGGGCGGCTTTAAGAGCGGTTACTCCAGAGGAAGAAATAACGGCGAGCTTAAGTGGACCGATGCTCCGGATGTTATATACGGACGTGAGATCGAGCCGGAGGCTGCCCTTACAAAGATCGAGGATATCGTAGGAGAGATAGGAGAAGTTGTGGTACAGGGACAGGTTATGTCCGCTGAGCCCATAACCCTTAAAAACCGTCCTGACAGTACAATCTACACCTTTGAGATCACAGACTATACGGATTCTATCTCCGTTAAGATTTTTATTCAGACAGATAAAATTAAGGAGCTTGAAAAAGAGCTCAAAATAGGAAGCTTTGTTAAAGTAAAAGGACTTGCATCTTACGACAGATTCGCCCATGAGATAACCATTGGCAACCTATCTTCAATAACAAAATCTACGAGCTTCGTCAAGTCCCGTGAGGACCTTGCACTCCACAAAAGAGTAGAGCTTCACTGCCATACAAAGATGAGCGATATGGATGCTGTATCCGAACCAAAGGATATTGTTAAGCGCGCGTATAAATGGGGACACAGAGCAATCGCCATAACTGACCACGGCGTAGTTCAGGGATTTACCGACGCGGGACATGCCTGGGACGATCTCTGGAAAGCAGAAAAAGGAAAACGCGCCGAGGCAGGCGACAAGAATCCCGACAGACAGGACTTCTTTAAGGTTTTGTACGGAGTGGAGTGCTACCTTGTTGACGACCTTTTGAAGGTTGTGATGGATGACAAGGACTGCGGATTTGATTCGGAATTTGTTGTTTTTGATATAGAGACAACAGGCTTCTCTCCTGTAAATGACCGCATAATCGAAATAGGTGCCGTCAAGGTAAAGGACGGAAATATAATTGACCGCTTCTCGGTATTTGTTAATCCCGAGAGGCCTATTCCTTATGAAATTGAAAAGCTTACATCGATATCGGATGCTGACGTATCCGAGGCCGAGACCATCGATATAGTTTTGCCCAAATTCCTTGAATTTTGCGAGGGCTGCGTCCTCGTTGCCCACAATGCTGAGTTTGACGTCAACTACATCAAGGCAAACTGCGAAAGACTCGGATATCCCAGGGAGTTTACCTATATGGATACCCTGCTTTTATCAAGGGTTCAGCTGCCGGGGCATGCCAAATACACCCTTGATGCGGTTGCAAAGCTTCTTAATATAGTTTTAGGACACCACCATCGTGCGGTTGACGATGCGGAATGTACCGCCCTTATCTTTATAAAGCTGATGAACCAGCTTTCCTCCGAGGGTTATACAAAGCTTGCGCAGATAAACGAAAAAGCGGGATCCAGCAAGGAAGCCATCTCAAAGATGAGATCCCATCACTGTATTATCCTTGCGAAAAACGACCTTGGAAGAGTGCATCTCTATCACCTTATAAGCGAGTCCCACTTAGACTACTTCAGCGGAAGATTTCCTATCGTCCCGAAGAGCAGAGTACAAAAATACCGTGACGGACTGATCGTGGGAAGCGCCTGCGAAGCGGGTGAGCTCTACAGGGCCCTTGTTGAGGGAAAGACTGAGCAGCAGATATCGAGACTGGTGGAGTTTTACGATTATCTCGAGATCCAGCCCGTTGGAAACAACGCCTATATGGTGGATGCCATAGATAAAAAGAAGCTTGACAACGGCGAAGTCCTTATGGAAAAGAGATTCAAGAATATAAACTCTCTTGATGATATAAGAAATATAAACAGAAGAGTTGTAGAGCTCGGAGAGATATTTCATAAGCCCGTTGTGGCAACCTGCGATGTTCATTTCTTAGACCCTGCTGACGAGATTTACAGGCGTATCATCATGGCGGGAAAAGGCTTCGATGATGCAGACAGACAGCCCCCTCTTTATCTTCATACCACAGAGGAGATGCTTGAGGAGTTCCAGTACTTAGGCCCTGAAAAAGCCAAAGAAGTAGTTGTTACAAATACAAATATGATCGCGGATATGTGCGAGACCATAGCTCCCGTTAGACCGGATAAGTGCCCTCCCGTTATCCCCGATTCGGATAAGACGCTGACAGAAATCTGCTACAACAGAGCTCATGAAATATATGGCCCCGAACTTCCAAAGATCGTTGAGGAAAGACTTGAAAGAGAGCTTCACTCAATAATATCCAATGGTTTCGCCGTTATGTATATCATCGCCCAAAAGCTGGTTTGGAAATCCGTGGAGGACGGCTATCTTGTAGGAAGCCGTGGATCCGTAGGAAGCTCCTTTGTGGCTACTATGTCGGGTATTACGGAGGTTAACCCTCTAAGTCCCCACTATATCTGTCCTAAGTGCCATTTCGTTGACTTTGACAGTGAAGAGGTTAAAAAGTACGGCGGTAAAGCCGGTATCGATATGCCCGACAGAAACTGTCCCGTTTGCGGAGAACCCTTAAAGAAGGAAGGCTTTGATATTCCTTTCGAAACATTCCTTGGATTTAAGGGTGATAAGGAGCCGGATATCGACCTTAACTTCTCCGGTGAGTACCAGGCAAAGGCACATAAATACACCGAGGTTATTTTCGGCTCGGGACAGACCTTCCGCGCCGGAACTATTTCCGGTCTTGCGGATAAGACCGCATACGGATATGTTAAAAAGTATTTTGAGGAAAGAGGAGTCTCTAAAAGAGGCGCTGAGATAAACAGGATCGTTCAGGGATGTATGGGCGTAAGAACAAGTACAGGCCAGCATCCCGGCGGAATCGTAGTACTGCCCGTAGGAGAGGATATTTGTTCCTTTACCCCTGTCCAGCACCCGGCAAACAAGCCTATTCCTACTATAACAACGCATTTCGATTACCACTCAATAGACCATAACCTTCTTAAGCTTGATATTCTCGGACACGATGATCCTACTATGATCAGAATGCTCCAGGATCTTACAGGCCTCGATCCCGTTAAGGATATTCCCCTTGACGGAAAAGACGTTATGAGCCTATTCCAGAATACCGATGCCTTGGGCGTAACTCCCGCTGACCTCGGAGGAACGCAGCTGGGCGCTCTTGGCATACCCGAATTCGGTACCGACTTTGCTATGGGGATGCTTATGGAGACAAAGCCCCAGGCCTTTTCAGACCTTGTACGTATTTCCGGACTGTCCCACGGTACCGCTGTTTGGCTTGGCAATGCACAGGACCTTATCAGGGAAGGAAAAGCTACGATTTCAACGGCGATCTGTACCCGTGACGATATTATGACCTACCTTATCAGTATGGGTATGGAGTCTGAGAAATCCTTCAAGATCATGGAGGCGGTACGTAAAGGCATTGTGGCTAAGGGAAAGAGCGACAAGTGGCCCGAGTGGAAGGAAGATATGAAGGCCCATAACGTTCCCGACTGGTATATCGAATCCTGCCAGAAGATCGAGTATATGTTCCCCAAGGCCCATGCTGCCGCCTATGTTATGATGGCCTGGAGGATCGCTTACTGCAAGATCCACAGACCCCAGGCATATTACTCCGCCTACTTCAGTATCCGTGCGAAGGCATTTTCCTATGAGATAATGTGTACCGGAAAAGCTACAAGAGAAAGATATCTCGCGGACTTTAGAAAGAGAAAAGCGGATCTCGACGCAAAGGTTGAGGGCGTACAAAAGTTTTCTCCCAAGGAAGAGGGACAGTTCTCGGATCTTCGCGTAGTGGAAGAGATGTGCGCAAGAGGATACGACTTTGTTCCTATAGATATATTCAAGGTTAAGGCCCGCCTTTTCCAGGTGACGGATGACGGAAAGATCATGCCTTCCCTTACCAGTATCGAAGGTCTCGGAGAAACTGTTGCGGACTCCATAGTAGAAGCCGCAAAGGACGGCCCCTTCCTCTCGAAACAGGATTTCAGGGAAAGATCCCATGCATCACAGACAATAACCGATGGATTGGTACGTTTGGGTATCTTAAAAGACCTGCCGGAAACCAACCAGATATCGCTGTTTGATTTTATGTAAAAGGAGCTCGTAAAAAAGTTTTTAAAAAAATAAAAAAAGTACTTGCATTATTTTTAGCTTTATAGTAATATAAGCAAGTCGCGTGAACAAAGCGAGCTTGTGGCTGGTTGGTCAAGGGGTTAAGACGCCGCCCTCTCACGGCGGAATCAGGGGTTCGATTCCCCTACCAGCTGCGCTTTATTCAATTAGAAAATTGAACAGCCCAACCCAAATGAAGTCTTGAGGAATGTCCCTCAAGATTTTTTCATTAAAGGGGAAATCAAAAAGGAGCGTTTGAAAAATGTCAAAGAATCTTGTAATTGTTGAGTCACCTGCAAAAGTTAAGACAATTAAAAAATTCCTTGGTAAAGATTTTGAAGTAGCAGCAAGCCAGGGCCATATTCGCGATCTGCCCAAGAGCTCCCTCGGAATCGATATCGAGAATGACTACGAACCTAAGTATATCACCATCCGCGGAAAGGGAGACCTTGTAGCGGAGCTTAAAAAACTTGTCAAAAAATCCGATGCCGTATATCTTGCAACCGACCCTGACCGTGAGGGAGAGGCTATTTCGTGGCATCTTTTCCACATTTTAAAACTTGAGAACAAACCTACCTACCGTATTACATTCAATGAGATCACAGAGAATGCCGTTAAGGAATCCTTAAAGAATCCCAGAGAGATCAATATGGATCTTGTCGATGCACAGCAGGCAAGACGTATTCTTGACCGTATGGTGGGATACCGTATTTCACCCGTTCTTTGGGCAAAGGTAAAGCGCGGCCTTTCCGCCGGACGAGTTCAGTCCATCGCTCTTCGCATTATCTGCGACAGAGAAAAGGAGATCGAGGAGTTTATTCCCGATGAGTACTGGTCTCTTGATGCGCTTATAAACGTTGAGGGAGAGAAAAAGCCCATCGTTGCCAAGTACTACGGCGATGCAAGCGGTAAGGTTGAGTTAAAAAACGAGAAACAGGTTAATGAAGTTTTAGAGGCTATAAAGAAGGCGAAGTTTAAGGTTACCGATGTAACCGTTGGTGAACGTATCAGAAAGTCACCCCTTCCTTTTACAACATCTACTCTTCAGCAGGAAGCCAGCAAGGTACTTAACTTTTCAACCTCAAAGACTATGCGCCTCGCGCAGCAGCTCTATGAAGGCGTTGAGATAAACGGAGAGGGCGTAGGCCTTATCTCTTATCTTCGTACAGACTCCACAAGAGTTTCCGAAGAAGCCGAGAAGATGGCTCACACCTTTATCGCAGAGCATTATTCCGATGAGTATCAGGGAAGCAAGCAGCCCGAGGATTCTAAGGGCAAAAAAATCCAGGATGCCCACGAAGCGATCCGTCCCACGGATGTAAACCGTATCCCTTCGGAACTTAAGAGTCAGCTCTCAAGAGATCTTTTAAGACTCTATACTCTTATCTGGAAAAGATTTCTGGCCAGCAGAATGGCACCTGCGAAGTATGAAAATACTAACGTTAAGATAAGCGCGGGAGAGCATGTTTTCTCATTATCCGCCAGCAGATGTACTTTTGAAGGCTTTATGAGCGTATATACTACCGATGAGGACAAGGAAGAGGAAAACTCCCTTACCGGTGCAATAAGTAAGAGCAGCAAACTGAAACTAAAGGAGCTTGATCCCAAGCAGCACTTTACTCAGCCCCCCGCTCACTTTACCGAGGCTTCTCTTGTCAGAACTCTCGAGGAAAAGGGCATCGGACGTCCCAGTACCTACGCTCCTACAATTACAACCATCATCTCAAGGCGTTACGTTGCAAAGGAAGGAAAGGCGCTTTTTGCAACGGAGCTCGGAAATGCCGTAAATGACATTATGGTAGAGGCTTTCCCCACCATCGTGGACGAGAGCTTTACCGCTAATCTTGAGACCCTTCTTGACGGAGTTGAAAGCGGAGATGTAAAGTGGAAGACCATCGTTGAGAATTTCTATCCCGATCTCGACGAGGCCGTTAAGGCAGCCGAGAAAAAGCTTGAGAAGGTCAAGATAGCCGATGAGCTCTCCGACGAGATCTGCGAGGAGTGCGGAAAACGTATGGTCATCAAGTACGGTCCCCACGGGAAGTTCCTTGCATGCCCCGGCTTCCCCGATTGCCGTTTTACAAAGCCTTTCTACGAAAAGATCGGTGTTCCCTGTCCTAAATGCGGCAAGGATATCGTAATGAGAATGTCAAAGAAGGGCCGCAGATACTACGGATGTATCGGATATCCCGATTGCGACTTCATCTCCTGGGATAAGCCCGTAGCCGAGAAATGCCCTAAGTGCGGAAGCTTTATGGTGGCGAAGGGCAAGCATAATCTTTGCAGCAACAAGGAATGTGGCTATAAAGCATAAACATTTTGAATCTTTACTTAGAAGCTTTGAATTTGAATAATAATTAGAGAATTGATGTAGAATTTTCTGATAATTCAATTGAAATGAGCCATAAAACATGATATACTGTACACAACTTGGAGATTTTACGCCATTTTTATGGCCGGAGGGTACGAATGGGTAGTGTATCATTATTGGACAAGACTAGAAAGATCGGAAAGCTGCTGCATAACAACAATACCAGTAAAGTCGTTTTTAATGATATCTGCGATGTTATGAAAGAGATCCTTGCATCCGATATACTTGTTATAAGCCGAAAAGGAAAAGTACTCGGCGTAGGCTTTTACGATGGTATTGAGGTTATAGATGAGCTGGTTTCGAGTAAGGTCGGAGAGTTTATCGATCCTATGCTTAACGAGAGATTCCTCGGGATCCTCTCCACAAAGGAAAACGTTAATCTCGCAACCCTTGGATTTGAAAAGACCGATACCGCCAAGTTCCAGGCCATCATCACACCCATTGAGATAGCGGGAGAGAGGCTTGGTACTCTCTTTATCTACAAGAACGGAAAGCAGTATGATATCGACGATATAATCCTTTGCGAGTACGGAACTACCGTTGTGGGACTGGAGATGCTTAGATCTGTCAACGAGGAAAACGCCGAGGAGACCAGAAAGATCGCCGTTGTCAAATCCGCCATCAGTACTCTTTCCTACTCTGAGGTTGAGGCCATCATCCATATCTTCGACGAACTCGGCGGCACGGAAGGAGTCCTTGTTGCCAGCAAGATAGCCGACAAGGTTGGTATTACGAGATCTGTTATCGTAAACGCTCTGAGGAAGTTTGAGAGTGCCGGGGTTATCGAATCGAGATCCTCGGGAATGAAGGGCACATACATAAAGGTCGTTAATGATGTCGTTTTCGATGAGATTGAGCAGCTTCGAAGGACGATGAATTAGTTTTTAGTTAATTTTATACGAAAAGGATTTAAAGGTTTCCCTTAAGCACGAATGGATTTTGTGCATTATGTGGAAACCTTTTTAGGTTTTTCCCCAATATTGAAAATGGGACCTTGTTGTGGTAATATGATATCTGTATATCACATATATTGGGGGTAGTGCGCGCAAACAGAGCTTATTTTGTGCTCGGAAAGGTAATTATGATCGGAACAAACGCATTTGATTACATTAATGTTTTAGAGAAGGCCGCCGATGCCTCCTGGCTTAGGAACGAAGCCATAGCCAACAACATAGCCAATGTGGATACCCCTAATTACAAGCGCCAGGACGTGGATTTTGAGAGCGTCCTTGCGAGAGAGCTGGGAAACAATGTACTTGTGGACACGGATACAAAGGTTTCAAGAGTAAATCTTTCCCACTTAAGAGTCGGAACATACACCGACGCTGCCAATTTCTCTTACAGACTCGACGGAAACAACGTTGATATTGAGAATGAAAACGTATATCTGGCTCAAAACCAGCTTAAATATCAGGGACTTATTAAGAGCATTACGCAGGAGTTCCAAAACCTTCAGGCCGTTATGAGAAAGTAGTTTTTCGGAAAGATAAGAGGGCATAGATATGAGTTTATTTACTTCTTTTGATACAAGTGCATCGGGACTTACGGCCCAGAGATACCGTATGGATATTATCGCCGAGAACGTTGCAAACGCCAACACTACCCGCACCGAGGACGGAGATCCTTACAGGAGAAAAGTCGTAGTCTTCGAGGAAAAGGGCGTCAGAAACAGCGACTCCTTCAGCCATGTTCTCGGGAATGTTTCCAAGAATTATGCAGGAAAGGGTGTTAAGGTGGCAAAAGTTTTCGAGGACAATGTCACCGAGATGAATATGGTTTACGATCCTTCAAACCCTGATGCGGATGAGAACGGATACGTTACCTACCCCAATGTAAATATTATTACAGAGATGACAAACCTTATTGACGCCAGCCGCTCATACGAGGCTAACGCCACCGCTTTTAATGCCAGCAAGTCCATGGCCCAGAGAGGACTTGAACTGGGACAGTAGCAGGTATTTTCATAAGCCGTGAAAAATGATGATAAGCTTTAACTTTTAATATTCAGAGGTAGAGTATGAACGCAGCTATGGTACGCGCTATGACAGGCGCAACAAATGATGTCACAAAGCTGACAAATGTAAAAGGTCTTGGAATGGACAGTTCCGGAGTAAAGACCGATGGAACTATGTTTGAGGCTGCTTTGAACAGTGCCATAAACAATATTACAAGGACAAACAGCTATCTGTCCGATGCCGAGAATCAGGAAATTCTCTTTGCTCTCGGAGAGAGTGATTCGACACACGATCTTACAGTTGCTCTCGAAAAGGCATCAACAGCCCTTCAGTATACTGTTGCCATAAGAGACAGAGTCCTTGATGCTTACAAGGAACTTATGCAGATCCAGATTTGATCTTTTATGCTCTAAATAAAGAATCCCCAATAAAGGAGGCACATTCCAATGCCTGAATGGTTACGGAATATCTTTAACAAAATAAAGGAATGGTGGCTTAAATTTACCACAAGGCAAAAGATGATAATCATCTTCCTTACCATTGTTGCCATTATCACATTTATCGTGATCCTTACGGTGGTGACCCGTCCCAAGTTTACAACCATTCGCGTATCTGAGACTACCAAGGAATCCAACGAAATAACAACGATCCTTGAAGATGCCGGGATCGAGTACCGCATATCTTCAAACGCCCTTGTTATAAGCGTTAAGACAGAAGACCTTGCCTCCGCAGAGCTTGCTCTTGCTTCCTCGGGATATGTGCCGGACAGCTTTTCTCTTTCGGACGCGCAAAGCTCCTCCCTTTCAACAACTACTCTCGACAGACAGAGAAGCTACCAGAAGTATGACGAGACAGGGATCGTCAATATGATCAAGACCATCGAGGGTGTTAAGGGAGTAAAGGTTAAGATACACGTTCCCAATGATGTGGGAACCCTTTTATCTGAGCAGCAGGAGTCTTCCGCCTGGATCCAGCTTGAGACAGGCGTAACCTTTAATGCGGGTTCAGCCCAGGGAATCGCAAAAGCGGTTGCCACCTGCCTCGGAAGCCAGACTACTTCAAATATCACTATCCTTGATGATGACGGGAATATGCTCTTTGTAGGAGGAGACGATTACACCACAGCGGGTATCGCCAACTCCATGCAGGAGCTTCAAAATACCGCCGAATCCTATATTTCAAATCAGGTTAAAAAGGTTCTTTACGGTACAAACCAGTACAACAATATCGAGGTTACAAGCCACCTTGATATGGACTACGCCAACTACGAGGATACCGTTAAAGAGTATTCCGTTACGGGCGACAGAACCGAAGGTTACTTATCCCATCAGGAAAATTATGAGTCCGAGTCTACAAACGGAGTAGGGGGAGTACCCGGAACCGATTCAAACGGTGAGGGACAGACCTATGTATACCAGGATGCTGAAAACAGCGAGTCCTCAACTGCGGAGACTATAAGCGATTATCTTCCCAATGAACATTCAAGATACGCTGTGATCCCCGCGGGCTCCATTGATTACGGAAAGTCATCCCTTTCCATCGCGGCTATCTCTTTCAGAGAGCTTTACGAAAAGGATGCCAAGACTATGGGACTTTTGGACGGTATCAGCTGGGATGAGTACAAGCTTGCAAATTCTTCGGATACAAAGCTTGAGGTTGACGAAGAGTTCTACCGTATGGTGTCGAACGCAACCGGAGTTCCGGTTGAAAATATTACTATTGTCGCGTACGAGTCCCCTCTTTTCTACGACAAGGAAAGCCTTAACGTAAGCTGGACTACGGTTCTTTCCGTAGCGCTGTTTTTACTCATCCTTATCCTTCTCGTAGTTGTAGTTTTGAGGAGCATGGCAGTCAAGAAGGAAGAGCCTCAGGAGGAGGAGCTTTCTGTGGAGACTATTTTGCAATCTACGCCTGAATCTACTATCGAGGATATCGATGTGGAGACAAAATCCGAAACCAGAAAAATGGTGGAGAAATTCGTGGACGAAAATCCCGAAGCTGCTGCTATACTGCTTAGAAACTGGCTTACCGACGAATGGTAAAAAGGAGATATTATGGCAAGAGGTTCTTCTGAATCATCAATTTCAGGATTACAAAAGGCCGCAATACTGCTCATCGTTTTAGGACCTGAGCGGTCTGCGGGAATATTCAAACATCTCAAGGAAGAGGAAATAGAAGAGCTTACTCTTGAGATTGCCAACACAAGAAGCGTTACTCCACAGGTAAAAGAGGACGTTATAAACGAGTTCTATGAGGTCTGCCTTGCACAGCAGTATATCGCGGAAGGCGGTATCACATACGCCAAGGAACTTTTGGAAAACGCTCTCGGAAACGACAAGGCTATGGAGGTTATCGGACGACTTACCGCATCATTACAGGTTAAGCCCTTTGAGTTTGTACGTAAGACCGATGCATCACAGCTCATCAACTTTATTCAGGATGAGCACCCTCAGACCATCGCCCTTATCCTTTCATATCTGTCCCCTCAGCAGGCAGGACAGATCATCGCGGCTCTTGCTCCCGACAGACAGGCGGACGTTGCAAAGCGTATCGCTGTTATGGACAGAACAAGCCCCGATATCATCAAGGAGGTGGAGAAAGTGCTGGAGTCAAAGCTTGCTTCCCTCGTCAACCAGGATTACACCATTATCGGCGGTGTCGACTCAGTTGTTGAAATCCTCAACTCCGTTGACCGTGGTACCGAGAAACATATTATGGAATCTCTCGAGATCGAAGAGCCCGAGCTTGCCGACGAGATCAGAAAGAAGATGTTCGTATTCGAGGATATCCTCCTTCTCGACGACAAGTCCATACAGCGTGTGCTTAGAGACGTTGATAACAATGACCTCGGAATCGCACTTAAGGGTGCTAACGAGCAGGTTCAGAACGCGATATTCAACAACCTTTCAAAGCGTCTTGCTACCATGATCCGAGAGGATATGGAGTTCATGGGCCCTGTCCGTATGAAGGATGTTGAGGAAGCGCAGCAAAAGATCGTTAACATCATACGTAAGCTGGAGGATGCCGGCGAGATCATTATTTCCAGAGGCGGAGGCGACGAGATAATTGCCTAATCTTTTGAAAACATCTTATGTGAATATCAGCAATAAAGATAAGCGCGTTATTGATATGAATGCGCTTATGGAAGCCAAGCTCGAAAAGATGCGCCAGGAAGAGCAAAGAAAAGCCCAGGAAAGATTTGTAGCCGGACTTAACGCCGAGGTTGTTGACGAAAACGGCGAGCCCGTAGAAGGCGCAGAGGGCGAAGGCGTGGAAGGCCTTTTTGCGGAAATGGGCGAAGATGCGGATTTGGACGGCGAGGTAAGCGCGTCTGGTGAAGCTGGCGGCTCAAATATAGGCCCATCCGCTTTTATAGATAAAGCAAATAAAGAAGCTGCTATGATCATCGAAAAGGCCAATTTAGAGGCGAGTGAGATCATAGAAAACGCAAGGGCAAGGGCTCAGGCGGACGCCGACGGCATATATGCCGAGGCGAATGAGCGCGGCTATAATGAAGGGTCGGAAAGAGCAAGAGCCGAATACGAAGAAAAAAAGGCGCAGCTGGCGGAGAGGGAAAAACAGCTCGAGGCGCAGTACGCGGAGAGCTTTGAATCCATAGAGACCGAGCTTGTTGATACCATCACAGATATCTATGAGTATATTTTTAATATTGACCTGTCCGGCGAAAGAGGGATCCTTCTCCACCTGATAGAGGGGGCAATGCGAAAGATTGAAGGGACGAAGAGCTTTTTCGTCCATGTATCCGCGGAAGACGCGGCTTACGTTACGATGCAAAAGAAAACACTTGAAGCAGCGGCTACTCACCCTGACAGCATCGTCGAGGTGATAGAGGATATATCTCTTTCAAAGAACCAGTGCTTTATCGAGACTGACGGAGGGATCTTTGACTGCGGTCTGGATACTGAACTTACAGAGCTTTCAAACAAGCTTAAAGTACTATCTTACGAGAAAAAATCATATTAGACTTTAAGAATAGATGGCTGCACAAATAGACATTAAAAAATATAATAAAGTCAAGGAAATGAGCTTTTTCCTTAAAAAAGGCAAGGTCGTAAACGTGGTCGGCCTTACCATAGAATCCGCGGGCCCCGATGCAAAACTCGGGGATTTGTGTATTATAAAGCCCGAGGATGAGGATGGGGAAATGCTTAAACCTATTATGGCGGAGGTCGTAGGCTTTAGGGATAAAAAGACGCTTCTGATGCCCTATGATGCTACAGACGGTATCGGACTCGGAAGCATAGTTGAAAATACCGGCTATCCCCTTAGAGTGGCGGTATCCGATGCACTCCTCGGAAAGAGTTTAAACGGACTCGGAATCCCTACAGACGGTGTCCCGGTTGAAGGAGAGTATTATCCGGTTGACGCCACAGCTCCCGATCCCTTAAAAAGGGAGATCATCGACGAGGTTTTGCCTCTCGGAGTAAAGGCGGTTGACGGGCTTATAACCATAGGAAAAGGTCAGCGTATCGGAATCTTTGCGGGCTCCGGCGTAGGTAAATCTACGCTGATGGGTATGTTTGCGAGAAATACGAAGGCGGATATCAACGTTATCGCTCTTATCGGAGAGCGTGGAAGAGAGGTGCGCGAGTTTATAGAGCGTGACCTCGGGGAAGAAGGTATGAAGCGCAGCGTCGTCGTTGTGGCAACAAGCGACAGACCCGCTCTTGAGCGTAAAAAGGCCGCTATGACGGCTACCGCTATAGCTGAGTACTTCAGGGACCGCGGAAAAGATGTTCTCCTTATGATGGACTCTTTAACCCGTTTTTCTATGGCCCAAAGAGAGATAGGTCTTGCAAGCGGCGAACCACCGGTTACCAGAGGATATCCGCCGAGCGTTTACTCGGAGATGCCTAAGCTCCTTGAAAGAGCAGGAAGAAACGACAAAGGATCAATCACGGGACTGTACACGGTCCTCGTAGACGGAGACGATTTTAACGAGCCTATCACAGATACCGCAAGAAGTATTCTTGACGGACATATTATGCTTGACAGAAGGCTGGGACATAAAAACCATTACCCTGCCATTGATGTCTTGCAGAGCATCTCAAGATGTATGAGTATGATCGCGGACAAGGAACATAAAGTAGCCGCAGGCAAGCTTAAAACCGTCCTTGCGACGTACAATGAGGCGGAGGATCTTATAAATATCGGTGCCTATAAAAACGGCTCAAATCCCAAGATCGATTACGCTATTTCCAAGATAGATGAGGTCAATGCGTTCCTTTGCCAGGAAACTGATGAGAAATTTACCTTTGAGGAAAGCATAAATATGCTCCGGGAGCTTTTTGAAGATTAATGGCAAGATTTAAGTTTTCTCTCCAGAATGTGCTGGATATCAAAGTTCAGATGGAAACCCTGGCAAAGCAGGAGTTTTCCGCCGCATCGGCAGCGCTTTCAGAGGAGGAGGAAAAGCTCCGGGGGCTGAACCTAAAAAAAGAGAGTCTTGAAGAAGAGGCAAAAAAGCTACTTCTCGGAAACCTTAATTTCAGGGATATCGACGATAACCAGCTTGCCATAATGCAGACAAAGGAAGCAATACAGAATCAGGAAAAAGCCGTAAAAAAGGCCGAAGAAGCCTTAGAGCAGGCAAGAGTTAAGATGGCGGAAGCCGTTATGGAGAGAAAGACCTACGACAGGCTCCGGGAAAAGGCCTTTGAAGAATACAGACTTGAAGAAAACAGAGCCGAAGGAAAGACCATAGACGAGCTTACGAGCTATGTCCACGGACGGAAGGCTGTGTCTGAAAAGTAAGCTAAAAAAGTATATAAAGGGAACTTAAAATGGCTAAAAATATGACGCCGGAAGAAAAGGCGGCAGCGGAAGAGCGTAAAAAGCTCGAAAACGAAAAGAAACAACTTAAAAAAGACCAGGCCAAATCCAAAGCCGAGGCGAAAAAGAGAGCAAAAGAGATCGCCAAGCAGGAAGAGGCTCTTGACGAGGAAAAGGAAGGAAACGGATTTGTTACTTTTCTTGCCACTGTTTTTATCGTCGTTTTGTGGCTTGCGGTGGTCGTTGTTGTAATAAAGCTTGATGTGGGCGGATTCGGAAGCTCTGTTATGACCCCGATCTTAAAGGATGTTCCTATCTTAAACGCCATCCTTCCCAAGAGCACCCAAAGCATCACGGGAGATCCCGACAGCTACGGCGGATACACCTCTCTTGAGGAGGCGGTAAACCAGATCGCGGTCCTCGAGATGCAGCTTGATTCTCTTCAGACCTCAAATACCGCTAAAGACGAGCAGATTGCCGAGCTTACTGCGGAGGTTACAAGGCTCAAGGAATTTGAAAAGATGCAGGTGGAGTTTCAGCGTATCAGAAACCAGTTCTATGAAGAGGTTATTTACGCCGAGAACGGACCCGGTGCGGAAGAATACAGAAAATACTACGAGACTATGGACCCCACAACTGCGGAATATCTCTACAAACAGGTTGTGGCACAGCTTGAGGCAGACGCCGAAATCCAGGCTTACGCCCTTGCATACTCGTCTATGAAGCCCAAGCAGGCTGCGGGAATCTTCGAGGAGATGACCGATGCCGACGGACTTAAGCTTGCCGCTAAGATACTGCAGGCTATGACCGCCGAGGACAGAGGAAAGATCCTCGGAGTTATGGATGCGGAAGTGGCTGCGAAGCTTACAAAGATCATGGACCCTGACAATTAGGGTCCATGAAAAAATATGCGGAATATTTTAACTTTGCCCTAAATATTTAATATAATTCTCCGATAAAGAAGATGAAGTCCTAAAATAATTTCATACAGAAAGGAGAACGCTATGGGCAGCACATCCGTTAAAGATGTGGGAAATCTGCTTGATGGTTTGAGCATCGGAGCTCAGAGCATGATGATGGGTAAGATTTCCACAGACGCTAAAAGCGCATCGCTTGGATTCAAGAGCTTTCTGACTGCGGGACAGGCAGATATGGAAGCCGCAGCTCCAAAGGTTAGTTCCACAGCGATGGACAAAAATCCTGCGTACAAAGGTGAAGATACCTCGGACCGAATTGCCGGAGAGGACAAGGCTGATGCCGGAAAGACAACAGCCGCCGATAAAAAGCAGGACACCGAAAATGAAAATGCCGATAAAACCATCGGCAAACCTGTTAAGGGACAGGGATTATCCGAAAAGAGCCCTAAAGTAACAGCCGATGATGAAGCTGTTGTTACGGGAGTTTTAGAGGAAGCGGCAGCTACGCTTCTTAACCGGATTATCGAGATTTTGGATATCACTCCCGAGGAAGCTCAAAATATCATGGACGATATGAGTATTGAAAATACGGAGCTTCTTAATCCCGAGACGCTTTCTGCTTTTGCTCTTCGTGCGATGGGTGAAGAGGATTCCCTCTCACTTCTTACAAACGAAACCCAATTTGAGCAATTTCAGAATATCAATCAGGCACTTGAAGAGGTACTTTCAAAAGAAAGTCCCTTTGAGGGCATAAACGTTTCCGAGCTCAGAGATATCGCAGTCGGAGAGTTTGAGATCGCAGATGATGCAATCCCCGCAAAGGAGATCATCCCCGAAGAAGCCTTTAAGCCCGAAGAGGTAAGGGAAGAGATAAAGCCTGTAAAGCAGCAAGGCGATAAGGAAATCGCCGCCGATTTAGAGCAGGTGGAGACAGCTTCCGGAAGTACCTTGGGAGCAAGAGCCCTTCTTAAAAACTCATCCCAGCATTTTGAGGGAAGAGGAAATGAAGGCGGAAGAGGAGAACTTGGTTCAGGAATTAACTTCGCCCAGCAGCTTGTTACAGAAGCTTCTGCGCCCCTTGAAGCAGACTTTGCAGGGCAGATAAGGGAAGCCGTATCTCCTCAGGAGATTGCGAACCAGATAATGGATTATATGCGTTCACAGGTTAAGCCGGATATGCAGACTCTCGAGATGCAGCTTCACCCCGCGTCCCTCGGAAATATCCAGATAAATCTGGTACATAAGGACGGAGCTGTTACCGCAAACTTCATCGCAGCCGATGAACAGGTAAGAGCAGTCTTAGAGAACCAGATGATACAGCTTCAGGAGAGATTCGAAGAACAGGGCATCAAGGTTAATTCCATTGAAGTATCCGTCGGAGCTCAGCTAAGCGATCAAAACCTTTCCGAAGGAAGCGGAGAGAATAAAGAGGGCGAGAGCAAGGATAAAAACAAGGTCAGAAAGATAAGCTTTGCTTCTGACTTTGAGGATGAGGACCTCGAGGGACTTGAAGACGACGAGCGCATAGCGGCCGAGATGATGGCTGCAAACGGACAGACGATGGATGCCCGTGCATAAGAAAGGAGTACCTCTATGGCATTAATGGCAGCTATAAAGGATGGACAGGTGGTTGAGACTGCGTCTCAGGACTCTCTTTCCAAGAGCAACCAGACTAAATCAAATGATATGAACAAGGATACTTTCCTCCAGCTTCTCGTAGCTCAGATGAAGTATCAGGATCCTATGGAGCCCACATCAAATACGGAGTATATCGCCCAGTATGCACAGTTCTCACAGGTTGAGGCTATTTCAAGCATGGCTTCGAGCATGGATCTTTCAAGAGCCAGCGGTCTTGTGGGACAGCAGGTATATATGAGGACGACATCCGCAAACGGAGAGACCAACTACGTCGAAGGAAAGGTTGATTACGTTGTATACGAAAACGGAAAACCCTATCTTTCCATCAATGAGAATCTCTACTCTCTTGCGGACCTCGATACCGTTGTTGACAAGGATTACAAGGATGCATATTCAAAGGCTACGGATTTTACCGTTACCTTGAACAAGCTTCCCGCTGTTGACAATATTACTATTTCGGGCGAAGGAAAGACCATCGACTCTCTTGCCGAGACCTTAAACGGCATGAACGATTACGAAAAGAGCTTTGTTGCCAAGGATACTCAGGCAAGATTCCAGAAGTATGTTGATAAGCTTGCCGAGCTTCGGGCTGCCGCTCTTGTAACCAACGGTTAATTGCTTGATTTACTAAAAAATCTTGTCTCCGGGGGTAAAGAAAAAAGCCTCCGGAGACGATATAGAATATGTGACGGAACACGTATTTAGAAAGGAGATGACTGATATGGACATACAGAAAAACAGTTTCCTTTCTATCGATCAACTTGCAAATCAGGTACGAAACGCCCCCAAGGAAGAAAAGGCGCAGGCTACCAGAACAAGCGAAGGACTTTCCTTCGGCCAGATCTTTTCCCAAAAGAGCATCGAGGAAAACGGCCTTAAGTTTTCAAAACATGCCTCTTTCAGACTTAGCGACAGAGGGATCGAGATGACTCAGGGACAGGTTAGCAGGTTGAACGAAGGCGCCAGAAAGGCTGCCGAGAAAGGAATCAAGGATTCACTCGTACTTGTGGACGACATGGCATTTATCGTAAATATCCCCAATCAGACGGTTGTTACGGCTATGGATTCCACAGAAACAATTGAAAATGTATTCACGCACATAAACGGAGCAGTTATCATGTAAAAGACCGGACCTGGATGGGGGTCAAAGCTTCCCGAGAGACAGAAGGAAGCCAAGTGATAACTTCTCCCGAGCAAAAAAAGCTTAGGAGGAAATTGCCTTATGATGAGATCACTTTTTTCAGGTGTGGCAGGTCTTAAGACCCACCAGACCAGAATGGACGTTATCGGTAACAACATTGCCAACGTCAACACCACCGCTTTCAAATCTAGTACAATCAACTTTTCTGACCTTATGAGCCAGACAACCCAGCAGGCCAGCGGACCTAACGCTACTACCGGAACCGGTGGTACCAACGCCCGCCAGATCGGTCTCGGTGTTAAGACCGGAGCCATCACAATGAACATCGAAGGCCAGGGCTCAGCTCAGTCAACAGGAAATCCCTTTGATATAATGATCACAGGTAACAACTTCTTCGTTGTCAGCAACGGACTGTCAAACTTCTTTACCCGCGACGGTTCATTCTATGTTGACGGCGGAGGAAACCTCGCTATGACTTCAACCGGATACAATGTAATGGGCTGGCTTGTAGACGAGACCACAAACGAGATCAAGCAGGATACGGTTCAGGCTCTCCGTATTATGAGCGATGCAAATATGACCTATCCCCCCGAGGCAACAAGCAAAGCTAAGGTTGCGGGAATCCTGGATCAGAACGACACGGATGTTACATCTGACGCAGGTAAGAATATCAACCTTAACTTCTACGATGCCCTCGGATACAGCTACACCGCAAGACTTACCATCAAGGATTCCGATACCGCAGGAAGCTTCTCCGTTGAGCTTACAAAGCTTCTTGATTCAAACGGAAATACCATAGATATTTCCAAGATCGAAGCTTTCGGAGCAAACCAGACCCTTGATAAGGCTACTCTTACAAGAGATCCCGCCTACACCTGGGACGGAAACACCTTAAAGGATGCGGACAACAACGAGGTAGCGACTGTACCGCCTGCAAAAGATGCAGATGGAAATTATACCGAAGAAGCGCTCAAAGGACTTGATGCTATCGCAAAGGCATACGGATACGGCGGAGATACGGAAGGATTCTTAAAGCTTGCACAGGATACCGACAGTGACGGAACCCTTGACAGCACCATCGCTGATATGTTAGATGCAGGAGTACTCGGAGATTCCATTGAGATCGATGGTAGAAAGATCGACGGTATCAACGTTAATTTCAATACAAACACCGGTGCATTTACCGGACTCAACGGCACAAACGCTACAACCGCAGTCCTTGGATTAAAGCAGCTCGGCGGAAACTTTGAGGATGTAACCATTGACTTCTCTGACATGTCAATGTTTAACAACAACGGAACTTCAACCGTAGCAGCAACCAGTGGTGACGATAAGGGAATCGGATCCGGACGTATGTTAGGAGATATGATAGGTGTTTCAATCGCAAAGGACGGCCTCATCCATGCAAGCTATGACAACGGAATGACAAAGCTTCTCGGACAGATCGCCACCGCATCCTTCGCAAACAGCTCAGGTCTTTCCAAGGAAGGAGACAACCTCTATTCCGCAACCATGAACTCCGGAGAGTTCGACGGAATCGGAGTTGATATTACAACAACCGGCGGATACATGACAACGGGTGTACTTGAGATGAGTAACGTAGACCTTTCAAACGAGTTTACGACTATGATCACAACCCAGCGTGGATTCCAGGCAAACAGCCGAATCATCACAGTATCCGATACACTTCTCGAGGAACTTACTAACCTTAAGAGATAATAAGCTTTAAGGGGGAATAGATTAATTCCCAAAGAAAAAACAAATAGTCAAGGAACGGGCAAAAACCCGTTCCTTTTCGGCTTATTAAAAATATAAAAAATTTTATAAATTATTTAAGCATTTATATACAATTATGATACAATGGTGAGAAGAGAAAGGGGTACTTTTTTATGATAGAGGTTACCAGGATCAACGGTACCAAACTCCTTGTAAACCCTGATTTGATCGAACTTTGCGAGGAAACGCCGGATACTGTTCTGACACTTACTACCGGAAGAAAAATAATTGTAAAAGAAAGTAGACAAGACATCAAAAATTTAGTAAAATCGTACAGAAAGGATATTCTTGCATAGAGTGAACATTTTCTTCCTTTTTTGAGTCAAAAAGAGGGAAGATAATGTTGATTTTTGCGTGAAAAAGAGGTTTATCTAAGTGGACATAGCTTCCTTAATCGGATTCTTTCTGTGTCTGGGTATGCTGATATTCGGTATTATATCAGCGGCCGGAATCACCGGATTCCCGAGCTACCTTGACGCACCTTCGGCAGTTATCACCTTCGGAGGAGCGATAGCAGCTACGCTTTGCTCTTGTACAATGCCTGACTTTATCTCGGGACTCAAGAGCCTTACGTTGATCTTCAAGGCCCCCAGCGCTAATACAACCGATATCATCAAAAAAATAATTGAATTATCTAACGTTGCACGTAAGGACGGACTTCTCGCTCTCGAGGAGGCGGCAGCCGATATGGACGAGCCGTTTTTGAAGAAGGGCATCCTTCTTGTAGTAGACGGTACCGACCCCGACCTTGTGCGCGATATTATGCAGGCTGAGATGGACAACTCCGAAGCCAGACACAAAACCTGTGTGGGCTTCTGGGATACACTTGGAGCCATGGGCCCTGCGTGGGGTATGATCGGTACTCTGGTAGGACTTGTTAACATGCTTAATAACATGTCCGACGCATCTTCCATCGGACCTTCCATGGCAGTTGCACTTATTACAACTCTGTACGGTTCGCTTCTTGCAAACTGGATCTGCGGTCCTACGGCAAATAAGCTGAAAACGGACAACGCAATCGAAATGGTCCAGAAAGAAGTTATGGTCGAGGGGCTTTTGTCTATTCAGGCAGGAGAGAACCCCCGAGTAATCGAGGAGAAGCTTAAGGCCTTCCTTGCTCCTAAGGATCGTGAATCCTCTTCCTCTGATGAGGGAGGTGAGTAAGCATGGGCAAAAAGCAGGAAGATCCACCAGCCGGGTCGCCGGCATGGATGGCGACTTTCTCCGACCTTATGAACCTGCTGCTCTGTTTCTTCGTGCTTTTGTTCTCAATGTCCACCATTGATGAGGCAAAGTTGAACGAACTTATCGCATCGATGAGCAGCTCCTTCAGCATCTTTACCGCCGGAGCCACATCCATCGGTGAAGGTATTCTCATAAGCAACGGAGTCAGCCAGCTTAACGACCTTGCCGAGTATATTAACAGTATGGGTGCTGCAGAAGACGCGGAGACCCAGTCAGACAATATTCAGGAATATGAGGCCACTGATTCGGCTGTTCCCAGCGACGCTACAAATCCTGAGAGTTTGCAGGAAATGAGCGAGAAGATGGAAGAGATGAATCTCGCCGAGAACGAACAGCTCGCCGAACTTGTTTCCGAAGCTGTGGCGGACAACAATATGTCCGACCAGATAGATGTTTCATTTACCGCACAATATGTTCTGCTTACCATGAAGGGATCCCTCCTTTTCGATTCCGGTTCCGCCGGACTCAAAAAAGAGTCCGAACAGGTTCTTGATAAGGTTGCTGTCATCCTTGAAAGATACGCAGGCGGTGAGGTGGAGATTAACGGCCACACAGACAACGTCCCCATTAAGAGCGCCAAGTATGCGGACAACGAAGAACTGTCCAGCGCCCGTGCCCTTTCGGTATTTTATTATCTGATAAACAATAGTACCCTTGATCCCACAAAGCTTAAGCACGCCGGAATGGGAGAGAGAGTTCCGATAGCAGATAACTCCACCGAAGAAGGCAGAGCCAAGAACAGACGAGTTGAGATCAGAATTTACAACAGTTCAAAGTAACTGTTATGTCTTACGAACGAGGAAAAGAAATGAAAAAAAGTTTGCTTTCGATCGTAATTTTAGCACTGCTCCTTGTAAACATCGGACTCAGTGTTGTGATGATGATCAGCGTTACAACCACAAACAGCAAGACTGCCGCTATGATCACAACGATCATGACCGTTATGAATCTTGAGATAACCGATGGCACTGAGGAGAGTGCTGTTACTCAGATTTCTCTTGCCGATACCGAGATATTTGATATTGCGGATCAGTTCACCATCGCCCTTCAGCCCGAGACTACCGCTGACGGCAAGGTAAAGACCCCTTATATGGTCTGCCATATCTCCTTGCAGATAAACAAGAATCATGAAGACTACAAAGAGCTGCAGCCTCTTGTAGCCGGAAGCGAAAGCCTTATAAAAGATGCCATCAGAAAGATCATCTCTTCAAAGACCGAGGCTGAATGCAGAAGCAATGAAGAGGGCCTTAAGGCTGAGATCTTAAAGGCAATCCAGGATCTTTTCGGATCTGACTTTATTTACGCTATCGCAATCAGCGACACCCAGTTTGGATAAAAATCGGACGCATCTCGCGTCGCTTGGAGGTGGATTTCTTTGGGAGAGGTCCTTTCGCAAAATGAAATAGACAATCTGCTTGCGGCTCTGTCCAGCGGTGATCTTGATGTTGATTCGATATCGGGAGAAGAAGAAAAACAGGTCAGAAACTACGATTTCGGAAGACCTACCAAATTCTCCAAAGAGCACTTAAGAACGCTTGAGATTATATTCGAGCACTATGGCCGACTTATTTCGACCAACCTTCCGGTGTACCTTCGTAAGAATGTACAGGTTACGGTAGCCAGCTCCGAGACAGTTACTTTTAACGAGTTCTCCAACGCTCTTTCAAACCCCGTAATCCTCGGAATAGTTAACTTCGAGCCTTTAAACGGCAATATCATTATGGATCTTGCCACGAATATCGCCTACGCTATGATAGACAGAATGTTAGGCGGAACGGGACAGGCTCTGGACAAAGCCAGAGACTTTTCCGAGATTGAGATGACCATCGTTCAAAGAATCCTTGTTATGATGGTCAGCCTCCTTAGGGAGCCCTGGAAGAACGTTTTGGATGTCTCTCCGGTACTTCAAAGAGTTGAGACCAACCCCCAGTTCGCACAGATCATCGCTCCCAATGAGATGATCGCCATCATCACCTTAAACATCAAGATCGGGGATGTTGAAGGATTTATGAATATCTGCTTACCTTTCATCACACTCGAGGATGTTATGGATAAGCTCAATACCAAGTACTGGTTCTCCACAATGCAGGAGAACAGAGATGAGAACTTTGAGGATTACATTGAGTCTATGATCCGAAGAGTTGATATCCCTATAAGGGCAGTTCTCGGTAAGACGGTCATCTCGGTTAATGACTTTATGAACTTACAGGTCGGTGACTGCTTAAGACTTGATACTAAGGTTGATAACGACATGGATATATATGTCGGAAACATAAAAAAATTCACTGCGCTTCC
>ODAI013111585.1_pt1 | contig 27562 bp, 24 predicted proteins | sample 1539321 | NCBI WGS metagenome assembly ODAI01 (sample SAMN02144231, study PRJEB22623) | gut metagenome | biome: sheep rumen | host: Ovis aries | place: New Zealand
CTGCTTGTAGCTCCTCAGCTCGTTGCGCACGAGCGACGTGATGAGCTCCTCGTGCGTGGGCCCCAGGCAGTACTCGACGCCATGGCGGTCGGTCATGCGGGCGAGCTCGGGGCCGTAGTCGTCCCAACGCCCCGACTCGTGCCAGATGTCGGCGGGCTGCACGAACGGCATGAGGATGCGCTCGGCGCCGATGTTGTCCATCTCCTCGTTGACGATCGCCTCGACCTTGCCGAGCACGCGCATGCCGAGCGGCAGAAACGAGTACAGGCCGGCGGCGTTTTTTCGCATCATGCCGGCGCGCAGCAGCAGCCTGTGGCTTGCGAGCTCGGCGTCGGACGGGTCTTCCTTAAGCGTCGGCGCGTACATCTTGCTCATGCGCATAATGTTTGTCATAGCTTTTCAATCTCCTCCATCAACGCGTCCACGATGGCGGCCTCTTCGACCTTGCGGACGACTTCACCCTTTACGAAAACGGCACCCGAACCCTTGCCGCACGCGACGCCGATGTCGGCATCGCGCGCCTCGCCGGGCCCGTTGACGATGCACCCCATCACGGCGACCTTCACGGGCGCCTTGACGGACTCGAGCCGCCTTTCGACGGACGTCGCCAATTCTATCAGGTTAACCTGGCAGCGTCCGCACGTCGGGCAACTAATTATCTCGGGACCGCGCCTCCTGAGGTCGAGCGCGGCGAGCAGCGTCCAACAGGCGCGCACCTCGTTGACCGGGTCGTCGGTGAGCGAGATCCGCATCGTGTCGCCTATGCCCTGCTCGAGCAGTATCCCGAGGCCGGAAGCCGATTTAATGACGCCTTGGAACTGCGTTCCCGCCTCCGTGACGCCGATGTGCAGCGGGATGGCCGGTATCTCCCTCGCGAGGAGCCGGTAGGTCTCGACCGTCGTCATCACGTCGTGGGCCTTGGCCGACACCACGAGGTCGCGAAACGAGTTCTCCTCGCAGAAGCGCGCGTACTGCGCGGCAGACGACGCCAGCTTCTCGGGCAGCGTCAGGTCCGTGCGCGCCGCAAGCTCGGAATCGAGCGAGCCGGCGTTCACGCCGATGCGGATGGGAATGCCCGCCTCGCGCGCCGCGTCGAGCACCGGCACGGTCGCGTCGAGGCCGCCGATGTTTCCCGGGTTGATGCGGAGCTTCGCCGCGCCGCGCCGGGCGGCCTCGATGGCGATGACGGGATCGAAGTGGACGTCGGCGACCACGGGCAGCGGCGAAGCCTTGCACACGGCCTCGAACGCGTCAAGGCACTCGCGCCTGGGGATGGCCATCCTCGCCCCCTCGCACCCCGCCTCGGCAAGCGCCTCGATCTGGCGCACGTTTGCCTCTACGTCGTCGGCGCGCGCGTTGAGCATGGACTGCACGACGACCGGCGCACCGCCGCCCATCGGAACCGAGCCGACCATCACGCGGCGCGTACACTCGTTAGGTTTCACGAACCCACCTGCCTTCTCCTACCAGTTGCCGAAGATGAAACGTTGGATGTCCTGGTTCATCATGACCAGGAAGAACAGCATGAAAAGCGCGACGCCTGCAAACGACAGGTAGTTCATCGCGCGCAACGATATGACCTTGCGCCTGATGCGCTGATATACCTCGACGACGAACCGGCCCCCGTCGAGCGGCGGGGTCGGCAGCATGTTCATGATCCCGAGCGAAACGGAAAGCATGGCCGTGAACGAGAACAGTTCGGTGAACCCCGCCTCGAAGGCCGACTTCGACATGACGGCGATTCCGACGACCGACGTCGAGTTCGAGACGGTGTCCGCGGCCGTCTGCGGGTTGAACAGACCGGCGACGGCCTGCACGACCATGCCGATGTACATGAAGCCCGCCTCGATCGCCTTGAGCGGCGGTATGACGATGTGGGACACCTCGCCCGTCTGGGTGTTCTGGTAGTCGAACCCGAGGACCGAGTAGATGACGACGAACGCGACGAGCGCGAAGAGGAGGTTGACCCCCGGTCCGGCTATCAGGATGACGGAACGCTTCCAGAACGGAAGCGAGCGGTACTGCTGGCGGTATTCCGAGAGGAAGAACGCATGTGGGTCTGCGAGCGCATGGGGCTCGCCCTCGTCGAGCTCGAGGGGCTCGCAGCCCGCCTTCGCAGACATGGCACGACGCCTCTGCAAGGCCGTGAGCTTGCGCTTGGGGACGCGGTAGGTGTTGTACTCGTCCGATTTTTTCGGGCCGGTCACGGAGCCCCATTCGACGAGCTCCTCGAGGGCCTCGTAGGCATCGTCGTCGCTTATGCCGCAATCGCGTGCGACGTCCTCCATGAGCGCGGTCCCGCGCGCGTACACGCTCGCGAGGCAGGCCTCGAGGTGGGGGCTCATCTCGCCGGGCTCCATGCCGCACACGCGCGCATAGCCGCCGAGCGGGACCGCCGTCACGCCGAAGCGGGTCTCGCCCCGCTGCACTCCGATGGACGGGCCGGGAAGGCCGAGCATGAACTCGGTGACGCGCACGCCGAACGCCCGCGCCGCGACGAAGTGCCCGCCCTCGTGGATGAACACGAGGAACCCGAGCACGATGGTCGCCGAGAGTATCATCACCAAAATATCCATGCGCCCAATTATACGCAAGGACGTCAGGCAACACGAAACGGCTGCAAATACGACATGAACCCGTGACTTGCGCGGGGCTTCGCGCAGGTTACCTTATGTTCTCGCGCGCCAGCGCACGCGCCCACGCGTCGACTTCGGCGAGCTGCTCGACGGATTCGACGTCCTGCACGTCGTGGCGCTCCATGACCGTCTCCACGCACTCGGCGATTCCCAGATAGCTGCCCTCCTCGGCGAGGAACGCCGCCACGGCGATTTCGTTCGCCGCGTTCATGACGCACGGCAGCGTGCCGCCCCGCTCGCCTGCCGCCCGCGCGAGCGCGAGGCAGCGGAACGTGTCGGTATCGGGCGCGGCGAACTCGAGGCTTCCGAGCTTCGTGAAGTCGAGGGGCTCGACGGGCGCGTCCCAGCGCTCGGGATAGCTGAGCGCGTACTGTATGGGTATGCGCATGTCCGTCGTCCCGAGGTGGGCCTTCACCGAACCGTCGGAGAACTCCACCATCGAGTGGATCGCGCTTTGCGGCTGGACGACGACGCTTATCTTGTCGTAGGGCATGGAGAAGAGGTGGTGCGCCTCGATGACCTCGAGGCCCTTGTTCATGAGCGTCGACGAGTCGATCGTGATCTTCGGGCCCATGTTCCACGTCGGATGCGCGAGCGCCTGCGCCGGCGTGATGTCGGCGAGCTCCTCGCGCTTCCTTCCTCTGAACGGACCTCCCGACGCCGTGACCCAGAGTCGCTCGACCTCGCGCGCCTCCTCTCCGATGAGACACTGATATATGGCGCCGTGCTCGGAGTCGATCGGCATGAGCGCGCCGGCGAGGCCGCGCGCGGACCCGACGCCCCGCGCGCGCATGTCCGCGTCGAGGCCGGCCGCGAGCGGCATTATCAAGTCGCCGCCCACCACGAGCGACTCCTTGTTCGCAAGCGCGAGGACCTTCCCCGCCCGCAGCGTCTCGTAGCTCGCGCGCAGGCCCGCGGCGCCGACGAGCGCGTTCACGACGACGTCGACGTCGGGATGCGTCGCCATCGCGGCGACCGCGTCGGCGCCGACCGAAACGTCGACCCCTTCGGGCACGTCCGCGAAGCGGGGCTCGCTTCCGAGCGCGACGCAGCGCACGTCGAACTCGCGGGCCTGTGCGAAGGCCTCCTCCGCGCGCCTTCCCGCGGCGAGCGCCACGACCTCGACCTTGTCAGGGTGGCGACGCGCCACGTCGAGCGTCTGCACGCCGATCGAGCCCGTCGAACCGAGCACGGCTATTCTTCTTGCCATGGTTGCACGTCTCCTCTTCGAATGCATGGCGGCGCTAGACGCGCCGTTAAAACGGCAGCGGAATGCATCCGCCCGTGAACAGAAGGAACGCCGCGGCGACGGCCGTCGGCATGAGCGAGTCGCAGCGGTCGAACAAGCCGCCGTGGCCCGGCATGATGGTCCCGGAATCCTTGAATCCGACCGAGCGCTTCACGCGACTCTCGCACAAATCGCCCAGGACGCTCGTGAGGCCGCATACGAGCCCGAACAGCAACGCCTGCCAAACCGTTATCTCGACGCCGGGCACTGCGAGCAGTATGCACCAGAACGCCATCGACACGACGAGGCCGGCGATGAAGCCCTCCCAGCTCTTCTTCGGGGAGACCCGGGGTGCGAGCTTGTGCTTTCCGAACTTCGAGCCGAACACGTAGGCGCCGGCATCGTTGAACCAGATGCTCGCGAATATGACGAGCAGCACGACGCCTCCCCACACGCCGCCGACGGACATGCGAATGAGGAGCAGGCCCGAAAGCTGCATGCCCGTGTACATGGCGCCGAACACGCAGACGCCCACATCGGCTATGCGCGCACGCAGCCAGTAAACGTACCATACGGTCACCGCGAGCGTGAGGAGCGCCGTCACATAGACCGCCCCCATGAGCCCGAAGAAGAAGACGGACACCGGATACGCCGCAGCGGCGACGATGCCGATGAACTCGTTGGGCATCTTCGCGTCGGCGCGAAGCATGTAGTAGAACTCGCCCGCGCAAACCGCGGCCGTCGCGGCGAGTATGACCATGGTCGTGATGTCGCTGACCATGATACACAGTATGTTCAACGAGATGTAGACGACGCCGGTGCGCAACCTCACTTGGAAGTCGCTCGCGTTCTTGAAGCGGTCGGGCGTCTTCTCGTAGGCCACTTCCTTCACGCGCTGCGTCTTCTGCCCCTTCTCGGGCTTCGGCCTGCCGGTGCGCGTCGTGCGAAGCGGGGCCGGCGACAACTTGGGCTCGTGCGCCTCGGTCACCTGCCCGGTCTCGGCACCGTCTTTACGGGACATGGCTACACCGCCCCGAAGCGGCGGTCGCGCGACTGGTACGAGAGCAGCGCCCGCAGGAACTCGTAGCGGTCGAAATCGGGCCAGAGCACGTCGGTGCAGTAGAACTCGGTGTACGCGAGCTGCCAGAGCAGGAAGTTCGAGACGCGCATCTCGCCGGACGTGCGTATGAGCAGCTCCGGGTCGGGAATGCCGGCCGTATAGAGCCCGGCCTCGAACGCGGCGTCGTCGATTACGGGCACCTCGCCCGTCTCGGCCGCCTGCCGGGCCAAGCGCTCGGCGGCACGGAGCATCTCCTGGCGCGAGCCGTAGTTCACCGCGACGACGAGCGTCATGCCGTCGTTGCCTTTCGTCTTCTCCCACGCTTCCTCGAACGACGCGCGGGTCTCCGCCGGCAAGCGCGACAGGTCGCCGATTGTCATGACGCGAACATGCTCTTCGTGCAAGCCGTCGACCTCGGCGAGCATGGTCTTCGCGAACAGGTTCATGAGGCCCTCGACCTCTTCGTCGGGGCGCTTCCAGTTCTCGGTCGAGAACGAGTAGATCGTGAGGTAACGCACGCCGGAATCGCTCGCGGCTCGGATGGTCTCGCGCACGGCCTCTATGCCGGCCTTATGGCCCTTCAGCCTGTTGAGCGCCCGCTTTTTCGCCCATCGCCCGTTGCCGTCCATGATGACGGCAACGTGCGCGGGCACCCGCGCCTCGTCGAGCTGGCGCGGGTCGAGCCCTGCAGGAGAATTCGGGTATATGTCCTCAACCTTCTTCGCGAACATGTACGTCCTTGGTGCTAGATCTCCATTACCTCGGCTTCCTTGGCCTTGAACGCGTCGTCGACCTTGGCGATGAACTTGTCGGTGAGCTTCTGGACGTCGCCCTCGGCGCGGCGCAGGTCGTCCTCGGTGATGTCGCCTTCCTTCTCGGCCTTCGCGAGAGCGGAATTAGCGTCGCGGCGCGCGTTGCGGATGGAGACGCGCGCTTCCTCGGAGTATCCCTTGCACTGCTTCACGAGCTCGCGGCGGCGCTCCTCGGTGAGCGCGGGGAACGGAAGCCTGATGACCGTGCCGTCGTTCGACGGCGTGACGCCGAGGTCGCTTTCCATGATGGCCTTCTCGATGGATTTCAGCGAGCTCTTGTCCCAGGGTTCGATGACGAGGAGGTGCGCATCGGGGGTCTTGATGCCGGCCAGCTGGTTGATGGGCGTCATCGCGCCGTAGTAGTCAACCTTGATGCGGTCGAGCACGCGGCCGCTCGCACGGCCCGTTCGCACGCTCGCGAACGCGTTGCCAAGTGCCGAAAGCGCGTTTTCCATATGCTCTTCGGCGTTGAGCAGAATCTCTTCGACTTCCATTGCTTTCCTTCCCTGCCGATACTACCCGTTGTTACCGTATGCCTATTCTACCGTCGTGCCGACGTTTTCGCCCTTGAGAGCGCGGGAAATGTTGCCCGGCTCGGTCAGGTCGAACACGATCATCGGCATGTCGTTGTCCATGCACAGGGAGGTCGCTGTGGCGTCCATGACGTGCAGGCCGCGACTGAGGACCTCCATGTAGGTGATGCGCTCGAATTTCTTGGCGTCGGGATTCGTGACCGGATCGCTGTCGTAGACGCCGTCGACCTTCGTCGCCTTCATCAGGCAATCGACGTCGAGCTCGCAGGCGCGCAGCGCGGCGGTCGTGTCCGTCGTGAAGTACGGGTTGCCCGTGCCGGCCGCGAGGATGACGACCCTGCCCTTGTCGAGGTGGCGCATCGCGCGACGACGGATGTAGGGCTCCGAGACCTCCTGCATGTTGATGGCCGATTGCACGCGGCTGAAGATCCCGTGGCGCTCGAACGCGTCCTGCAAGGCGAGGGCGTTCATGACGGTCGCGAGCATGCCGATGTAGTCGGCCTGCGCGCGGTCCATGCCCTCGGCGGAGCCCGCAAGCCCGCGGAAGATGTTGCCGCCGCCCACGACGATCGCTAGCTGGACGCCGTCTCTCACGATTGGGAGAATCTGCTCGGCCAGGTCGTCGACCACCTTCGGGTCGATGCCGTATCCCTGGTCGCCCGCGAGGGCCTCACCGGAAAGCTTGAGCAATACGCGCTTGTATTTGTAATCCTGGAGCATTTGCATATCCTCCTCGTCGCTCATTTACAAACCGTTCCTATCTTACCCGAATTTCGCCTTCCGAGAGACGGCGGCGCGGCATGAAAACTCCCCGCCGCTCGAAGGCGGCGGGGAGTTGGGGCCGAATCGTTTCCGAGCGGCGCGAAACGCTCGGTTTAGCTGAGCCCGGGAGGCTGCCCTAGAACCCGAACAGGTGCAGCAGGTCCTCGTAGCTGTACTCGCGGCCGCCGTTTCCCTGACCGTAGCCGTAGCCGTTGCCGTTGCCGTTGCCGTAGCCGTTGCCGTTGCCCTCGTCGTACTGGCCGTTTTCCTGCTGCATCTGCGATGCGGCGAGATCCTGCTCGTCAGAGCCGAGCGTCACCTCGAGGTCGATTTGCTCGCCGGCGCGGTTGACGGTGATCGTCACGACGTCGCCGGGGTTGTTCTTACGGATGTCGAGCGTCAGGTCCGTCGACGTGGCTACCTTCTCGCCGTTGAAGGCGACGATGATGTCCCCGACCTTGATCCCGGCCTCGTCGGCGCCCGACCCAGCGTTCACCTGCGAGACGTATGCGCCTTCGGTCACGGGGAGGTTGAAACGCGCCGCATTCTGGCTCGTGACGTTCGTGAGCGACACGCCGAGTTTCGCATGCGTCGGCGTCTTGCCCTCGATGATCTGGTTGGCGATGTTGATCGCGTAGTTGACGGGAATTGCGAAGCCGACGCCGGAGTAGTTGCCCGAATAGGAGGCGATGAGCGTGTTGATGCCGATGAGCTTGCCATCCGCGTCGACGAGCGCACCGCCGGAATTGCCCGGGTTGATGGCGGCGTCGGTCTGGATCATGTTCGGGTACAGCGTCGGCTCGGACGTCGTCGCGCCGTATCCGTAGAAATAGCCGTCATAGGACTCGCTCTCGACGACGCGCGAACGGCTCGTCGCCGACACGACGCCGGTGGCGACCGACTGCTCGAGGCCGAACGGGCTGCCGACCGTCATGACCCATTCGCCGACCGTCAGGTTGTCGGAATCCCCGATATCGGCCGCCGTGAGCCCCGATACGTCCTTGGCCTTGATGACGGCGAGGTCGGAGCTCGGGTCGGAGCCGACGAGCTCGGCGTCGTACTCCGTGCCGCTGATGTTCACCTTCATGGCCGACGAGCCCTCGATCACGTGGTAGTTCGTCAAGATGTAGCCGTCTTCCGTCAGGATGACGCCGCTGCCGAGCGACGACTGCTCGAGCCCGCCCGAGGAGCCGGAATCGCTTGCGCCGAACCCGAAATAGCCCCCGTAACTCTGGGGCTCCGAGTACACGTAGATGCACACGACGGACGGGAGCGCCTTTGCGGCGACCGCCTCCGCGAGCGTCTGGCCCTCGTCTGCGGCGTTAATTACAGACGGCGCAGCCGTGCCGAGCGGTGTCGTGTTCGCCCTGTTCGCAGCAGCGTTGGCCGGGTTGCCGTTGAAAAGCCCGAGCGCGAAGCCGCCCACGCCGAGCGCGAGCACACAGGCGAGCAGCGCGCCGAGGAACCCGAACGCGAACGTCTTGCCGGCACCTGCCTTCGCGCCCTTCGCCGACGGGCGGGGCTCGGGTGCGGAATCCGCGTACCTGTACGTGGGCGAGTCGCCCACGGGCCCCGGCATGGTCGCCGTGTCCCCGGACCTGATGGCCTCCGTCGCACCGACGGGGGCATAGCTCGACGTGCCGGGAATCTCGCCTGCGCGGTCTATCCCGCTCGTGTCGGGTTGACTGGCCTGGCCAGCGCCGTACGTCGGCGCCGACGTGGTCTCGTACACGGAACGGTAGGGCGGATCGGGCGGCCGCGACGATGGTGATTGGTAGTTCCCGTATTGCTGCTGCGTCATCTCTGAATCGCTCCTTACATCCCGTGGTAGGTGATCCGTTGCGAAAACAATACCACTGGGGCCTATCGCCTCGTTAACACTCGACGATTCCGTCACCCGCACGTAACGGGAGCGACCGCTTCGTTACACGTCCGTAACAAACGACAGATTTTCTCCGCGTTACTCCTCGCTGATGAGGAACGCCCGCGTGCGGTTGTGCTGCGGGTTGTCGATGACCTCGACCGCGGGGCCCTGTTCGACGATGACGCCGCCGTCCATGAAGATGACATGGTCGGCCACGTCGCGCGCGAACTTCATCTCGTGCGTCACGATGACCATCGTCATGTTCTCCTCGGCGAGGCTGCGGATGACGCGCAGCACGCCCTTCGTCAACTCGGGGTCGAGTGCGCTCGTCGGCTCGTCGAAGAAGAGCACGTCGGGGTCGAGCATGAGCGCGCGGGCGATGGCGACGCGCTGCTGCTGGCCGCCGGACAGCTCGCAGGGGACCATGTCCGCCTTGCCCTCGAGGCCCATCTTCACGAGCAGCTCCTCCGCCTTGGCGACGGCCTTGTCCTTGGGCAGCTTCTGGACGGAAACCGGTGCGTCGATGAGGTTCTTCATGACCGTATAGTGCGGGAACAAGTTGAAGTTCTGGAACACGAGCCCGAAATGCGTGCGCGCGCGGGCGAGCGTCTTCTTGTCCGAGTACACGGCCCTCCCCGACCCGTCGTCCTTCGTGACCACGACGTCGCCGAACGACAGCGAGCCGCCGTCGAGCGTCTCGAGCAGCGTGCAGCAGCGCAGAAGCGTCGACTTCCCGCCGCCCGAAGGGCCGATGATCGCGAGAACCTCGCCTCGATTCACCGTGAGCGAGATGTCCTTGAGGACTTCCGTATCGCCGAAGCTCTTGCGTGCATGATCGAGCTTGACCAGGACGTTTTCCGTTGACATGCCGTTTTCTCCCATCCTAGTCGTGATAGTAGTCGAAGTGCTTCTCGATGCGGTTGAGCAAGAACTCCACCACGATCGTGAAGCCCCAGTAGATTGCCGCGGAGATGATGTAGGGCAGCATGCTGACCTGCGAGGCCGCAATCGCCTTCGCCTGCGTGAACATCTCCATGATGCCGAGCACGAACGCCAGCGACGTGTCCTTGACGAGCGTGATGACCTCGTTGCCCATCGCCGGCAGGATACGCTTGATGACCTGTGGAAGGACGATCTTCATGAACGTTTGGAACTTCGTGTAGCCAAGCACCTCGGCCGCTTCGTACTGGCCGCGCGGAATCGACTGGATGCCGCTGCGGTAGATCTCGGCGAAGTACGCGGCATAGTTCAGGATGAAGCCGATGTCGCATGCCCAGAACTTCCAGTTCGGGCCCAAGCTCATCCCGAACAGGTAGTAGGGGCCGAACATGAGCGCCATGAGCTGGAGCATGAGCGGCGTGCCGCGCATGAACGAGATGTAGGCGCGCATGAGCCATGCGAGCGGCTTGAACTTGCTCATGCGTCCCAGCGCTATGATCACGCCGAGCGGCAGCGAGCCGAGGAGCGTAACCACGAAAATCTGGCCCGTCAGAATCAAGCCCTGCCCGAGCAGTCCCATCATCGTCGAGAATTCCACCTTGTGCAGCCTTTCTTTCTCTTCGTGCAGCCTCCATCCAGGCGGGAGGGTGTTCGCCCTGCGGAAAACACCCTCCCGCCGAAATGGCGCCTACACAGTAAAACGGGGCCACGGCCGACCGCCATGGCCCCGTCTCGACCTAAACCGTTACTTCAACAGCCAGTTGTCGATGGACACGCCCTGGTCCTCGTACTTGGCCAGAATGGTCTGGACCGTACCGTCGGCGTACATCTCCTTCAGGGTCTTGGTAATCGCTTCGGCGCGATCCTCGTTGCCGAGCTTGAAGCCGACGCCGAACGACTCGGGATTCAGCTCCTCGACCTGCTTGTAGGCATCGGGCTTCGCGGCGATATGGCGAGCGGCAACGGACAGGTCGCAGACGACGGCATCAACGGCGCCGGACTCGAGCTGCATGAAGATGTTGTTGTAGTCGCCGAGCGTCTCGGGCGCACCACCCGCGAACGTCTTGGAGATGGCGGCGTAGTCGCCTTCCTCGTCGGTGAGGACGTCGAGGCCGGCGGATTCGGTCTGGGTCATCACATGCTTGTCGGCAAGGTCGGCAAGCGTGGTGACGTCGCTATCGGCCTTTACGACGAGCACCTGCGCGTTGCGCATGTACGGCTCGGTGAACGCGTACTTGCCCTCGCGGCCCTCGATGGTGAACCCGTTCCAGATGCAGTTGATCGTGTCGGCGTTCAGCAGGGCGTCTTTAGCATCCCAGCTGATCGGCTCAGCCTGGAAACCCCAGCCCAGACGGTCGCATGCAGACTTTGCGAGGTCGAGATCGACACCGGTGTACTTGCCGTCATCGCCTTCGTAGCCGTACGGCGGGAACTCGGCGTCGAAGCCGACGACGAGCGTGAAGGCACCGTCGGATGCGGCACCGCTCGCGCTAGCCGATGCGGCGCTGCCCGCGCTGGCGGAAGCCGAGCCGCTCGCGCTGGCGGACGACGAAGCTGCGGAACCCGATCCCGACGAGCAACCGACGAGCACGAACGCGGCGAGCGCGAACGCGGCGGCGAATGCCGCTAGGTACTTGACTTTCTTCATTTACCATTCCTTCCCCTGGTTGTTATCACTCTACTGTGATAAAGCAATGCGCAGTATACCATAGCGGACACAGCCAACTGCACAGAATGGTGCAAAGGGACGGGTACAGCGTGTCATCGCGAAAGGAAAACCGCGCTTTCGCGCGGTGAGGCTGGACGACGATACGTTGTACCCGTCCCTCTGCATCACCTCTTCATGTTGTAGACCGTCGGCTCGAAATCGAAGAGCTTGTCCGCACGAATGCGGTTCGAGATCCCGATGGCGCCTTTCCAGCACACGTCTGCGCACATCCCGCAGTTCACGCACTCGCAGGCGAGGAACTCTATGTGCTCGAGCGGGTCGGAGACCTTTTGCGCCTCGTCGCGCTTCAAAGCGCCCGAAGGGCAGAACACGGCGCACATCCCGCATGCATTGCACCGCGCGAGGTCGATGGTGACGTCCGCGAACATCCTCGACGGGACCTCGCGCCCGTCGGCATCGCCGTTGATCGCGTCGAGCGCGTCGAGCGCCCGCATGTGACGCGGCATCTCGATGATGGGCAGCGACCCGCCCGGCGTGACCCGCAAACGCTCGCCGATTGCGACCTCGGCCTGCTTGAGGCCGAGCTCCTGCTCGATCGTCGCCTTCGCGGCCACGAGCGCCGTCTCCCGCGCGGCACCGACCGCATCGCTGAGGAACCCGCGCCTCGTTGACCCGAACAAGCCGCTCGCGTCCTCGACGAGCATGTCGTCGGGAAAGGCGGATGAACGCCGCACGCGCACGTCGGACGCCTGCGCCTCGAGCAACCCGTTCGCCTCGCCCACCGTCACGTCGAGATGGGGGATCGCGTCGCGGTACTTGCATGTCGAGCATCCGCCATCGACCAGCTCGACGCCATCCGCCCCGCGCGCCACGGATTCGAGCAGCATCACCTCGTCGACCCGCGACAAGCACGGCACCTCGGCGTAGCGGGCCGGATCGGCCAGGCGCTTCGAGGAGATGCGCGCGCACGCCATCACGCATGCGCCCCCGTTCGCCTTCGTCGCCTCGTCGACGCGCGCCTTCAGCTCCGCGTCGGTCGGCGAAAGCCCTATGACCGCTTCCGTCGGACAGACTGCTATGCACGCCCCGCAGCCGGTGCACAAGGACGGCTCGAACGTGATCTCGTTGGCGGCGACGTCGATTGCCGTATTCGGGCACACATGGATGCAGGCGCGGCACGTGGCGTTCCGGTTACGGACGGCCACGCACCTGTCCTTCACTATCGCTATCGGCGCCTTCTCGAGCGCCTCCGCTATCGTCGCTATGTCATTTACGTTCGGCATATTTCCACCTGCTGGCGCGAAGTCCGCTACCGGCGCGAAGCCCCGCCTCGACTGCTATTCCTCGAGGAACGCCTCTTCGAGCGCATGCAGTTCGTCGGGCGTGTTGGCGTTGATGAAGCATCCGCCCATCGGCTCGGCGATCAGCACCTCCGACTGCGAGAACTCGCGCACGTTCACGCGGTCGAAGAACGACTGGGCGCGCTTGTCGCCGCTCTCGAGGAGCTCGCGCACGGCAGGCAGGCACCCCGCCTTGCTGTAGATGGCGTGGAAGGGCTCGTAGCCGTGCTTGTTCACCGGCACGACCGCGTCCGCCCCCGATTCCTTGAGCACGATGGCCTCGGACACGACGAGGCGAGACGAGGCGAAAAGCATGTCGCAGGCGACGATTGCGACGTAAGGGTTGCTCGCCGCCTCGAGCGCCGTGTGGATGCCCGGCAGGGCACCGCGGTAATCGTGGAGATCGGGCGTGAGCTTTATGTCGAGCTCGGGGTACTCTTCTGCGAGGAACGCGAGCTTTTCGCCCTCGTTCGTCGTGATGATGAGCTCGTCGGCAACAGGCGAGAGGCGTTCCACCATGCGGCAGATGAGCGGACGGCCGGCGAACGGCACGAGCGCCTTGCTCTGCCCCATGCGCCTGCTCTCCCCGCCTGCCTGTATGACGACTGTGACCTTCGGACGGAGGTAGAATTCCTCGAGGTAGTCCGCGAGCCCTGCCACGTCGCCGAAATCGAACGAACGGATTCCGTAGATCTGCGCAGCCTCCTGTGCCTCCGGTATGTCGGTGACGACCGCGATCGTGTTGGCCGTCGGCATCTTCTTCAGGAGATCGGGATCATATTCGAACGCACGTTCGCCTCTTGACTTCTGGATGAAATCCGTCCCGAGCGATTCGCCGTTTCGGGCGCCTTCCACGAAAGCCGAGGCCACCTTGGAGTCGGCCTCGTTCGCCGCGCGCATTATCTCGATGGTGGGAAGACCGCTCTTGCGGTAGCCCTCGACGATGACGATGTCGTGGCCGGGCATGCTGCGCACGATGTCGGCGCACTCGAGCTCGCCGCTTATCGTCTTGATGCGGGCGACCTGCCCCGGAGAGGCGATCACGGTCTCGGACGCGCCGGCATGGCGATGCCGGTACGAATCCTTGCCGGGAATGTCGATCTCGAACCCCTCTCGGTGATGGTGCTTGACGCTCCCGACGTCATGACCACGACTCGCAAGCTCGGAAATGAGGGAGACGACAAGCGTCGTCTTGCCCGAATTGTGCCGTCCGACCACAGCGATAGCCGGACTTGGAATGTCAACCATTACCCCCCCTTTCAGCATGGCAAGTATATCGCATGAGCGAATGCGCAAACAGTTTTAACCTTCGACGAGCATAGTCTAGAAAGCAAATGGGGCTGCACGCAGCAGTTATTCTTTGTCATATTTGAATGATTAACAATATATAGTTTTTAATTATTTATACGTTCTTTTATAAATATCAAAGCTGTTCTTGCATGCTTTTGCAATCATTCGAGAATGATGGGTTAATTGGTGCGCTCGTCCGTACGTAGTCGCGCGAACTCAGGCAGACGCAGAACGCGCGTGCAATGGAAAACGGATTATTGTGGAAACGCAGACGCCTGCGGCGGATGTTGCTAGTCCGCGAAAAAGCGGCGGTACAGTGCCAGCTCCTCATCGCCCTCGCGGCTCGACAGGAACTCCACGGTACCGGGGCCGGCAGATTTCGTCAGCAGGTTGCGCTCCGCCAAACGACGTTCGAGCTGGCGCGCGGTCCCCTCCGCGCCGTCGAACAACGGCACGTTCCCGACGATTTCGGTAATCTGGCGCGCGATGAACGGATAGTGCGTGCACCCGAGCACGACACCGTCGACCTCGCCCCGGTAGCGCCCTATAAGACTCTCGAGGAGCTCCAACACATCGGGGTTGTCCAGATCGCCCCGCTCTATCCGGTCCGCAAGCCCGGGGCAGGGAACCGGAATCACTTCCCTATCGGCGCCCCATCGTCTTGCCAGCTGCTGGTACTTGTCGAGCCTGAGCGTTATCGGCGTGGCCATTACGAGGATTCGGTCCACTCCGGGCGCGAGCGTCGCGGGCTTGAGGGCGGGCTCCACGCCGATGATCGGCACGTGCGCGTAATCGGCCCGAAGCGTCGCCGCGGCGACGCTCGTTGCCGTATTGCACGCTATGACGATCGCCTTCGCCCCTTCGTCGAGCAGGTTGTCCACGATGTCGCGCGATCGATTGAGCACCCAATCACGCGATTTCTCGCCATACGGCGCGTTGGCGGAGTCGCCGAAAAAGACGAACTTCTCGTTCGGCAGCGTCTTCACGAGATGCCTGAGCACGCTGATGCCCCCGACACCCGAGTCGAACACGCCGATGTATCCCCTGTATTTGAGCTGCATGAACCCGAAACGAAGCCTACTTGACGCCGTAGGTCTCGTAGTAGGCGTCGATGGCGGCCTTGATCGTGTCGTCTATGACGACGCGCCCCTGGCACTCGCGGTTGTAGAGATGCTCGGTGACCTCTGCCATGTCGACGATCGACGCCGTGGGGAATCCGTAGCGCTCGCTCACCTCGTCGAGGGCGCACATGGAGCCGCCCTTGCCGACTTCGAGCCGGTTCAGGGATACCATCAAGCCTTTCACCTCGACGTTCGCAATGCCCGTGATTATGGGGTACGTTTCCTCGATCGATTTGCCGGACGTCGTCACGTCCTCGACCATCACGACGCGGTCGCCGTCCTCGAGCGCGCTGCCGAGAAGGATGCCCGCATCGCCGTGGTCCTTGGCCTCCTTGCGGTTCGAGCAGTAGCGAACCTGCTTGCCGTACAGCTCGGAGATGCCCATAGCCGTGATGACGGAAAGCGGAATGCCCTTGTAGGCGGGGCCGAAGACGACGTCGAAATCGAGTCCGAACCGGTCGTGGATCGCGCGCGCGTAGTAGAGGCCGAGCCTGTGCAGCTGGTCGCCGGTCACATAGGCGCCCGCATTCATGAAAAACGGGGACTTGCGCCCGGATTTCAAGGTGAAATCGCCGAACTTGAGGACGTCGCATTCCACCATGAACTCGATGAACTCCTGCTTGTACTGTTCCATGACGCTCCTTTCGGCCCAAAACCGAGCTGCTCGGCAGCAAAGAGCCCGCCAAGCTCCAAAACCAAAGCGGGGGCATGACTGGGGCAGTCCCCTGTCGTGCCCCCGCCGCCAAGCCGCGGCGCTTTCGCCCGCAGCCGTCGCTTCCTGGAGCCAGCGGCAGGAATCGAACTCGCAACCCACTGATCACAAAATTGGTTCCGCCCCGCAAAACCCCAGATCTTATGTTGGTTCATCTGGACAAACTCTAAAACGAGTGCGTGTGAGTCCGTCTGAATACGCCAGAGATGTTACACGATGCAACACGCTTTTTCGACCCCCTCGACGAAAAAAGCGAGCGTCGCCTGCAGCGTCTCGGCCGTGAACTCGGTGATCTCGGTGCGGGCGCCGAGCTAGGCCTTGCCGTTCGGCGCGGTTGCGGCCTTGCCGTTCGGCGCGGTTGCGGCCTTGCCGTTCGGCGCGGTTGCGGCCTTGCCGTTCGGCGACTCATTGCAAACCTTGTTCCATGTACACCGATTCAAGATAGCCGTGCGCAAACACGTTCCGATCGCGAGGCCGTATATCCTCACCGTCAAGCAAACGATGAAGTGACTGCGATATCTCGTAGTCCGGGTAGAACCTATGAACGCCGTCGTCCAATTAGCTCTTCAACCAACAGGTGGTTGAAAGCCCGCTCAATCCCATGAAGCGACAATCCGCTTTCGTTTCCTACTTTTCTAATACCGCTACCCGATTCCTGTTGCGAACTTGCTCATAGTAGCTTTCCGCATGTTCTAGCTTCTTCTTTCTATCGCCTGTTTCGGCTGTTTCTTTCGACCGCCACGAACAACGCCAAAAACGGCTCCAGAAACAGCTCCACTTTGTGTTGCCGAGGATCTCATAATTGAGGCTATTGGAAGCCAAATGTTAGCTAAAGCTAAACCCTGCGAAACGCACACACAACTGGAATATACGTGCACGGGGGCCGCCGGTTGCACGCATTTTCCAGTTGTGTGTGCGAATCACGCAAGTTAGCCAAGGGCAACCCCGTATTTCGCACACGCAACCGTCATATGCGTGCAAAATCGCGTGGCCGTGCACGTATATTCCAGTTGTGTGTGCGAAACGCGGGGTTTAACCGCGGTTAACTCATGTATGCGGGTTATTCGCCCATACCCCCAAATGCGTTGACGCAGTCCCTTCCGGAAATAAATGCGGAGACGCGCGGGCTTACAGCCCCGCCTTTCGGGAGCCGTGAGCAACCGGGAGCGGTGGGCGATCGGGAGCCGTGGGCAACCAGAGGCCGTGGGAAACCGCGAGCCATGGACAAAAGAAAGGGGAAACGATCGTGTTTCACTCTACCGTTTCCCCAGTTCAAACGTGGAGCCAGCGACAGGAATCGAACCCGCAACCCACTGATTACAAATCAGTTGCTCTACCGTTGAGCCACGCTGGCCAATCAGGCGAAACCGCAATCGCCTCGCGTTTGAAACGCACAGACATTGTACCTTATCGCGCGGATGTCGCAAGAAACCTCGCAAGAAACCAACCGCAACAACCCTCGCACTTATTGACTTCGTACACCTGTTCGTTTACTATACATTTACGATAACGAACAGGTGTTTGCATGGATCTAATCGCGAAGCTCGAAATACTTGCCGACGCGGCGAAATACGACGTCGCGTGCACGTCGTCGGGGGCAAGCCGGGCCGCCAAGCGCGGCGCTCTCGGTAATTCGTCCTCCGCCGGGCTCTGCCATAGCTTCACGGCGGACGGGCGCTGCATCAGCCTGCTGAAGGTCCTGCTCACGAACGAGTGCGTCTACGATTGCGCATACTGCGTGAACCGCCGGTCGAACGAGGTCCTGCGCGCGTGCTTCGAGCCCCGCGAGCTCGCGGACCTCACGATCCAGTTCTACCGCCGCAACTACATCGAGGGCCTGTTCCTCAGCTCGGGCGTCGTCAAATCCCCCGACTACACAACCGAGCTCGCGATCAGGACGTTAACGATCCTCCGCGAGGAATACGGGTTTAGGGGCTATATCCATGCGAAAGCCGTACCAGGAACCTCCCCGGAGCTCATCGACCGCTTAGGAAGGCTCTCAGACCGTCTGAGCGTGAACCTCGAGCTCCCCTCCCGCAAGAGCCTCGACCTGCTCGCCCCGCAGAAGAGCCGCCAACGTATCTTGGCCCCCATGCGCCAAATCCAGCAAAGCATCGCCGAGGACGCGGAGACGAGGGCCCTCGTCAGAAAGAAGCCCACGTACTACCAGCGCAAGACCACGATCGCCCGGAAGGCCGAGGCTTTCGCGCCTGCGGGCCAATCCACGCAGATGATTATAGGTGCCACCCCCGAGACGGACTTCCAGATACTCAACCTCTCGGCGGCGCTGTACCGCTCGCTCGACTTGAAGCGCGTCTTCTTCAGCGCCTACCTGCCCGTCTCGAGCGATTCGCGGCTCCCGCAGACCGACGGCGTCCAGCTCAACCGCGAGCACCGGCTCTACCAGGCCGACTGGCTCATGCGGTTCTACCGCTACGACGTGGCCGAGCTCATCGACGAGAAGCACCCGTTCCTCGACGCCGACGTCGACCCGAAGGCGAACTGGGCGCTCAACCATCTCGAGGCGTTCCCCGTCGAGGTGAACGCCGCGCCCATCGAGATGCTGCTGCGCGTGCCCGGCATCGGCCCCGTCGGCGCCCGCAAGATAGTACGTGCGCGCAAGACCGCGACGTTGCGCGAGCCGGAGCTGCGCAAGCTCGGGATCGCGTACAAGCGCGCCCGCTACTTCATAACGTGCAACGGCTCCTACATGGGAAAGGGCGTGCCCTTCACCAGGGAATCCATGCGGGCCCAGCTCGCCTCTCCCATCGACGGGGGCCGGCATGGAAGGCGCGCCGGCAACGTCCTGCCCGGCCAGATGAGCCTCTTCGAACCCGAGGCGGCACAGCCGGCCCTACCTGGAAGCGAGGTGCTCGCGCAATGGAGCTGACGCGCCCCGAACCGCTCAGAAACGTCGCCTACCTGCACGACGGCTCGCTCGAGGGCATGCTCTGCTGCGTGTTCGAATCCTACGTCCGCCGCGAGCACCCCGAAGACGTGGTCGCGGAACAGCGCTACCAGCCGCGGCTCGGCCAGTCAGCTATATACGTCTCTACGGACTACGAGCGCGCGCTCAGGGTGCGCCGCGGCATCGAGCGCGAGGCGGGCTCGCGCGCGTTCGGGGCCGCCGCGCGCGCCTCGGCCCATGATGCGCCCGAAGCCGGCGTCATCGTCCTCGACTTCGTCCGCTACGTCATGGACCGAAGCGTCAAACGCGACAAGAGGCGCTCGGTGCTCTCCGACGAGGCGAATCCCATCGTCCAAAACCTGCTCGCGCTCGAGCGGCGCGTCGCGAACGAAGAGGAGAAGATGCGGCAGTTCGTCCGCTTCTCGGAGCTCGAGAACGGCGTGTGGTTCGCCCGGTGCAACCCCAACGCGCGGGTCGTGCCGCTCGTGATGCCCCACTTCGTCGCACGGTTCAACATCCAGCCCTTCATGATCTACGACGAATGCCACAAGATGGCCGGCGTCTATGACGGGAACGACTGGGAGCTCGTGGACGGCGAGGCGGCGCGCATCCCGGCGCGCACGTCCGAGGACGGCTACGTCGAGCGCCTCTGGCAGCGCTTCTACGACACGCTCTCGATCGAGGCCCGCTACAACCCCGAACTGAGGCGCCATTTCATGCCCGTGCGCCTATGGAAGAACCTGCCCGAGACCCGTCCCGTCCCATCGCGGGATGAAGCTCTCCTCGGCAGCGGGGCCGTCCTGCCAGAAGTAATCGTCTAGCCCCATCTCGTCTGCGAAGTCGAGGACGCGGGCGTAGTCTTGCGCATCGACGCGTTTCGCCAGCTCGGGAAAGCGTGCGGAGACGGACTCGGCCATGACGGGCGTGTACTGGTTCATGATCGAGTACAGCACGTCGTCGCCGAACGTCCGGTAGAGCAGCTCGACCGCCTTCAGGGAGTGCTCGACGGCGCCCGGGAGCACCATGTGCCTCACGACGACGCCCGACACCATGCGCCTCTGCCCGTGGTAGTCGTCGTAGGCGGGCGTGCCCGCCGTCTCGACCATCGAGGCGATCGCGCGAAGCGCCACCTCGGGGTAGTCCGGTGCGTTCGAGTAGTGCCGGGCGAGCTCCTCGTCGGCGTACTTGAAATCGGCGAGGTAGACATCTACCGTGCCGTCGAGCCATTCCACGACTTCGGGCAGCTCGTATCCGGAGGTGTTCCACACGATGGGAAGGTGCAGACCGCGCGATCGCGCCTTAGACACGGCCTCGGCGATCTGCGGGGAGTAGTGGGTCGGGGTGACACAGTTGACGTTGAGCGCGCCCTGCTCTTGCAGCGAGAGGAACGCGTCGGCGAGCTGACCGGCCTCGAGCGTGCAGCCCGCCTCGCCTTCCGCTATGGTCCGGTTCTGGCAATAGACGCACCTCAGCGGGCAATACGTGAAGAAGACCGTACCGCTGCCGTCCTCGCCCGAGATGGGAGGCTCCTCCCAGTAGTGCAGCGCGGCGCGCGCGGCGCGGATCTCGGCCCCGGCCCCGCAATAGCCCCGCTGTCCCCTATCGCGCAGTGCCCCGCACTTCCTCGGGCAGAGATTGCACGGGCTTGCGCTCGGGTTAGTTCGCGGAGTAGCCACCGAAACCGCCGCCGAATCCCCCGAAGCTCTCGTAATCGTCGAATGCGTCGTAGTCGTCAAGGTCGTCCTCGTCGCCGTGCTCGCCGTGATGGTGCTCGTGATCGGAGAACAGGCTCGCGGCGCGCGTCCAGTCGAGCCCGACGCGCGCGCTCTCCTCCTCGCTGCGGTAGGCGAGCGAAACGGAGGCGGGGGCCATGTCGGCGCCGCCGATGACCGCGATGACCTCGAGAAGGTGCATGATGGCCTCGAGTTGCGGCAAGATGAGGTCGACGTCGTCGGCTGCCGTCATCGCGGCCACGACCTCGGCCATGAGCATCTCCACGGTGTAGGGCCCCTCGAAATCGTCTTGCGCGATCGCGCGCTCCGTCGAGCGCCCGAGCTCCGTGAGAAACGGGCTCGACGACGCCGGCGCGGCGTTTCTCGCCTTCGGCTCGCCCGCTTCGCCCATCTCGCCCACGAGGCCGGCCGCACGCGTCGCCCGCCGGATGGCATCCGCCTCAACGGCGGACATGATCTGGCCGGCAACCTGGACCGTATGGGCGGTCTTGGCGAGCTGCGCCGTTCCCGCGCCGCCCGTGGCGACGACGGTCCCGGCGATGAGCGCGAGCACGTCGCGGGCGCTCTCGATCGCATCCTCGTCGCCGGCGAGGTAGCAGACGATGTTGTCGAGGTCGTCGAACGCCTCCGCCCCATGGGGGTCGATCAGCGCGATCGGCGCCTCGACGGGAACGAGGTCGCTCACCGTCGCCACGGCCGAGACCTCGCGGGCGAACGACGGCGTCGAGGGCGAGAGGTCGATGAGCACCGTGCCGGGCTCCGCGTTCTTCACGAGGCCGTCCTGCTCGAAGTACGCATCTTCGAGCGCGCCTGCATGGGTGCAGTACGTGAACGCGAAGTCCGCGTCGGCCACATCGTCGACGCGCGTCCATCCCGAAGCACCGAGGCGATGCGCGATGTGGGCGCCGATCGTATCGTGCCCGGTGTAGTAATACGTTTGAGACATGGTTGACCCCCGTTGCCCGCGCTACTTGCGGCGGACCTTCTTCGCGATTCTGTCGGAGACGGACAGGTCCTCGCGGCTGTCGATGCCCATGAAGGCGATGGCGATCATGCCGGGCCCCACGTGGCTGCCGATGACAGGACCGATCGATGTCTCGAGGAACAGCACGCTCTCGTCGACCTTGTAGAGCTCCTCCTTCAGGCGCTCGACGTCCTTCGGGCAATCGGCGCTGCCGATGACGACCTGCGTGCTCCGCCCGGTCTCGACGCGGTGCTTCCGGAAGTCCTCGGCGAGCTGCCTCAGGCCCTTCTTGCGGCCGCGTGCGACGCCCGTGAGCGACAACCGCCCGTCGAGCGATATGTCGAGCATCGGCTTGACGTCGAGTTTCGAGCCGGCGAATGCGACGGAGGCCGGGATGCGGCCGCCCCGCTTGAGCGATTCCAGGTCGTCGACCATGAACTGCTCGTTCACGAAGTAGCGGGCCTCCTCGACCCAGTCGACGAGCTCGGCGGCGGTCAGGCCGCGCGAGCGTTGGCGAATCGCCTCGTACACGAGCAGGCCCTCGGCGATGGAGGCGAGCTTCGTGTCGATGACGTAGAGCTCGGCTTCGGGGTGCTCTTTCACGAGCTCGTCGCGCAGCATCAGCGCCGTGTTGAAGCTTCCCGACAATCCGCTCGTGAAGCTGAGGTAGACGGTCGGGACGCCCGATTCGATCGCCCGCGTGAACGTGTCCAGGAGCACCGCTATGGGGATCTGGGCCGTCGACGGCTGCGCGCCTTTCCTCAACGATTCGTAGTAGTCGTGCGCGGTCATCGTCGTGTACATGTCGTCGAAGTGCTCTTCGCCGTCGAGCAGGTACGGGAACTTGATCACCTCGACGCCGGGAACATCGACGACCGATGCGGGCAAGTCGCAGCACGAGTCGACAATCACATTGCATTTAACATCCGTCACGGACGTACCTCATTTGCAGTCGCTTTCAATATCGGCTACTAAGGATAGACTATTTTCGCGACGCGCGGCCCGTTACTCGAAACCCTTCATCTTTGCTACGAGAGCGCTACGGCGCTCGAAAAGGCCCTTCTCGAGGCCAACCGGATACGTGTGGGGGTTCAGCAGGCGCTTCTGCGTCTCGTCGAGCGTCTCGAGGCCCTCGCGCACACGCGCCCTCGCCTTCGTGGCGTCACGCATATCGCTCGGAAGCACGTTCTTCCCGGATCTCGCCAGCGGCTTGAGCAACGTCTCGAAGCGCTTCCCCAAAAGCTTCTTGCGCCTGAGGCTGTCATAGGGATCGACGATGGTCTCGGTCGGGTCCAAGACGGCGTTAACGTCCAAGACCATGTCGCCGGCGATGCGCCCGTCCTCGGCGTAGTAGCGCCTAACGTCGAGCACGCCCGGCGTCGTGAGCTTCTGGATGGACTCGCTGATCTTTATGTGGTCGACCCAGGCGTCGCTTCCCTGCGGGCGCGTGCACGAGAGCTTGTACACGCCGCCGAGCGTCGGCTGGTCGTAGGCGCAGGCGAGCTTCGTGCCGACGCCCCATGACATGACGTCGACGCCCTCCTGCCTGATGGAGCGGATCGTGTACTCGTCCAGGTCGTTCGACAGCACGATGCCGCAATCGTCCAGCCCGGCCTCGTCGAGCATGCGGCGCGCCATCTTCGCCAGCCACGTGAGGTCGCCGGAATCGATGCGGATGCCCATGAGCCTCTCGCCGCGCTCGCGCATCTCGAGCCCGACGGTGATGGCGTTGCGGATGCCCTGCTCGACGTCGTACGTGTCCACGAGCAGGATGCAGTTGTTCGGGAACGACGCCGCGTAGGCGCGGAAAGCCTCGAGCTCGGAGTCGAACGACATGACCCACGAATGCGCGTGCGTGCCCGAAACGGGTATGTTGAACATGCGGCCGGCGAGCACGTTGGACGTCGAAGCGCAGCCGCCCACGACTGCGGCGCGGGAAGCCCACACGCCGCCCGCGACGCCCTGCGCGCGCCTGAGGCCGAACTCGGCCACGGGGGTTCCGGCGGCCTGGCATACGCGGGCTGCCTTCGTGGCGATGAGCGTTTCGAAGTTCACGCAGTTCAAAAGCGGCGTCTCGATGAGCTGGCATTCGAGGATGGGGCCTTTCACCCGAACGAGCGGCTCGTTGGGGAACACGATCGTCCCCTCGGCCACCGCATCGATGTCGACGCTGAGCTTGAACTCGGAAAGGTATTGGAGGAAGTCGTCCTTGAAGAGCTTGCCGCCGCCCGGCGCGTCGAGGCCCGCGAGGTAGTCGACGTCCCGTTCGTTGAAACGGTACGTCTCGACGAGCTCCGCGAGCTGGTCCATGCCGCATGCGACCGCGTAGCCGCCTTTGAACGGGTAGGACCTGAAGTACATGTGGAAGCATGCCTCCGTCGACCCCATGCCATGCTCGAAGTAGCCTTGGGCCATCGTGATCTGGTAAAGGTCGGTCAACGCTGCGTAATCTATGTTCATGGTGTCCTCGATTCGCTTGTCCTCAGGCGATCTTTCGTCTGGCCTACCGCCTATTCAGCGGGCGTCCCTGCATTGTTGTTCGAGCTGCTCTTATGCGACCTGCGGCGCCGGCGGCGGTTCGAGCTCTTCTTCTCCTTCGGCGCCTCTCCCCCTTCGGCGGGCTGTTGCTGCTGGCGGCCGGACCGAAGCGCCGAGGAGTTCCTCCCGACCTGGACGGTCTTCGCCTCCTGGCGCTGCTCCGTCGCCTCGGCGCGCTGCTTGGAGCCGGACCTGCTGCGCGAGCGGCGGCGAGAGGACGACTTCCTGGCGCCGTCCTGCGAGGCTTCGGCCTGCTTGCCCTGCCTCTGCTGGCCGCCCTGCTTCTGCTGTCCGTCCCGTGCCTGCTGGCCGCCCTGGATCTCCGTCGTCTGCGCCGTTCCGTCCGACTTCACGGTGGTGGAGCGCCTGCGGCGGGGCTTGCGCGCCTGCTGCGTCTCTTGGGCCTTCGCCTCTTCGGGCCTCTCGGCCTTCTGGCCGCGGCCGCCTCCGCGCCTCCGCGAACGCGACCTGCTCTTCTTCGGCTGCTGGTCCTCGCCGTGCACATGGCGCATCTTGCCGGGCTCGGCGAGCTTGTCCTCGCCGGTCAGCTGGTTCGTGAAGAGGTTGAGGGCGCTTTCGACCACCAGGCCCGCGGGCTCGTTGGCACGCTGCCACGCCTCCTCGCCGACCGCCGTCGGCCGGGCGCCTTCCTCGGGAGGCTCCATGTCGGCAAGCGGAACGCGCACGGGCTTCTCGTCGCCGACCTTGATCGATATGACCTCGCGCGGCACGTTCATCTCGACGACCTTGCCCTCGCCGTCGGGCGTCTCGATCTTCGCGTTCTTCTTCGGCGCCCTGCTATGGAAGTCCTTGTAGGCCTCGTACTCGTAGCGCAGGCAGCACATGAGGCGTCCGCACAGGCCCGAGATCTTCTGCGGGTTGAGCGAGAGGTCCTGTTCCTTTGCCATGCGGATCGAGACGGGGTCGAAGTTTCCGCCGAGCCTCCGGCAGCACAGCTCCTGGCCGCAATGGCCGATGCCGCCGACGATCCGCGCCTCGTCGCGCACGCCGATCTGCTTCATGTCGACGCGCACGTGGAACTCGGATGCGAGCTTCTTGACGAGGCCCCTGAAATCCACCCGGTCTTCCGACTCGAAGTAGAACACGGCCTTGTCGCCGTCGAACATGAACTCCACGGCCACCGGGTTCATCTCGGGAACCGTTTCGGCAGCGATGGACTTGAACGTGGGGAGCGCAGCGCGACCCTTCTCCGCGAGCTCGTCCGAACGCACGACGTCCTCGTCCGTTGCGAGGCGCTTGACCGGCTTCAAGGGCGACTTCAGCTTGCCCATGTCCTCCTTCTCCATGTCGAAGGGGGCGTTGGCAACCGTGCCGAACTCGAGCCCGCGCGCCGTCTGCACGACGACCTTGTCGTTCACGTGCAACTCGAAGCCCGCCGCGTCGAACCACAGCGTCTTCGGGTTGAAAGCAAGCCTAACGGGGGCTATGCGTACCATAAAGGGATTCTCCTATCTCGAACAGCAACGCGTCGATGCACGTTTCTGGGGATACATTATACGAAATGGCCTCGTTGCAGGCGTTCACGGCCGCGAGCGCCCTCACGACGCGCGCCTCGTCGACCCGCGACGCGACCTCTTCGACCGAATCGCGCACGTCGACGTTGATGACGAGCTCCGGCGTCTCGGCGCATACGGCCAGCACGTCGCGCAGGAAAGACGCGATGATCGCGGTCATCTGCCTGAACGACTCGAGGCTGCGCGCCGTGAGCTCGCGCTTGTTGCGGGCCTCTATCTGGCGGATGGCCGATTTCGCGAGGAAGTCCGCGTTCTCGGCGAGCTCCGCCTCATGCGCGGCGCGCACGGAATCGAGCGGCGCCTTCGCCTCGACGACGAGCTCGCTTGCCAAGCCGATCAGGTCCCACGAATCGCATCGGTCGATGCGCGCGAGGACGTCGAGCACCTTGCGCCTGAACACGAGCCGCTCGTTCGATTTCATGAACTCGATGCCGCGCGTGATCGAGCCTCCGCACGACTCTATGGCGATCTTCGCGGTCTCGACCGACGCGCCCGTCTTCTGGGCGAGGATGGCTGCCGCCTCGCTGGCGGGGATATGCCTGAACGGGACGACCGAGCAGCGCGAGACAATCGTCGGGAGCACGCTTTCGCGCGTGCGCCCGAGCAGCACGAGCACGACGTCGGCGGGCGGCTCCTCGAGCGTTTTCAGAAACGCGTTCGCGGCGGCCACGCCGAGCAGGTCGACGCGGTCGAGGATGTATATCTTCCTGTCCGCCTGGATCGGGGCGAGCGAGGCGTCCGCCACGATGTCGCGGATCTGCTCGATCAGATAGCCCCCGGCGCCCTCGGGCGCGTAGTAGCGCACGTCGGGATGCTTGCGCCGCGCGATGCGCTTGCACGTGTCGCACGTGCCGCAACCGCCGTTCTCGCAGAGGAGCGCGCTTGCCAGCGCGTAGGCAGATTGCGTCTTGTTCGAGCCGGCAGGGCCCGTGAACAGGTACGCATGCGTGACGCGGTCCGACCTCACGCTCGCGCGGAGGAAGTCGCGTACGCGCGGCTGGCCGAATATCTGGTCGAACACATCAGCCACGGAACATCAGATCCCCATCGAGTAGCGGCGCATCACGAGCGCCTTGAAGAAGTCGTCGTTGCAGACGTCCTCGTCGGACATCCAGTCGAACAGGTCCGAGAGCTGATCGAACACCTTTCTCGCCGTGGCGACCTTCGAGTCGTCGGACACCACGATGCGGATTCGGTCGGGTTCTTCCGCGGCGAGCTGCCTGAAGCCCGCGTTCACGCGCTCGTGGAAGTCGACGCCCGCCATCTCGAGGCGGTCGGCGTGCTTGTTGTGGGTCGCCCTATCGAGCCCCTCCTCGGCGTCGCCGCCCGTCATCATGAGTATCGTGCGGTCGGGCTTCACGCCCGCGCACGCGAACGCGCTCGCACGCTCTACGAACGTTCGTTCGATGCCGCGGCCGAACGATTGGTAGGCGACCGTGGAATCGGTGAAGCGGTCGCACAGCACGATCGCGCCGCGCGCGAGGGAAGGCCCCACGACCTGGTTGACGAGCTGGGCGCGCGCCGCCTCGTATATGAGAAGCTCGCATTCGTCGCACATGACGTAGTTGCCGGGATCGAGCACGGTCGAGCGCAGCTGCTCGCCGATGATCGTCCCGCCCGGCTCGCGCAGGCACACGACCTCCTCGCCGCGCATCCTCAGAGCGTGGGCGAGAAAATGCAGATGGGTCGACTTTCCGGCCCCATCGCCGCCTTCGAACGTTATGAACACGCCTTTTCCGGTATCCATATGCTCTCTCTAGATCATGTCGTAAATGTCCGCACCCGTGACGTCCACCCCGACGAACACGGGGAAATCCACGACGTCGATGCACCTGAGCGCCTCTGTGCCCAGATCATCGTACGCCAACGTCTTTGCCGCCGTAACACATTTCGCAAGATATGCAGCTGCGCCGCCGAC
>ODAI014540073.1_pt1 | contig 27561 bp, 17 predicted proteins | sample 1539321 | NCBI WGS metagenome assembly ODAI01 (sample SAMN02144231, study PRJEB22623) | gut metagenome | biome: sheep rumen | host: Ovis aries | place: New Zealand
CCAGTGCTTTTGCCGAAGAAAAAGAAGGAAAGAAGAAGAAAGAGCGAAGGATCATCATCGCTCACCCGGGTCTCGGCGAAGGCGGTAAATACCACGTCAAAGCTGACGAAGACCCGCTTCCGGATGGCACAAAGCTGACCTTTGCTCTCGCAGGAAACCAGAACTCCGGTAAAACCACGCTCTTTAACCAGCTCACGGGATCAAACCAGCATGTCGGAAACTTCCCCGGCGTTACTGTCGATCGCAAAAGCGGAGTGATCAAGAACAACCCGAACACGGAGATCACAGATCTTCCGGGCATTTACAGTATGTCCCCTTACACAGCCGAAGAGATCGTCTCCCGTCAGTTTATCCTTGACGAAAAGCCGAAAGGCATCATCAATATCGTCGATGCCACCAACATCGAGCGTAATCTCTACCTGACCATGCAGCTCATGGAGCTCAATGTTCCTATGGTCATCGCGCTGAACATGATGGATGAGGTCCGGGGTAATGGCGGTTCCATCCTCGTTAACCAGATGGAGCACGAGCTCGGCGTTCCGGTCGTCCCCATCTCCGCTGCCAAGAACGAAGGTATCCACGAGCTGGTGAACCATGCCCTTCACGTTGCGAAATATCAGGAGCGTCCGGGACGTCTGGACTTCTGTGATGAGAACGACCGTGGCGGTGCGATCCACCGCTGCCTGCATAGTATCATGATCCTCATTGACGACCATGCAAAAGCCGCAGGTATCCCCGAGCGTTTTGCAGCCACGAAACTGATCGAGGGCGATACCCGTGTGCTCGAAAGGCTTGCTCTCGACCAGAATGAGAAAGAAACTCTCGAGCACATCATCGTACAGATGGAGGAAGAATCCGGCATGGACCGTTCTGCCGCCATCGCCGACATGCGCTTCACCTTTATCCAGAAACTCGTCGCAAACACAGTCATCAAGCCGAAGGAAAGCAAAGAGCATCAGAGAAGCCGCAGGATCGATAAAGTTCTCACCGGCAAATATACGGCGATCCCTGCCTTCATCCTGATCATGGCAGCTGTTTTCTTCCTTACTTTTAATGTATTCGGAGCATTCTTCCAGGGACTTCTCGAAACAGGCATAGATAAGCTTACCGGAGCGGTCGATTCCGCCTTTGTCTCCTGGAACGTTAACGAAGTGATTCGGTCGCTGGTGATCGAAGGTATATTTAATGGCATAGGAAGCGTGCTTTCTTTTCTTCCTATCATCGTGATCCTCTTCTTCTTCCTCTCGATGCTCGAAGACTCCGGTTATATGGCACGTGTCGCATTCGTCATGGACAAATTCCTCCGAAAGCTCGGTCTTTCGGGCCGTTCGATCGTGCCGATGCTCATCGGCTTCGGCTGCACCGTCCCCGGCGTTATGGCTTCCCGTACACTGCCTTCCGAGCGCGACCGTAAGATGACGATCCTTCTGACACCTTATATGAGCTGCTCCGCGAAGCTTCCGATCTACGGATTCTTCGCCAGCACCTTCTTCCCGAAGTACAGCGGTCTGGTCATGGTCGGCCTTTACTTCATCGGCATCCTCACCGGCATAATCGTCGCCTTCATCCTCAAAAGCACTGTCTTCAAAGGGGAAGCGGTTCCTTTTGTCATGGAGCTTCCGAACTACCGTATGCCGGGTGCAAAGAATGTCCTGCAGCTCCTGTGGGAGAAAGCCAAGGACTTCCTGCAGCGTGCTTTTACAGTCATTTTTATCGCAACCATCGTTATCTGGTTCCTGCAGTCATTTGATCTCAGCCTGACACTGACCGATGATTCCAGCAAGAGTATCCTGGCATTGATCGCAGGAACGATCGCTCCGATCTTTGCCCCTCTGGGATTCGGAGACTGGCGCTTCTCCACTGCCCTGATCACCGGATTCATGGCCAAGGAAAGTGTCGTATCCACGCTGAATGTCCTCACAGGCAGCGACGCCATTGTGCAGACTCTCTTATCTCCTTTGGCTGCCATGAGTATCCTGGTCTTCTGCCTTCTGTACACTCCGTGTGTCGCAGCAGTCGCCTCTGTCCGTCGGGAGCTTGGTGCCAAGTGGGCCACGATCGTCGTTATCTCTCAGTGTGCCGTTGCCTGGATCGCCGCTTTCGGCATATATCAGATCGGAATGCTCGTAGGACTGGGCTGATTTTTCCTTAATATCATATTCATGGTCTTTTTATTAACTTTCCGCACATAGTACAGGAAGACGCGAAACGAAAAAAACAGATCCCGTCGAAAGATATCGGCGGGATCTCGTTTCGAAATAATTTCCTGCATCAAAAGTGTGTCGATAATAATGCAAGAAGTTGTCAACAAGCGTGGGGGGCTAGAGTCGTGTGCGTCAGAAAGATGGCAAACTTTCTCTAACGGAGGCATTGGGGTTGTCTGTTCACACCGCCCCCTACTTAATTATATTTTATGTATTTCTTGAAAAATCGATACCAAATCTTTGCACTTTATGTCATAATAATGGTGTAAGTTTATTACATCGCAAAAGTGCCGGCGGAAGGGGTTGCCGCCGTATATTCAGGCAGTTTCCACTGCTTATTTCAGGAGGCTTTTATGGATCAGGATGTTAATAAAGAACTACAGAGACTTCTTTTTATGCAGCGTGAGCGCCTGATGGTCCGCTCCTCATATGAACATGAATTCGACTTTTACGATCTGGTCGCGACCGGACAGCTCGAGGAAGTTATGCGGCAGGTCAGAGAATATCATATTTCCGAACTTCGCGGTGTAGGCATGCTCTCCCCTGACAGGCTTCGGAATGTCAGATACCATCTCATTATTAGTATTGCCATGATCGCCCGCTACTGCATCAACTACGGTATGGATGTCGAGACATCCTATTCTCTTTCCGATATCTATATTCAGCAGTGCGATGCCGCGACATCCACCGCACAGCTTGATTCTATCCAGCAGAAGTGTATCGAGGACTACTGCACCAGAATGAGAGCGCTGCGTCTCGACAATATCTTCAGTAAGCATGTCGTCCGCGCCATCGAATACATCTACAGTCACCTTCAGGACCGTATCCTGGTCCCGGATCTTTCCGAATACCTCGGATTAAATGATGCCTACTTCTCGAAGCTCTTTAAGAAAGAGACCGGCGTTTCCGTCAGCGACTTTATCCGTCTGAAGAAGATCGATGCCGCCAAGCACATGCTGAAGCACTCGGACTATTCGTGTCTCAGCATCTCGCAGTTCCTGTCTTTTTCTACCCAGAGCCATTTTATCCAGGCCTTTAAGAAACAGACCGGACTTACGCCGGAAGAGTATCGGAAAGACTACTTCCACAAGGCCTTCCCGAAAGATGCGAAAACGAAGCAGGATGCCTTCCTTCCTATCGAGCATACCGAGGAAGAGCTCGCGAAGCTTCTCGAAGAGGCGAAAAAGAAAAATCTCGCCACGACACCTCGGGCAAATACGGAGGAATAACAGATATGTCGGGGATGATTCTGTTTTTGACCTCTTTTGTCAGTGTATCTTTTCTTTTGCTTCCGAAGGGGACCGAGCTTCTTTTTGTTCTTATGGCCGTGATCCTCTTTGCTTTGGCTAAGAATAAGATCCCCGTATCCTCGCTGAACAGCATTCAGAAGAAGCCTCTGATCCGCTCGATCGCGCTCTCCGGACTTCTGGTCATCTACTTTATCATCAACTGTTATGGAAGATATGAGAATATAAACATCATGCTCGCCATGATCGTCGGCATCGTATTCCTTCTTCTGTCGATCCCGCTCACCTTAAGGATCGGTTCAAAAGAAGCGGATCTGCCGGAGCTTTCTCCGAAAGAGGAAGAAAAGAATGCCGCATCACTGATCTTCTCACTGGCAGTGGGATTTATCACCGTGCTGATCCTTTCTCAGTCATCTCCGCTTTATCCTTGCAACAACTGGTCAGATGCCAACTGTTTCCTCACTCTCGGAAGAACTCCTCTTCACGGCAGAAAGATGTATAGCGAAGTCTTTGACCATAAAGGGCCTCTCCTTTACCTCATCCACACCGTCTCCGCCTTGATCTCCCCGGATTCCTTCCTCGGAATGTATATCATCCAGTCACTCTTCTGCGCCATGACGCACCGCTTCATGGTAAAGACCGCCGGACTTTTCACTAAGAAAGACCGCACGGTATATCTTCTTTCTATTCCCGCATTATTCCTTCTCTTCTCATCGAATGCATATTTCTATGGCGACTCGACGGAAGAACTTCTTCTCCCGTTTGTGATCGCCGGCATCTATGTCATCTTCAAGTCATTCCGGAAAGAAGAAGATCTTTCCAAAAAGGATATGCTCATTCTCGGATCCGGAGCGGCCTTTGCCTTCTGGATCAAGTTCACACTCTGCGGTTTCTGGATCGGAGCGATCCTCTATATGGTTTTCCGCCTTCTCCGAAGACATGAGGGAAAGAAACTTCTTAAATATGCGCTGTGGTTCTGCGTACCCTGTATTGCCATCTCGGTACCGATCCTCATTCTCCTTGCCGCCACATCGACATTAAGTGACATGTTCACCGTATATTTCTATAACAACATGTTCAGTTATCAGAGCTTAAACGGCGGCATCCCGATCTTCGGCAAACTCCCTTACTCCTTGATCCTCACGATCATGAAGCTCGACACCAATCACGTCATGGCGGCGCTTATTGTCTCCGCGATCTTCTATCTGAGTTCTCTGAAGGACAAGCGCTACATCACCTTCTATTCGGTCACATTCGTAACGACAGCATTCTTCGTATTCTTCGGCGACTCCCAGATGTTCTACTACATCTTCGGACTTGCCGGATTTGCACTTCCGGGCATCATCCCATGGATCCTTCTTGTCCGCCGTGCGCTGGCTCCGAAGGATTCAAGACGGCTTCTTACCGTCATCTCCGCAGCCGCGCTTCTTTCTTGCTGTATCTATGCCTTCTCCGCATCCTGTGCAACATTCGAGATCTTTACCAAAAGGTCAGATCTCCCGTCTTACAAGTTTGCGGAGTATATGGATACCTCCGAGAATGTCTCTATCCTGAATTTCGACTTCCCGGACAGCGGCTTTTATTCCGCTTCCGGCTCCGTTCCCACAGAGAAATACTACTGCAAGTATAATCTGGATGATGTTCTCCCGGAGATCATGAGCAGCCGCATCCGGGCAATCGCCGAGCGCCGCGTGGAGTATGTTATCACGAGGAACCACGTATATAACTTCAAGAATTATGATCTGATCGCCTCGGCAGATCTCACCGAGATCGACTTCGATGGCGAGGTCGGCACCGACACTTACTTCCTTTACAGGCGCAACGAAGGAGAAAACCATGGATAAAACTTCGATGAATAATAAGTCTCACGATCGTTTTACCCTCCTTCTCATCGCAGTTTCCTCGATCCTTCTGACATCCTTTGTCTGTCCTTACGCACCCTGGTTCCGTTACTGCTTCGAGACAGATGAAACCGTTTACCGCATCCTCTCTCTCGGCTGGATCCGCGGCAAGCTCCCCTACCGCGACCTTTTCGATCACAAGGGGCCTCTCTCGTATGTCTTCTATGCGCTCGGACTTCTTCTGTCCGGTGGGAAGAACTGGGGCATGTGGATCATTTTCTGCATCGTCAATGCGGTGACATTCACCACGATGTATAGGATCTTCCGGCTGAAGTTTAATGAGAACATATCTCTTCTTTCGTCCGCAAGCCTTATCTTTCTCCTTACGTTCTTTAAGGACTCTCTGTTCGGGTCTTCTTCCCGTCCGGAGAATATCATCACGATGTTTCTGATGCTGTCGTCCTATACCTTTGTAAAAGCACTTCTACGCTTCTCCGGGCTGGAACCGGATGATAGAAAATCCAGGTCCTCTTTCGTCTTCACCAAGAGCGAGATGCTCCTTATCGGCCTTTACTGCGGCTGCGTCTTCCTGATCAAGTTTAATGTCTGCGTATTTTATCTGACCTTTATCGGCTCATATTTCATCTGGCTTATGGTCAAGGCCCGCTGGCGCGAGTTCTTCTCCCGTGTGGGGCTCTTCCTTTCCGGACTTATTTCCGTAACAGCGCTTTTCTGTATTTATTACTATGTCCGGGGCGGTCTGTCGGATATGCTCAACACCTATTTTCTATTCAATATCCGATCAGGATTGACCGGCAAATGGCGTCTTCACATCTTCCAGCCTCCGATTCCTTTTACCACCCAGGCGGTCACCCTGTTTCTTATTCTCTGTTCCGCTGCTGTGATCTATATAACCTTGAAGAGCGCATCCGGAAAGAAACTTCAGTTTATCGTCTGTTTTATTTGTGGCGCGGTCTGCTATTTTTTCATCACGCTCCCGGAGATCTACTACTACTCTTTTATTGTTCTGCTGCCGCTATACATGGTAGGGATCCCCTTCCTCATCGATCTTCTGACGGCACGGAGAACGCTCCGTCTTTCGAAGGCGAAGATCAGCACTTTGTTTGTGATACCTGTTCTTCTTTCGTTCCTGGTCAATTTCATTGCGATCCCGTCTGTACCGAGGCAGCCGACAGAATTCGAAACGAAGATGGAAGAGTTTTCCCGATCCCATCCGAAAGCGACATACATCTTCTTCATGAGCAATACCTTTGCATCCCCGATGTTCTATGACCTGACCTCGGAGGTTCCGGATTTCCGCTACTTCTATATCCCGTTAAGAGCCACCGCGAAGATGGAAAACGAGCATCTCAAGTCGATCGCGAAAGGACAGCCGGATGTTATCGTCATACAGAATGCCAAAGACCAGAATCAGGAGGTCATGCAGACTTTCTATGACTTTTTCGAGAAATACGGATACGAGTATTACCTCGAAGGTGACGGATACAAGTATGGCTCCAATTATCTGATCTATACGAAAAAGAACCCGTAAGCGATACGCTTCGGGTTCTTCTATACATTTTCAATTTATTTCCGTCGGACTTGCCATAAGGATCACTTCTTGGCAGTCTCGATCTCCTTGAGTGCTGCAGCGATCGCTTCTTCTGCTGTCATCTCGACGACTTCGGATCCGGCGCGGAGCTTATACTCGACCTTACCCTCAGCAGCCTTACGGCCTACTGTGATACGTACCGGGATACCGATCAGGTCGGCATCCTTAAACTTAACACCGGCACGCTCTTCTCTGTCATCGATCAGGACCTCGGCGCCCGCCTTCTCAAGTGCATCGTGGATCTCGCCTGCCATCTTCACGACAGCCTCATCCTGAGATGTGGTCGGAACAACGATGACCTGATACGGAGCCACGGACATCGGCCAGATGATACCGTTCTCATCGTAGTGCTGCTCGATGATCGCGGCTAAGGTTCTGGAAACACCGATACCATAGCAGCCCATGATCATGGAGTTCTCTTTACCATCCTTATCCAGGTAGACGCAGTGGAGTGCATCGGAATACTTAGTGCCGAGCTTGAAGATATGTCCTACCTCGATACCTCTGCACATGGACATCGGCTTACCGCACTTCGGACACGGATCACCTTCCACAGCGCCTCTTACATCCACGATACGGTCCGGAGTAAAGTCACGGCCGATATTCACGTTCTTGAAGTGGAAGTCAGTCTCATTTGCGCCTACGATGAAGTTTGTCATCGCAGCCACTTCGTAGTCAGCGATCACTTCGATCTTTTCCTTCAGGCCGCAGGGGCCGGCAAATCCGACAGCAGCGCCGGTAACACGCTCAACTTCTTCGAAGGAAGCAAGGTTCATCTCCGTCGCATCAAAGAGATTGCCGAGCTTGGTCTCGTTGATCTCGCGGTCACCTCTGACCATAACAGCCACGATCTTACCGTCGATATTGTAAAGGATCGTCTTGGCAAAAGCAGTCGGCTCAGAGTGCATGAACTCCATGAGTTCTTCGATGGTCTTTACATGAGGTGTCTCGATCTTCTCCATAGGAAGCATCTCGAAATCCTTCGGAGCTTCAACCTTCGGGCACGGTGCTTTTTCCTCATTGGCAGCATAATCACATGCCGGGCAGTATGCGATCGCATCTTCACCTACCGCAGACTTGACCATGAACTCCTGGGAACCGGAACCACCCATCGCGCCGGAATCGGCATCTACGAGAATGTAGTCGAGGTCGCAGCGGTCGAAGATCTTGCAGTATGCCTCTTTCATGTTGAGATAGGACTTATCGAGACCTGCCTCATCAACGTCGAAGCTGTATGCATCTTTCATGACGAACTCACGGGAACGGACGACACCGAATCTCGGGCGCTTCTCGTCACGGTACTTATGCTGGATCTGATACAGGGTGACCGGAAGATTACGATAAGAACGGATCGTATCTCTTACCGCCTCTGTAAAAGGCTCCTCATGCGTCGGACCTAAGCAGAACTGACGTCCTCCTCTGTCCTTCAGACGGAACATCTCCGGGCCGAACTTCTCCCAGCGGCCGGAAGCCATATAGGTCTCTGCCGGAAGAACTGCCGGCATGATCAGTTCCTGAGCTCCTGCTCTATCCATCTCCTCTCGGACGATGGCTTCGACTTTCCGGTAGGCACGGTAGCCCATCGGCATATAAGAATAGATGCCTGCAGCCGCCTTACGCATCAGGCCGGCACGGAGCATGAGCTGATGGCTCACGATCTCGGCATCAGATGGCACTTCTCTCTGAGTGGACATGAAAAGCTTAGATACTCGCATGATTGATTCCTCTTTCATCGCGCATACGCGCATATATAAATAGATAGCACACAAAAGTATAATGATTTGCCGCAAAGATGTCAATTTTACATCCTTCCGCATCGTTTTCCGGGGCATGCCGTGAGGGAGCCTTCGAGATATCCTCCCGTTTGTAGTAAAATAGTCTTATGAGATGAAAACCGCATCATCCGGGAAGGAGGTTCCTATGAATCCTGTTATAACTTCCGACATCGTGATCGTCGGCGCCGGTGTGGTGGGCACTTCGATCGCCTACAGCCTGATCCCCTACGACGTCCGGGTACTTCTCCTCGACAAGAATAATGACGTGGCCATGGGGGCCACGCGTGCCAATAGTGCGATCATACACGCCGGATACGATCCGAAGCCCGGCACCCTCATGGCGAAGCTTAATGTCGAGGGCAATGCTCTTTATGAGAAACTATGTCATGATCTGTCTGTTCCCTTCCGCCGCTGCGGTTCACTCGTACTTGCTTTCTCTGATACGGAGCGGGCGCTGTTAGAAGAACTTCTTGATCGCGGTATCAAAAACCACGTCCCGGATATACGTATTCTCGACAAAGATGAACTGCACCGCATCGAGCCGGGTGTTTCCGCTGACGCCGTATCCGCACTCTATGCCCCGTCCGCCGGGATCATCAACCCCTGGGAATTCTGTCTTGCACAGGCGGAGGTCTTCGTAAGAAACGGCGGTACTTTCCTTCCGAACTGCGAAGTGACCGGGATCCGGAAAGATACGAGTGATCCGGATCGCTTCTATCTTCTGGACACACCTTCCGGGACGATCAGGGCACGCACAGTAATACTTGCTTGCGGTATCAGATCCGACATCGTTCATGGCTTTCTCAGCACGCCGGACTTCTCTATCGTTCCGACCCGCGGCGAATACTATCTACTGGATAAATCCGAAGGAAGCCGCGTCTCTCATGTGATCTTCCAGTGTCCGAATGCATCCGGAAAGGGCGTACTGGTCGCGCCGACCGTACACGGCAATCTCATATGCGGCCCTACCTCCGAGGTCCTGAAGGAAGATATTGAAGATACATCCACCACATCTGCAAAACTCTCCGAAATCAAGGAAAAAGCTTCCCGCTCTGTCGGAAAAATCTCCTGGCGCGATAATGTCAGAAACTTCTCCGGCATCCGTGCCAACTCCACGTCAGATGACTTTATCCTCCGTGAGATCCCCGATCAGGAAGGCATATTCGAGGCCGCCGGGATCAAGTCCCCCGGACTTGCCAGCAGTCCCGCGATCGGTCTTTATATGCTGAACCTTCTAAAAGAAAAAGGGATTCCGCTTCCGGAGAAGAAAGGCGGATATGATTCTACCAGAAAGAAGATCCATTTCCGTGATATGACGAACGAAGAGCGCGCTGAGCTGGTAAAGAAAGATCCTTCATACGGACGCATCGTCTGCCGCTGCGAAGGAGTCACGGAGGGCGAGATCAGAGATGCACTTTTAAGCCCCATCCCGCCTGTCTCCCTCGACGCCGTCAAGCGTCGCGCCGGAACCGGAATGGGTCGCTGTCAGGGCGGATTCTGCGGTCCGCGTATCGTGGAGATGATGCTCGGCAGAAACAAGAATACCGCGGAAACCTCCGGAACACTTCCGGATCCTTCACCGCTTTCGATCCTGCAGGATGGAAACGGCTCGAATCTCTTCTTTGAGCGCGAAGCCGAGAAGGAGGTGGAATCATGAGATCATATGATATCGTTGTCATCGGAGGCGGCCCGGCGGGTCTTGCCGCGGCAAAGAGTGCCGCAGATAACGGCTGCTCCTCTATTCTTCTCATCGAGCGGGACACCAAGCTCGGCGGCATCCTCAACCAGTGCATCCATAACGGATTCGGTCTTTCCCACTTCGGCGAGGAGCTCACCGGTCCGGAGTATGCTTTCCGCGCTTACGAAGAATTAAGAAGCACTATCGATTCCAGTAGAGATCCGGATTCCGGGAAGGACACTCCTTCTGTCGAGATCCTTCTTGACACCTTCGTCATGGAGATCACCCCGGAAAAGAAGATCTTTGCCATGAATAAAAAAGACGGCTACTTCGAGATTTCTTCTAAGGCCATCATCCTCGCGATGGGCTGCCGTGAAAAGGCTCGCGGCGCTCTTGCGATCCCCGGCAGCAGACCGGCAGGTGTTATGACCGCAGGTCTTGCGCAGCACTATGTAAATATCGACGGCTATATGGTCGGAAAGAAAGTCGTCATTTTAGGTTCCGGCGATATCGGACTCATCATGGCCCGCCGCATGGTCCTGGAAGGCGCGGAGGTCCTGGCCTGTATCGAGATCGCCCCTCAGCCGGGAGGACTTGCCAGAAATATCACACAGTGTCTTCAGGATTACGGCATCCCTCTATATCTTCGGAAGACCGTCACCGCGATCCACGGAAAAGACCGCCTCACCGGCATCACTGTCTCGGAAGTGGACGAGAAATATACCCCGATACCGGGAACCGAACAGGAAATCTCCTGCGACACGCTTCTTCTGTCCTGCGGTCTTATTCCGGAAAATGAACTTTCCAGGAAAGCCGGCATCTCCATTGATCCGAAGACCGGAGGTCCCTTCTCTTCCGACGTGCATGAGACATCGATCCCGGGTATCTTCGCCTGCGGAAATGTCCTTCATGTCCATGACCTGGCAGATAACGTAACGAAAGAAGCGATCGAAGCCGGAAAGGCAGCTGCACTTTATGTCAGCGGAGAAGCTCCATCGACATCCGGACAGGCGATCCATAACCCGAAGATCTTCCCGGGCAAAGTCGTAAAACCGCTGACACAGCCTGCCGGGGAAAACTCTTTGGACGGAGATACTGCGGTGCACCGCATGACCTGTATCATCTGCCCGCGCGGATGCTCCCTCACCGTCACGCTCGGAGACGATCCGAAAGTGACCGGCAATGCCTGTCCCCGCGGGGAGGCATATGCGATCGCGGAGATCTCACATCCGATGCGTACACTGACGACTACGATCCGCGTCCGAAAAGAAGATGGCACGATCGGCCGTATCAGTGTAAAATCTAAAGGCGAGATCCCGAAGCAGGAGATATTCGATCTGGCAGGAAAGATTCATAAGACCATTATCGATGCTCCCGTTTCTGTCGGAGATGAGGTCCTGCCCGGCGTGATCGCCACAAGCTCCATTTGAGCCTTTGTGACTGATATATGTGAAGAGGAGATTTACGTTGAGTACTGATGCAAAAGAGAAAGAAGCACCGCTTTCTTTAAAGGGAAACAAGGTGCGCCACCCGTTACTTCTGACGTGTCTGGTTTCCACAGCCATTACTGCCCTGATCGTTCTTTTCACCTATATATTCCTGGGGTTTGCTCCGTTTGGGGATCAGGCTCTGATCTATAAGGACGGACAGCAGCAGCTTGTCGATCTTCTTTGCTGGTTCAAGGATGTCCTGACCGGCAGATCCTCGATCAGTTACTCCTTCTCCAAGTACTTGGGAGGCAGTAATTTTGCGGTCTTCACCTACTATCTGGCCTCTCCATTAAATCTTCTCATGGTCTTCTTCCCGAAGTCCCGGGCCTCCACATTCATGAATGTCCTTTTTCTTCTGAAGGCCTCTCTGGCCGCGCTTTTCGCAGCATATTATCTCGGCAGGAGATTCCGTCCGGACACACGCACGAAGTACGGGATCACTGTGCTTCTTGCGATCTCATATGCATTCAGCCAGTATCTTATCGCCCAGAGCAATAACATCATGTGGCTCGACGGCGCATATATGCTGCCGCTCATGCTCTCCGGTGTCGAGAAGCTCATCTCCGAGAAGAAAAGCACGCTTTTCATCATATCGGCAGGGCTTACTCTTTGCTTTAACTGGTATGTCGGCATCATCGATCTTCTTTTCGCCGGGATGTGGTTCCTGTTCGAGTCCGCACGTCTTGCTGTCACAGCAGATCCTATCTCAAAAGAACGCTCCTCAAAGAAGACCCGTTCTTCTCACCCTGCGCTTTCCGCTTTCGGATTTTCAGTTCTTCGCTTCGCCATAAGCTGTGTCAGCGCGATTCTGATCTCTGCCGCGATCCTTCTTCCGACGCTGTCCATGCTCTCCGGAAGATCTTACGGGAAATCCGGCATCGGGATGCTCACCGACTTTTCCATGATCGGCTTCGTGCCGAATATCATCAGCAACTATTCTTTCGGCTTTGTCAGTGTTAAGGGCGGAGTAAATCTTTTTGCCGGATTCTTCGTTCTTCTCGGCGTTGTCCTTCTCTTTACCGCTACGGCAAAAGCACTTAAAGAGAAACTTCTCTACGGAGCCTTCCTTCTGGTGATCGTCCTGTCATTTTATTTCCAGCCTCTGGTCGCCATCTTCTCCATGCTCCGCGAGGTGGAATCGCTCTGGTACCGGTATTCCTATGTCGGAAGTTTCGCGCTCATCTATCTGGCCGCAGTTTTCTACCTCGGTTCCGACAGAAATAAACTGAAGCTGTGGATGCCGCCGTGCGTTGCTGCCGTATATTCCATCATCGCATTTCTCATGACAAAACCGGATTCCCATACCACGTCCGAGATTATCTTCTCTTCGCATCTTGCGTCGATCCTGCACCGTTCCCCGAGTGTTTTCACCGACACGATCGTATCGAAGATCCTCTTTCCGATCCTTATCTCTTTACTTCTTTGCCTGGTCATCTACGCAAGAAAGAAAAAGCCGGAGATCTTCCGCATAAGCGCCGTTCTTCTGGCCTTAGTCATCGTCTTTGAGCTTTCACTCTCACAGATGGTCCTTTCCAAAGTCTATGCCACCTCGGATGCACCCGAGATCGAAAGATATTCCAGAAATGAGGCCGCACTCTTAGAAAATATCGAAGACACCTCATTTTACCGCGTCGTCCAGACCTCATATCACAGCAGCCACCACGGACTTGCTGCCTCCTACAACGAGCCTCTGGCATATAACTTCCGTTCGGTCTCCTCTTTCGTATCCGCACCGGACGAGAATTCCATCTCATTTTTGAACCGCGCCGGATATCCGGGCTACTATGATACGATCCCGGTCACGGTATCCGAAAACCTCGCCCTCGATAGTCTCCTGTCCGTCAAGTATGTCCTTCTTTCTTCAGGAGATCCGAATACAGAAGGCCTTCAGAAGCTCTCTTCGATCGACGGATTTAAAGATCTCTACACAAATCCCTATGCTGTCGATCCTGCATTTGTGATCCCGGCCGCCGGAAGCTTCGACAGCGAGAACACGAATCCCGCAAGATATCTCAATGACCTGTACCGCCACCTCTCCGGGATCGAGAAGAATATCTTCCGCCCTGTCATCGCAGACATAACAGAGGAAGGTTCTTTTGTCGTACAGGAAGAACCCGGATCCGTTCTTTACGCGATCCTTCTGACGAACTTTGACAGCGGGTCCACTCTTCATATCAACGGTGAAGAATATACCGGTTACTCGAAGGAGATGGCCCCGACCTTATTCCGTGCACATACGGTAAACGGAAGCACTGAGATCTACCTGCCCCTGGATCCGAAGAAGGACCAGATGATCATCGATGCACAGTTCTTCGCTCTCGACCTCGATGTTCTTTCCGAGGCTGCTTCTGCGATCCGGAGCCGTTCTGCCGCCTTCTATTCCATCGGAGACGGTCATGCGAAGTTCGAGGTCCGGGATGGGAAAGCAGGCACTTCTCTCTTCACTTCGATTCCGGACAGCCGCGGCTGGACCGTCAAGCGGAACGGAAAGAAAGTGGACTATGATCTTACCGGCGGGACCTTCATCACGATCCCTCTGGAAGATGGCGAAAACATCATCGAGATGTCGTACTCCGTGCCGCATCTGACCTCCGGCATCATTCTTTCCATCGCCGGAGTCCTGCTTCTCGGAGGAATCACTTACCTGGAAAACAGAAAAAAGAAGGACGCCTGATCCGGCGTCCTTTCGTTTGTGATCTCATATCTTAATACGGGCATTCCCAGTAGAACTCGTCTCTTTTACAGAACGCGTAGTTATAGTCCTTCGTACTTGCGTATTCCTCGCCGCCGTCATTTTGCGACTTAAACTCCGCGATGGCCTGCATCTTCTTTTTCACTTCCTCGTCTGTCAGGATGATCTTTGTGACCTTATTCCAGTCGAGCGTCGTCTGCATCGTCGGGAATGGTGTGCTGAACTCCGTGATCACCGCAGATCCGTCCGCATTATAGGTAAGATACTCCGGCCAGGACGTCTCTTCCCCGTGGATCACGCTCTCGCAGAGTACCGGATGATACTCTGTTTCCTTGACGATCGTCTCGATTGTGGACTTTACCAGAAGGAATGCATACTTATGATCCTCATGCCACTCGTATTCCGATGTCGTAAATATACGGTCCGGGAGGTTCGCAAGGATATATTCATGCATATCTTCTGTAAGATCCCGACGGTTGTAGTAGGCATAGGAACCGCTGCGAAGGAACCGGTAATCAAACAGATTCTGTTCCGGTACACCATATGTCTGATAGTATCCGCTATGGGCACGGAACATCCCGTCCCAATTATCTGATTGCAGGATCGTCCCGAGCGTCAGATCTCCATATCCGAGGAAAGTAATATCTGATTTATCCACTCCGAGGAGCTCTAATGCGCGCACGCTTTCTTCGTATCGGACCGGTGTGAGATCTGATCCGAAATAATCCCCGTTCGTCAGGAAAAGCACTTTTACGATATTTCCTTCAGCGATAGTCTTTTGGATCGTGCCGGCAAATGCCAGGATCTCATCATCCTCGTGCGGCGCGACGATCAGGGTGACCTTCTTTTCCGACTTTGCCGCGAAGACAGAAGAAACAGTGATATTTCCGTCTCCGGGGATATACTTGAACACGACCTGTGCTTTTCCCGCATCAAGATGGACCGTTTCCGTGATCGTCCCCTCCCCCTTCGGGAAGAATGCTTTCTTGATGAATCTGTCATTGATAAACAAGCCGTATGTCGCATCTTCGCCGGGGTTGCTATAAGAGATCGAAACATCATATTCCCCGGCCTTATCCGCTTCCACTTCGAAGCTCTGAAGCTCTTTCTCCGGAAGAAGATCCGCATCGTAGTTCTTCACCTCGATCGCGCGGAAAGATTCACCGTTATTCTCAAAAACTTCCAGTTCATCGAGATACTCGCCGATCATCCCCTTGCAGTAAGCTCTTCTGTCATCGTTCTCTTCAAAGAACGTGATCTTTCCATAGACGGAGTTTCCGGTCATCTTCCCTTTATAGGTCATTCCCTCGGGAGAAAACATATAAAGGCCGATCATGCCTCCGTTATGCGTGTACCCGTGTTCGGAAACATACCCGTCAATATCGATCGTACAGTTCACGATATCCGGGTAACCTGCGCCGCAGATCCCTCCCATGAACTGTTCATCCTTCGTAGTTCTGTCTGTATCGATGCAGACCAGTGTGACATCCGTCTGCACCCCGGTAAAAGAACCATACCCGTAGCCGACGACACCGCCGACACCGAACATCCGGTCATGGGCGCGAAGATAGACATCTCCGATCACATTGACATTTGTGATCTTCGAATCACTCATATAGCCGGCAAGAGTTCCCACGAAGCACGGTTCATCGGAAGTAATATCCACATGCGAATCACGGAACGTCAGATCCCTGATCTGTGCCTGATCCAGGGAATCGAACATGCCGGCAAGCGCAGTGGAATAAGACTTCAGGTTGCCATCGTAGGTATCTCTTCTGGCCTCTCCTGTCGAGGTGACCGTAAGGCCGAAGATCGTATAGCCATGTCCATCGAGTATTCCGCTGAAGGAAAACGGCTTCCATTCCATACCGTTCATGTCGATATCCGAAGTCAGCAGGAACTTGCCGTCGGGATCTTCTTTCAGTTTCTGAAGATCCTCTGTGCAGCTGATCTTCGTATAGCTCATATACTTAAGTTTCTCGCCCAGGCCGAAGAAGGCAAAGGCCATAAAAACAAGCAATCCCAGCGCGGCGATCAATACGCCGGCCAGGATCAGGATATTCTTCCTATTGCTTTTTTTTGAATCATCCATAATGTTTTCCATCCCTGATCGGATCAAAGTATCAAAATCATTATATCAGACTTTCGAACGTGCCACTTTCGCAAATACTTCCGGTGCACACTCCTCGAAAAGATGAACCATCTCTTCATCGGAGATCACGGTGATACGGCCCTCGTCATACTGCTTATCGATCCACTCTTTCATCTTCGAGATGAACGGGTCTTTCTTGCTGACAGTATTCTCACCGGCCAGACGGTAGTAGTTATTGATCCAGCAGGCAATACCGGCAAGTCCGGATACATTGCTGACGGCAACGAGCGGCGGACGGTCCAGAAGAGCCTCTGTATCGAAGATGTTATATATCTCCGGATCCTTCAGAAGTCCGTCTGCATGGATACCGGCCTTCGTTACGTTAAAGTTCTTTCCGACGAACGGAGTCATCGGCGGCAGCTCATAGTGTGTCTCACGGGAGATATAATCCGCGATCTCGGTGATCACGCGGGAATCCATACCATCGAGTGTGCCACGGAGCTGTGCATACTCAAATACCATTGCCTCAAGCGGTACGTTACCTGTTCTCTCACCGATACCCAGGAGCGAGCAGTTAACCGCCTGCGCACCGTAAAGCCATGCGGTGGAAGCATTGACGACGCCCTTATAGAAGTCGTTATGGCCGTGCCACTCGAGCATCTCGCACGGAACACCGGCATGGTGCTGCAGACCGTAGATGATACCGGATACGGATCTCGGCAGAGCAACACCCGCGAACGGAACACCATAGCCCATGGTATCGCAGGCACGGATCTTGACCGGAATACCGCTATCCTCGGACAGTCTCATAAGAGCGGTCGCGAACGGTACTACGAAGCCGTAGAAGTCGGCACGTGTGATATCTTCAAAATGGCATCTCGGACGAAGTCCTGCATCGATGGCATCCTTTACGATGCCGAGATACTTATCCATCGCCTGCTGACGGGTAAGACCCATCTTATTGAAGATGTGGTAGTCAGAGCAGGAAACTAGGATACCTGTTTCCTTGATGCCGATATTGCGAACGAGCGCGAAGTCAGACTTAGTCGCACGGATCCATGTCGTGATCTCCGGGAACTTATATCCGAGAGCCATGCACTGTTCGAGCGCTTCTCTGTCCTTATGGGAATAAACGAAGAACTCCGTCTGACGGATGATGCCCTTCGGACCGCCAAGGCGGTGCAGCATCTTATAGATCTCCACCATCTGCTGGGTGGTATAAGGTGCACGGGACTGCTGTCCGTCACGGAATGTGGTATCTGTGATATAGATCTTTTCCGGCATATTCATCGGAACTTTTCTATAGTTATAAGCGATCTTCGGGACTTCGGCATACGGGAACAGTTCACGGAAAAGCTCCGGCTTCTCGACATCCTGCAGTGTGTACTGGTACGGATCCTGTTCAAGAAGATTGCTCTTGTTACTCAGCGCGATATTTTTCATGTTTTGTTCCTCCTGCTTGCAAAATAGTAAGCTGCACGTCTTTGTGCGCATATATAGTAAAAAGGTTTCGGGAGCGCTTGTCAACGGCAAAAACGTTTTTTCTACTTTTTCATTTCAACCTTCGATTTTTGCAAGATGATTTTGTCCAAATTGCATGAATGGTTGTTCCGTTATCCGGCTTTACCCTCAGAAAAAGAGTCTTCCGCTTCCGGATTCCTTCAGAAGTGCCTGGATCCTCTTCGGCATGATCGGATGACTGCTCATAAGATTCAGAACGAAGACGAAAAAGCCGCGTGTCTCATGGCAGTGCGTGACATAGTCCTCGACATCGACCTTCTTATACAGGTGCTTGCCGACGATCAGTGCGAGCATCGGCTCGACTCCGCTGACCCCGACCAGATGCTGTGCCACACGGTCGCAGCTGTATTCTCTGGCACGGGAAAGTGCGGAAGACAGGATCGGTATATAGTTCGCAAAAAGAATACTCAGCTGATATAAGAATGTCGCGTGACGGAGGCGGATATGGCTCATCTCATGCGCGATGATGAACTTGATGCTCTCCAGATCGTGATGTTCCAGATATGCCACTTCAAAGAGGTCCGCCAGAAGGACCACATACTGTCTTCTCAGGATAAATGTCGAAAATGCATTTAAAAGACCGTTCTCCTGCGTCAGATAGACTTTCGGAGTCTTCTTCATGCCGAGGCGCCGGGAATACTCCTCGACGACCGCATAGATCTCCGGGAAATTCTTCTCCGTGATCCTTATGGAATTTGCCCGATACTGCGCATAGTACAGATATGCGGCTATCAGAAGAATGAACGGAAGGCCGATCAGCGTCACCAGAAGCTGCTGATGGATCTCGACGAAGCGATTGATCCCGAGGATCTCCTCTTTTACAAAATCACCGACCGAGTTGGTCAGCGGTCCTTCATTACTGAATGCGAGGATGCAGACGATGATTCCGAACACGAACATCAGGATATTCAGAACGACCATAGTGATATAGATCGGCATTTCCGCTTTATGACGGAAAGAGCGGATCTCTTTTACCGAAAACGGCGGGAGGCCTCCTTGCGGTGCTTTTGCCGTCGAAGCGGGAGAAGCACTATCTGTCATATTCAGAAGATTCACACGGTTGTCCATATCTTTATACCGCTCCTGTCTTTTAGTTCAATTCCAGTATATTATGATATACTTAATGCGTTCTTTTCTCAAGGAAGGACAGTTCGCACTGAAAAGAGGTCAAATATGAGCAAATTTTCCATCGTAAAGAAGATCACACGACAGAACATACGCACACGTTTATTGATTGCACTGGTTATCTTTCTCATCGGAGTCGTCCTTGCTATCATCCAGATCCCGAAGACTACCAGGTATTTTCTGGCGAATAAGAATGTTTTTTCCACTTCCTGCGACAATTACAGGGAAGGAAAATTCTATCAGGGAAAACTTTACTATCTCTATGACTGTTTCGGAACCAATGACGACGGCGGTTTCTATCTCGCGCCGGCCGAAAACGATGATGGCGAAAGCTATTTTCTGATCGTTTTCATCCCGAACAAATACGAAGAAAAAGCAAATGCGATCATCGATCAGACATATGAGTATATGGAGTCAGGAGATGATTCTGTACTGACCGAATCCATTAACTGCAGAGGTTTCCTCGATGAGGTCGATTCCACCACTTACCAATTCTGCTACGAGTACATGGATTACGTCGGACTTCCGCAGTCCGCAAGAGATAAGGTATGCAGTACCGAGTTTGTCTTCTATCCTGTGGAGAAGATCCTTCTTAGCGAGACCGGAGCCTTCATCCTCATTATCCTCGTTATCTTCGGAGGCGCGATCGCGACTGCCGTTACCGCATTTACGAAAGGATATCTCAAGCCTCTGAAAAACCGTCTTGCCAAAGAAAACATGACACTGAAGGATCTGGACGAAGAATTTGCAAACCCTGTTTTCAATGTGTCCAATATCTACGTCAGCAACGATCATGTAGTCCAGGCGACCGGCACCCCGACCATTCTGAATATCAAAGATGTGATCTGGATGTATCCCAGTATTTCCGCTGTTTCAAGCGGCAGTCAGGCGATCTTCTACTCCTTCTTCTACACCAGAAACCACGATTGTGTGAAGTTCTCGCTCAAGGACGCGACTTCTGCCGAGGTCCTCTGCAAGTCTGTCCTCGCTTCTCAGCCAAAAGCACTGTATGGTTTTGTTCCGGAAAACCAGGACATGTATTATCACCACTTTAACGAACTTGTCGATCAGGTATATAATAAAGCAGAAGATGCTCAGGAAGAGAGTGTCTCTGAAGGATCAACGGCGATCCCTTCTGAACCGCAGGATGCTCCGGCAGTAGAAGATAACACACCGCCGGCAGCCGGCGATATTCTTACCCCATCCAGCGTATCGCAAAAAGAGGAGGATCAATTATGAAAGATGGTTTTTTACGAGTAGCAGCCGCCACACCGAAGATCCGAGTAGCAGACATTGACGCCAATGCAGAGGCGATCATCTCCTGTGTAAACAGTGCGGATAAAGATTGCGCCCTTCTGGTATTCCCGGAGCTGTGCGTCACCGGATGCACCTGCGGAGACCTGTTCCGTCAGGAAGCATTTGTAGAAAAAGCCTGGGAAGCACTGTACCGCATCGCAGAGGAGACATCCGTTGCCGGATGCGTCTTTATCATCGGTCTTCCCGCTTATATCGAAGGAAAACTTCTGGATCTTGCAGTCGTGATCCACGAAGGTGTGATCCTCGGATGTAATGTCAAGCTCACCCTTACCGAAGAACAGTCCCGTTACTTCTCTCCTTACGAGATCAACGGCTCCTTCTACGACGAGCACTTCGACGACGAGATCTCCTTCGGGCAGCCTCTTTATTTCTGCGAGAACGACCTGTTCTCCTTCTCCGTAATGTTTGACGAGGATCTTCGCGCACCGATCTCTGATGATGTCGATGCCGCACTTTCCGGATGCCACATCATCGCGACACTTTCGAGCCGTCCTTATACCATCAGTTCTGATGAGAAAACAGCACAGCTCCTGTGCGCACAGAGCCGCAAGCTCCATGCCGCATATATCTATGCCAATGCCGGATTCGGTGAGTCCACCACAGACCTCGTCTTTGCAGGAACAAATTTCATCTTCGAAAACGGCAGAGAACTCTCAAGAAGCAGTGCTTTTAAAGAAGGCGCGATCTATACGGATATCGACCTTAAGCTCCTGGCTTCCGAGAGATTAAGAGACGACTCCTGGAGGACGGATTTTGCCAATTCCTCTTCCGAGTCTGACTTCGATTTCATCACCTTCCCGATGGATCTGAATGAAAATCTCGACCTGATCCGTAAAGTCGGCAAGAACCCGTTTGCACCGGAAGATAAGGAAGAGATCGCCCGCCGCTGCGAGCAGATCCTCACGATCCAGGCGATGGGACTTGTTACCCGTATGACCCATATCAACAGCAAGAAAGTCATCCTCGGTCTTTCCGGCGGACTTGACTCCACACTGGCCTTCCTGGTATGTGCCCGTGCTTTTGATATCATGGGCCTTCCGAAGACAGATATCCATGCCGTAACGATGCCCTGCTTCGGCACAACATCCAGAACGAAGAACAATTCCATCGAGCTGGCGAAGGCCTATGGTGCGAAGATCGACGAGATCTCCATCAAGGATTCCGTTCTCTCGCACTTCAAGGATATCGGACATGATCCGGAAAACCACAATGTTGCCTATGAGAATGCCCAGGCCAGAGAGAGGACCCAGCTTCTCATGGATCTTGGCAACGACGAAGGTTCCTTTGTCGTCGGAACCGGTGACCTCAGTGAGCTTGCACTCGGCTGGGCTACATATAACGGCGACCACATGTCCATGTATGCAGTAAACGGATCTGTTCCGAAGACCCTGATCCGCCACATCGTTGCATATGAGGCAGACCGTGTCAATGATACACAGCCGCAGCTCGCATCTGTCCTTCGCGACATTCTTGCGACCCCGGTATCTCCGGAGCTTCTGCCCCCGACAGCAGACGGCACCATCTCCCAGAAGACGGAGGATCTCGTAGGACCTTATGAGCTTCACGACTTCTTCCTGTACTACTTCGTACGTCTGGGATTTGCTCCTTCGAAGATCTACCGTCTGGCGAAGGTGGCTTTTGCCGGCGAATACGACGATGCCACGATCTATAAGTGGGAAGAAAACTTCTTAAAACGCTTTATCTCTCAGCAGTTCAAGCGTTCCTGCCTGCCGGACGGCCCGAAGGTCGGATCTGTCGATGTATCTCCGAGAGGCGATCTGAAGCTTCCTTCCGATGCCACTTCCAAGGTCTTCCTTGATGAACTGAAGACAGTCCTGGAGTAAGCATGAAGCAGGATAGAAATTTCCCCAAAGCTGTTGTGACCGAGAAAGCGGAGGCCGCCATTAAGCGCGGCCATCCGTGGGTCTATGATACCGAGATCACCTCCTTTTGCGAAAAGAAAGTAAAAGACGGCATCTTCCCGGAAGGGACCGATACACCAAACGGTGCTCTAACGGACGTTCTTTCAGCGAAAGGCCGTTATCTCGGCACGGGCTTTCTTAGCTTAAACAGCAAGATCCGCATCCGCATTCTTTCCGATAATGCGAACGAATCCTTCGGCGATAGTTTCTGGCAGCGCCGCGTCAAATATGCGCTGGATATGAGACGGACCGTCATGCAGGATGACTATTCCTGCTGCCGCCTGATCTTCGGCGAAGCAGACGGCATCCCGGGTCTTACCGTGGACCGCTACGAAGATATCCTCAGCACGGAAGTTCTATCCTTTGGCACCGAACAGGTCAAGGACATCATCTACCGCGCATTGGTTGAAGAACTGAAAAAAGACGGAGTTACCGTCCGTGGCATCTTCGAAAGAAATGAAGCCGTCCTTCGGGAGAAGGAAGGTCTTCCACTTGAAAAGGGCTGGTACCGGGGAGATTTCATCGGCACCCCTTCTTCTCCCCGCGTGGAGATCACCGAAAACGGGATCAAATACACGGTGGATGTCGAGAACGGCCAGAAAACAGGTTTCTTCCTCGACCAGAAGTACAACCGTCTTGCGGTAAGCAAGCTTGCCCGCGGCATGAAGGTCTTAGACTGTTTTACCCATACAGGTTCTTTTGCCATGAATGCGGCGAAAGGCGGAGCAGCGCATGTTACCGCCGTAGATGTATCCCAGTTCGCCGTGGATACCGCTTCTGAGAACGCGAAGATCAACGGTCTTTCCGACCGGATGGACTTTATTTGCGCAGATGTCTTCGAACTCCTGCCGAAGCTCGAGAAAGAACACGCAGATTATAACTTCATCATTCTCGATCCGCCGGCCTTTACCAAGAGCCGCAAGACCACAGACAATGCCAAGCGCGGCTATAAGGAGATCAATTACAGAGCCATGAAGATGCTGCCTAGAGGCGGGTACCTCGCGACCTGCTCCTGCTCGCACTTCATGCCGAACGAGCTCTTTAGAAAGATGCTTCTCGAAGCAGCAAGAGATGCCGGCGTCACCCTTCGTCTGATCGAAGAAAGAAGAGCGGCCCCGGATCACCCTGTTGCCATGGCGATTCCCGAGACCGACTATCTCAAGTTCTATCTTCTGCAGATCGTATGATCGCTCCCACCTCTTTGGCATCTCTTGCGATAAACGAGGCACCGGCATCTACCAGTTCTTTTTCAGAACCGTAACCATAAAGAACACCGATGGAATCGATCTGATTCTTCACGGCTCCTTCGATGTCATATAGTCTGTCACCGACCATGACGCAGGAGCTTCGGACCGCATCCGGATCCTCCGGAGAAATATCACACATCGCCTGCCGGATCAGTTCTTCCTTGGTGTAGTTTATATCCTTTAATTCCGGTCCGATGACCTTCACGAAGTATTTCAGGATATCGAAGTGCTCGACGATCCTCTGCGCAAAGAAGGTCGGCTTGGAGGTCACGACATAGAGCTTGGTCCCGTTTTCATGAAGTTCCCGGAGCATCTCTTCGATCCCTTCATAGAGCGGGGCATTATACATCTCTCCCCCGTTATAGTGCTCACGGTAGTAAGCTGTCGCCTGCTTGGCATCTTCTTCGGACATCCTGCAGAACTCCATAAAAGACTGTACCAGCGGCGGTCCGATAAAGCACTTGATACTCTCCTTATCCTCCACCTTATAGTTCATCTTCTGAAGCGCATAAAGGATCGAATTCATGATCCCGAACTCCGACTGCGTCAGTGTTCCGTCCAGATCGAAAAAGGCATATTTATACATTAAGTTTCTCTCTTCTTTCTTTACTGAATATCCCACATCAGAATGCTGTCTTTACGAGGAATCTGCCGTCGATATCACGGACATGAGCAAATCCCGTGCAGCTCATGATGAAACGGAGTTCATTATGGATACCGGTAAGGAACTTCGTCATCCCCTCGATCCCGCCTTCTTCCAGAGATGGAAGCATGGATCTTCCGACGGCTGCTGCATCTGCGCCTAGCGCCAGGCACTTATACACATCCGCGCCCGAGCTGATGCCGCAGTCCACGATGATCTTCACATCTCTTCCTTCGAGTGCCTCCTTGATCTCCGGAAGCACCATCATCGGCGGAACTGCATAAGGAAGCCGTCCATGGTGATGGCTGACGATGATCGCTTTCGCACCAAGGTCCGCACACTTTACCGCCTCTTCGGCACTCAGGACACCCTTGATAAAGAAAGGAAGTTTCGTAGATTCGATATATGAGCGGATCATATCCGATGTCTGCACTGCCATCTTCTCTCCGATAACAACATCCAGGCCCTCATTTCCGAAGATGTGGTCGATATCCATTCCTATTCCAAAAGCACCCGCCTCTTCGGCAAACTGCATCTGGTCTCTGACCTTACCGTTATCCGCATACGGTTTTACGATACGGACGGTCTTTGCTCCGGTATTAGCGATCTTTTGAAAAAGGTCATTTTCCATCATACCGACAAAATTCAGGATATTCATATTCTTTGCCGCGAGGGAGTACTCCTCGAGCCCGGTCAGTTCTCTTCCCTTAAACTGCATCAGATGCGAAAAAGCCGGCGTCATAACGGGACTTGCGAAGGTTTCTCCGAAGAGCTCCGTGGATGTATCCGCAACCACAGAATCGATCAGGCTTTCCTTGATCAGGATGCTGTCCATATAACGGGCCGTGATCTCATTTGCATCAGATATTCTACTATATGCCATAAGGTGCCTCCTTGAGGTGATTCATATATTGAGTATAGCATTTTCCATCCTTCCAAAAGAACTCAGATCTTGTGGAAAAATACTCTGATTTTGCAAAAAAGAGGACCACCGGCAGAAAACCGGCGGTCCTTCTATTACTTCAATCCAGAACTTCCATTATGCCCACGGATTTGCCGCATCCGGTACACGGATACCGACGAGGATGAACTGTTCCCACAGGAACCACTCACCGGTGGAAGGCTTTGTACGGAGCTTGATCTGTCTCGGGCTGTCCGCTCCTCCGGAATTAAGGTTCACGGTCAGATATCCTTCATTGATATTATCTCTGCTGTGTGCCAGTTCATATACTGTTACAGAATACGGACGCTGCGGCATATAGTTATTTTGCGGTGTCGCACCATTGAGATAAGATCTCGGGATATAGTCCGAATCTCTGAAACGGTCCGCGATAAAAGAGAGTTCATAGGGGGACAGCGGCTGCGGTCCTTTCAGGAAGTTCAGCATACGGATGCTCTCATCCTTATTAAACGGATACACACAAAGAGCCGCGACCGTGAGCGCTGCGACATCGAGAGGATCCTTCATGGAAGCCTCCGGAAGTGCTTTCATCTGCTCAAGTGTTTCCGGCATCTCCTGGAAAACCACTGTTTTCTTCGGAAGCGCACCGGATGCATTAGCTGCTGCGCTCTGAGCTCCTGCAATACCATTCTGTAAACTGTCAAATAAACCCATAGTTATTCTCCTTTGGAATTCTTCGTTCAATACTATCAGCGATTGACCGGTCCTCTATTTACGATACCGCCATTATTCGTGCCTTCATCCTTCCAGGATTTTCTCGTAAACATATTCTCGAGGTCTGTCTTTGTCTCAGGCTGCGGAGCTGCTTCCGGAACCGACGCATCGGCGAATGGAGCTGCGTAAGAAGTGTCTCCCGAAACGGGCGTGGACGGTGTTCCATCGACCGGTACCGGTGCTGCCATAGGAGCCATATATTCCGCAGGAACATCTGCAACAGGTTCTGCAGGTACTCCCGCTACTTCCGAGGAACCCGGATTAAACGGCGGCGGTTCAGGAAGTCTGTCTTCCATCGGAGCCACAGGCGCTTCCGGTACAGCGGGAACTTCCGGTACTGCTGGAACTTCCGGCATTGCAGGGACTTCCGGTACTGCTGGAACTTCTGGCATTGCAGGGACTTCCGGTACAGCCGGTACTTCAGCAACCGGGACTTCCGGTGCGATCGGGGCAACCGGAGCTTCCGGTGCAATCGGGGCAACCGGAGCTTCCGCCACTGGCGCTACAGGGATCTCTGGTGCAACAGATGCCTCCACGATCGGAGCTTCCGGGATTGCATCGAGCTTATTTCCGCAGTTCATGCAGAAAAGGTCGCCATCACGGACAGGATTCCCACACTTTAAACAATTCATAAATAATCCTCCTTTATCTTATAAAGTTAACTGAACATACCATTCTTCATTAAGGCTTAGATCCATCTTCTCATGAGAATCGGCCTTGATCTCTATAGAGAGTTTCTCGTATCCACTCTCATAAATCTATATTAAATTTTATCTTTATACCCTGAAAAATACAAGCGCTGACCCTATTCGACACTTTATTCGACATTTGAGGTCCCAGTGTAAAACAAATTGTCGAATACGCGACAGAAAAAGGGGGCCCGCCAGGAGCCAATGTCATTAAGTTAAGAAGGCATTGACTCAAAGAGACCGCATAAACAAGTCAAAAAGAGACTGGAGAAGTGAAATCTTCAGTCTCTTTTCATTTTTACGGCAGCGCAAACAGACAGATTGAGTCTGCCTGTCAGTTTTATTTGGTTGTCACTTGTGTTATGCTACGCGGTAGAAGAATCTTTGCAATACTTCACCAAGTACAAACCTGTTTCGTCTACGGTTTGGTCTTATCGGAATTAGACTCTTGGCAATTGCGGATTCTACACAAGGCGGCGCTGTTTGTCCGCGCAGGAACAGTCTGCACACGTGCGTTGCAACTGCAAAGTTGCATTTATAAGTGTACTTTCTTTGTTTCTTAGAAATGGCTACGTGCGAGGTAATCACTTCAACAAAGTTGTACAAAGTAAGCCGTGCGAAGATCTCTTGCCGGATGCACGCCGTCTTTTTTGAATGGTATTTAAGAAGACCTATAGTGTACTTCAAATCTCTGAAAGATGTTTCTATGCCCCATCTGGAAGCGTACAGTCGCTTTAATTCTTCGGGAGGATATGAATCTGCGGGAAGATTTGTTATAACAGTTTCAAAAG
>ODAI014416645.1_pt1 | contig 27559 bp, 28 predicted proteins | sample 1539321 | NCBI WGS metagenome assembly ODAI01 (sample SAMN02144231, study PRJEB22623) | gut metagenome | biome: sheep rumen | host: Ovis aries | place: New Zealand
AATTCTTTGGGTCAAGTTCTGGCGGCGGCCGGAAAAACACAGTTGCGTATTGCCGAAACAGAAAAATACAATCATGTGACTTATTTTTTTGATATTGAACGCAACGACGATTTAAATGGTATGAAAAAAATTTTAATACCATCACCAGATGTCGCAACATTTGATTTAAAACCAGAAATGTCGGCAATCGAAGTCACAGATACTTTGTTGGCCGAATTACCAAATTTCGATGTTGTGATTTTGAATTGGGCAAATGGCGATATGGTTGGACATACCGGGGTGGAATCTGCGGCAATACGTGCCATGGAAACATTGGATACACAGTTGGCGCGCCTGGTTCCAGCGGTATTAGATTTGGGTGGCGCAATATTAATTACCGCCGACCATGGAAACGCCGAAGAAATGTGGGATTACAAAAATAATGTGCCATGTACATCGCATACAACAAACCCTGTGAATTTTATTGTTGTAGGTTTGGGTAATATTGCGGTCGCGGACGGTGGGTTGGCTGACATTGCGCCAACAATGTTGCATATATTGAATTTACCACAACCCAACGACATGACAGGAAAATCATTGATATAAAAAATCGCCCGTTAATACCCACAAAATTGTTAAAATTTTGTGGGTCATTATTTTGGGCTGATTTTTTATCTTTGTTTTACACCAAATAATTGTTGAGCAAAACTGTCTATTACATACGCACTATGTTCTATGTTTTGTCTTGGAATTGTATCAATATTGTTGGTGTGTTTTGTTGTGTCGTTTTTATCTGGTGTGTTTTGTTGTGTTGGAGAACTGGACACAATTGCAGCAACCATTAACAACGCAACAAATATCGCAATTCCATCGCCAGAACCTTTGTTTTGTTTGTTTTGTATTTTTTCAAACCTATTATCTTGCGCCATTATTATTTTCCTTTTCTGCGTTTTTTAAAAAAATCCCGTAATAAAGTGGCAGACTCAATCGCGTATTCAGGCATTTGAACTATGTTTGGGTGCCACAAGTGTTTATCCGTTTCGAAAACACGCGCGTTTGATGTTATGCCACCGCCCTTTTCGTCCGTTGCCGCAAAATATATGTTTTTTATACGCGCAAATGATATCGCCGTCGCGCACATCGCACATGGTTCCAAAGATACATAAATGTCGCAATCATCTAAAAATTTTGTTCCCAATTTTTTAACCGCCCTGTTTATCGCAACAATTTCAGCATGCAAAGTTGGATTTTGTTTCTTTTGAACCATATTTTCACCACGCGCAATAATTTTGCCATTGCGCACAATAACCGCGCCGATTGGAACATCGTCATGTGATAATGCGCGGCGCGCTAAAATAATTGCTTGATTCATAAAGTCCATGTTGTACAGTTTAACACATGGATTCAAAATTGCAAATCTTTGAAGGTCGTTTCCATGGGCGAAAATTGTTTTTACCCCAATCTGCACGTCCAACGCAGGCACGCGCACGACTTGCGGTGTTTAACATGTTGCGTGAAATGGTTCAAACATGGGATAAATTTTCTGTTTGGGACGCTTTTGCGGGGTCTGGGGCGTTTGGTATTGAAATGATGTCCAGGTACCCAAATGCACGCGTTTATTTTTCAGATATTTCAATGGATTCTGTCAAGATTGTAAATAAAAATCTGGATTTAGTTAAGCCACATTTGCAAGAATATCGCGTTCATAAGGCGGACGCATTGAAGTTATTAACAGAAAATGCATTTGGAAAAAATGTGGATATTGCTTTTATTGACCCGCCTTATGACAATCCAGAATTAGGCACGCGATTTGTTCAAGAATTTGGCAAAATTGCAAAAAAAGGCGCAATTTTGATATGGGAACAAGAGGCAAATAATTCCCTCACCCCAAATGACGCAAATTGGGAAATTTTACGCGATAGAAAATACGGACGCGCCAGATTCTTGATTTTGCGCAAAATTTAATTAAAATCGCTTGATTTTTGCAAGTTTTTATTACATAATATGCCCCGCATAACACCCTTGGAGGTTATGCAAAGTTTAACAACCCCACTTCGCCAAGGCTTTGGGGGACAAGTAAAAAGGATTACAAAATGGCAATTACATTAAAAGCAGATTTTCGTGACGTTGCTGGCAAGGGGGCCGCACGCGCAATCCGCAAAAATCAAAATATTCCTGCGGTTGTTTATGGAAACAACCAAGAACCTGTCGCAATTCGTTTTAACGAACGCGATTTTGAAATGTTGTTGAAACAACCAAGTTTGCGGACAAAATTGTTCCAAATCGAAACACCAAAAGGTGTTGAAAACGCTATGTTGATGGATATTCAATATCACCCAGTCAGCGACCGCGTTGTTCATGTCGATTTTAAACGCATCAATGTTAATGAACCTGTTTCTGTCAGCGTGCCTTTGGAATTGGCAAATGTCGAAACATCACGTGGTTTGAAATTGGGCGGCGTTTTGAACTTTGCTGTGCGTAAGGTTGCCTTAAAGGGTTTGGTTCATGATATGCCAGAAAAAATCGTCGTCGATTTGGCTGATTTGAATATTGGTGATGTGGTCCATGGAACTGATTTGGTTTTGCCAAACGGTATCGAATTAGGATTACACCAAGCAGAATTGGCTTTTGTCACAATCGGTGGTAAAATGCCAGAAGAAGCAGATGCAAAACCTGCTGCTGCTGCAGCCGCACCTGCAAAGAAATAATAATATTTCTTTCATTTTTAACCCTGCCGCCCTTTTGGGCGGTTTTTTTTGTTTTTTATTCAGGATTTTATACCGATAATTATTTTATATTCGCCCCCTTGAAATTGGTTTTTGAATACCTATATTTGTGACAGCAAAAAATTTTTAAGGAGGCATAAATTATGGCAAAAGTATTAGGTATCGATTTGGGAACAACAAATTCGGCGATGGCTTTTATGGACGGAACAAATCCAAAAATCATCGAAAACAGTGAAGGTCAGCGCACAACACCATCGGTTGTCGCATTGACACAAAATGGCGACCAATTGGTTGGTATTACCGCAAAAAACCAGGCCGTCACAAATCCTGAAAATACAATTTATGAAATCAAAAGATTGATGGGGTTGCGCTATGACAGTCCAGCAGTCAAAGAAATCGCCAAACGCGTGCCTTATAAAATCGTTGCCGGTGATAACGGCGATGCGTGGGTTGAAATGGACGGTAAAAAATATGCGCCATCACAGATTTCTGCGATGATTTTGGCAAAATTAAAGAAAGATGCAGAAAATTATTTGGGCGAAACTGTGACAGATGCGGTTATTACGGTGCCTGCATATTTTAATGATTCACAACGTCAGGCAACAAAAGATGCCGGTCGTATTGCGGGTTTAAATGTTTTGCGTATCGTAAATGAACCAACCGCCGCCGCATTGGCCTATGGTTTGGACAAAGATAAAAACGGCACTATCGCTGTATATGATTTGGGTGGTGGAACATTTGATGTGTCCATATTGGAAATTGTTGATGGCGTGTTCGAAGTTAAATCCACAAACGGCGATACCGCATTGGGTGGTTCCGATTTTGATGCGCGCATTTTGAAATATTTAATTGATGAATTCAAATCACAAACAGGTATTGATTTATCAAACGATAAATTGGCTTTGCAAAGATTAAAAGAAGCCGCAGAAAAGGCAAAAATCGAATTGTCGTCCAAAACATCTGCGGATATTAACCTGCCGTTCTTGACAGCAGATGCCACAGGTCCAAAACATTTCAACACAACACTGACACGCGCAAAGTTGGAATCTTTGGTTGATGATTTAATCAAAAAGACCATCGAACCATGTGAAAAGGCTTTACGCGATGCGGGTTTAAGCAAATCTCAAATCAACGAGGTTATTTTGGTTGGTGGTCAAACACGTATGCCAAAAGTTGTTGAAACTGTTAAAGAATTCTTTGGTCGCGAACCACACAAAGGCGTTAATCCTGATGAAGTGGTTGCAATGGGTGCGGCTATTCAAGGCGGTGTTTTAAAAGGCGATGTCAAAGATGTTTTGTTGTTAGATGTGACACCTTTGTCATTGGGTATTGAAACATTGGGTGGTGTATTTACCCGCTTGATTGACCGCAATACAACAATCCCAACCAAGAAATCACAAGTCTTTTCAACCGCCGAAGATAACCAATCGGCTGTGACAATTCGCGTATTCCAAGGCGAACGCGATATGGCCGCCGATAACAAATTGTTGGGTCAATTTAATTTGGAAGGCATTGCACCGGCACCACGCGGTATGCCACAAATCGAAGTGTCTTTTGATATTGACGCAAACGGCATTGTGCATGTGTCCGCCAAAGATAAAGGCACCGGCAAAGAACAAGCGATTTCTATTAAATCCGATGGTGGGCTGTCGGAAGACGAAATCAAACGCATGGTTGATGAGGCCGCGGCCAATGCAGAAAGCGACAAACAAAAACGCGCATTGGTAGAAGCAAAAAACCAAGCCGAAGCCGCAGTGTTCGGTATTGAAAAATCTTTAAAAGAACATGGCGACAAGATTTCTGCGGACGAAAAGAAAGCGATTGAAGATGCCAAAGATGCGTTAAATGCAGAATTGAAAAACGAAAACGCAACGGTTGAATCATTAAAAGAAAAGACCGATGCCTTGACCGAAAAAGCCATGAAGTTAGGCGAAGCGGTTTATAAAGCCGCACAAGCCGAACAACAGGCAAACCAGGGAAATGCTGAATCTGGTAATGACAACAACACAACCGATGCAGATTTTTCTGAAAAGAAATAATTTGTTTAGTTTGTTTAATAACACCCCGAAAAATCGGGGTGTTTTATTGTTATATTATTTCGTTTCACCGATATATATACCCATGTTATCCGCGGCAATCAGCAACGGGTTATCCAAATCAACCATTGCATTTGATATTGTTAATCCGTCTATGTTTGGGTCACGATCGTGGTGTCCAGATGTCACAACCGCGTCCAAACCGACCGTTGTGATTTCGCCATTTTCCAGTGCCGTCATCACATATGTTTCGTTGTTTTCAATCGCATTTAATGCCGCGTCCGCCATTTCAGCCGCCAAAATTCTGTCCGTTGGAACAGTGATACCTGCCCTTTGCATATGTTCAGGAAATGCGGTTCTGTTTGAAATCCCCGCTGCAGTTAATTTTCGCGATATCATTGTTGCAGGTTCGCCCGAATGACCACGAAGTGTCACACCTTCGGCAACCATAATAATTCCGTAATCTGTATCACTGTGTTTTATATGCTTTATCAAATTATCCACATCAAATTTTATTTCAGGAATCAAAATCGCACGCGCACCACCCGCGATGCCCGCCGTCAATGCCAACATACCGCATTTGCGCCCCATAGATTGCACAACAAACCAACGATGATGACTGCGCGCGGTCAGCATCAAATCGTCACAAAAACGCGTTAATTGTTGCACTGCTGTATCAAAGCCAATTGTTTTTTCAGTCAGCGGAATATCCATATCTATTGTTTTGGGAATACAAACCAACTGCAAATCACTGTAAATATCACGCGTTGCCCAAGCCAATGATATAGAACCATTACCCCCAATTAAAACAATCGCGTCCAAATTTATTTCCGCCAAGGCTTTTTTTAATTGTTTTGTAAATTGTGGCAAACGACCCATTTGCACAGCACGTTCAAAATTGTTATTTTGACCCGTATTGCCATTGCGTAAAACACTGCCCGCGATGGGTGCCATTTCTGGCGGAATACTGTGTGCATCAAGTTGTAAAACCACAGGTTTGGTCGCAACCAGGCCGTCTGTGCCGTCAATTATACCATATACCGCCCACCCGCGTTTTGTCGCGCCACGTGTTATATGATAAATCGCACTGTTTAACCCAGAACAATCGCCACCAGTTGTCATAATACCTATTTTTTTCATTTTCGCCTCGCTTGGTTGGTGTTATTATATCACAAAAAGTTTGACAGCGGTATTGTTTTTATGCTAAATCTGTAAGCATATAGTTATTATTTATGGAGTTTTTTTGATGTCAAAGATGGGTAATACAAAACATTCAACCGATGATTTAATTGACGATGCCGTTGCACAACAAAAAAAATGGTTGGAACAAAGACGGTCTTTTGCGCGCGCGTTTTTTACCAAATTAAATGTTTTTGCCAAACCGTCCCAGAAAAAAGTTATTGGAAAACCGGCTGTGAAATCTGCACAAAATAACGATAATAAAAAATCTGTTTTGCGCGAATATTGGTTTCCTATTTTGTGTGCTTTTATTGTTATTTTTGTGACAATTTGGGTTTTGTTTAATCATATTGGGCAGTATGAAAATTCTGTGCGCCCTGTCCCAGAACCAATTGTGCGTCGCGTCGCAGATTTAAAAACCCCGGCATTTGATATCGTTCGCATTGCCGACAACGGCAAGGTTGTTATTGCGGGCCGTTGGAAACCAAATACGGCCCTTTCTATTTTTACAAATCAAAAATTGATGGCAACAATTACGACTGATAAAAACGGCGAATTTGCATACGCACCAACAAATGCGTTGGCCCCAGGAAATTATACTTTTTCATTGATGGACGTAAATTCACAAATAAAATCACAAGACCGCGCGTTTGTTTATATATCCGAACATGGCGACGAAAATTCTGTATCTTTGTTGATGACAAACAGTGGCAGCACAGTTTTGCAAAAACCCGCAATATTGCGATATGGTGATTTAAGCATTACCAAAATTGATTATATGGACAACGGAAGACTGGTCGTCACCGGTAATGGATTGCCGCGGTTGCGTGTATCTATGACATTGAACGATATGCCGTTGGGATTTGCACGCGTTTCCGATTATAAACATTTTGGAATTGGCGCAGATGTTCATGAATTAACCCCAGGAAATAAATATACCCTGGAAGTACGCATGCATGACGGCGACGGAAATACTATTTCAAAATTAACATACGAATTTATTATGCCAGAAATGACCGGCGATGACGATACATATTACACCGTCCGGCGTGGTGATTGTTTGTGGATAATTGCGCGCAACTTTATGCGGCGCGGTGTGCTGTTCAGTGTTATTGCCGCACGCAACAATATCGAAAACCCAGATTTAATTTTTCCAAACCAACAGTTAAATATCCCCGTTCAACAAAACAAATAAAAAAAAAGGAGAGAATATGTCCTGTGGCACATACAAATATAAAGAAAATCCTGTAAAAGAATTACCTGGGTGCGATATATATTCAATAAGACAACGGCCAAGGAACTTTCCAAAAAATGATATAAATTACGCAGATTGGAATATAGTCTGTTGGAATATCGAAAAGAAATCGCCCCATTGTCAAATCACAACAACAGGTGACACACGCGAAGATGCCATAAACACAATGATTCAAACATTAAAATTTGCCGCAGAACACAAAATTAATACATATAATGGGATTCCGGGTTCTGGAATTATTAACAACCCAAAACCAACAGATGCAAACACAAGTGATTATAAAATTTCGCCAGAATCTTTTTATAAAATCAATATCAAATATGGTCCATGGAAACCAAAGAAAGCCAAGGCACAAGGCGGACGCAATAATAACTGTGGTCGCCAACAAATAAAACAAGAAATGAGACAAATACTTGTATCAATCGAATTAAAACAAGTAAGAGAAGTAAAAGAAGAAAGTCGTGGTTAAACCACGACTTTTTTTATTTGATTTTGCCAACCTGCCACGATTGGCGAATAACTATTTTACCTGGGGTAACACTGTGTTTATATTTTGCCTGTCTTTGTTGTGCCTGATTGCCTTTTTCAACAGCCGCAAGCATTGGTTCAGAAACTTTAAATCCAGCACACAGATATTTGACAGTGTCTAGAACACCTGGGTACAAATATAAAATAAAACATGCCTCGGCCAGAGAGATTCTATTATATCCCGGATCATCTGGGATACCACAGTCTTTTAAAGTACGTTGATAATTTTGTACATATGTTCGTAATGCCATCAATGCATCATAAAAAGCCCTGTTAAATTTGGGTGATTTTTGTATGTATTCCAGACATATTAAATCACGACAGTTTTTTAATTCAACCGATAACATATATTTTTTTTCTTTGTTAATAGGTTCCAAAACATAATCTTGGTATGCATCGTATAAAACGCCTGTTTCACGGAGGCGGAATTTCCATCTGTCTTCTGTATTTTTATACAACATATTGGTTGCATGATATTGCTTGAACAATAAATCAAAATCGGTGGTGCTTAAATCAAAATGTTCTTTTTTGAAGGTTGCACGCAATGCTTGTTTGCTCATATTATCGTATGCAGATGGCATGACAAATCCTTTTTGTGTGATGGTTGCCTTTGTTGTTCAGCATAGCAAGAATCCCCCAAATGTCAAGATTTACAAATTTTTATAGACTTTTGTTTTGGTGTAATATAAAATACCAGACATCTGCGGGCGTGGTATAATGGCAGCACGAAAGCTTCCCAAGCTTTAGACGAGGGTTCGATTCCCTTCGCCCGCACCAAAAATTCAATCGGCATTTTGCCGGTTTATTTTATGGTGCATGGAATAAAAATATCTTGCGTTGGTTTTTTGTTTTTTTGTAAAATTTTCCAGAAAGGGAGAGTTTTGTTTTATAAACCGTTTATCTTTGGTATTTTGTCTGCTTGGCTGTGTTTTGGATACACCATGGCGGACGAACAAAATCAAACAGACGCCACACAGGTTGCACAAGACCCCGAAGTCAGCAATATAAATAACACTTTGGAAATATTGGGCTGGTGCGATTTGGACGAAATTAAAAATGCCACTATCGCCGAAGATGATGATGAAGATGACGAAGACTCTGATTTAAGTTCCAGACAAATTCAATATATTCAAATATGCCAACATATGAAAAATATAAACGCATTAGAGGCAGAGTTATCTGCTAATACATCTGCGTTGGAAGAAAATTATCAAAACATGCAAGACAAAGAAACATCTTTTGAAAATCGTATGTTGGGTGCCGCCGGCATGGGAACGGTTGGTATCGGTGGCATGATGGCGGCAAGCGCATTGGCCGAACAAAATACTGATAAATCTGCCGAAGATGATATGCGCGCATATTTGGCAACTATGCAATGCAAGGTTGGAAATAATACTTATTCTGGGGGGACAACAGGTATAGAGGTTGGTGGCGCAAACCAATTAATAAATATGTATCAACAATATGCAGAATTGGCCGCTGATTTAAAAGAACGCAAAAATGCCTTGGGTTTAACCCCGGGTATAGAGGCGGAAATCGTTATAGACAAGGCAGCATCTGGGCTATATGACGATGTGGGGACAGGTATTGGTTCAGGCGCATACGCATCAATTGCACGCGCTTTGCAAGACCCAAATGGTGCGGACGCGCAAAAATGGAACGAACAAAAAAATTCTGCATCAACAAAATTAAAAACAGGTGCGACTGTGGCGGCGGCTGGCGCGGTGGCGAGTGCAGTTGCAAATTACGCAATGAATCACAATAACAAAGATAAATCCCAGGAATTATTAGAACAACGCGCAGAAATAAAAGATAAATTTAATACCTTAATCAATCAAATTATCGCAGACTGCAATAAAAACATCGCAGATGCAAAGGCAAATATTCCTGCGCAAGATGAATATGTTGAAGAAGACACAAATCCATTAACTTATCAGCAATATGTTGAAATGATAAAAGGAATGCAACCGTTAAAAGATGCAACAGAAATCAGCAAAATAAAGGATATTCCTGTATGCAGAAAATAACTATAAGACTTTTGATATTATTGTGTTGTAGTTTGGTGATATCCTTACCTGCTTGGTCTGCATTGCCAAATGGATGCAGCAATTTTACTGAAACAAATGACGGACGAAAGGTTCAAGGACGTGATGCCAAAAGAATGGGAATTAAAAAATTACTTTGGCAATATCCTTGCGAAAATAATAAAGACAAAGGCATTTGTGTTGAATGGGGTGATTTGAATTTTTTATCCCATGGGCAAGCTATTGCTGCTGCTAAATCTTATGCAAAACGCAGAAACAATGTTGATGTTATTTGCTCACGCGGGTATTTTACCTGTGGAACATTTTCTAAGGATCCTCATATTGTATGTGCTGCAAAAGATCCAAAATATAACAAAGATTTCTATGAATTTATTGTTAATGAGATTTCGGAAACATCGGATTCAAAATGGCGAAAGAGTGTTGGCCTGGCACAATGTAGAACATTCTTGGTAGATAAAAATGCTAATTTTGATAAAATCGAGGTTTATAAGTATTTCGCTCCTCCACCTGAGGCTAAAGAGTTGCCCTATTCTAAAGCGATGACATGTAGTTTTTATGATGACAATTTATCTTATGACGAAAACAAGATTCGTGAAGAAGATAATTGTATGGCGATGGATGAAAGTTTGCGCGATAATTTTGGTTTTGAAATTCTGCGCAGATACGAATCTAAACGCGGTTTTTCACCGGTAATTTGTACAATCAATTTTGGAAACATAGGAAGCTTTGATGAACAAGAAAAGTGCAAGGATATGATGACCAACCATACCAATGTTGATAACAATCGTTTCAGCACATTAAAAGGTACATTAAACGAAGAAATGAAAGCATGGTTGGCCGGTTATGTTCAACGCGAATTAGATGAGCCTTTAAAAACGTTTTCTTGCAAAGATGCTTTTTCACCCTGCAATACTGGACTTATTAAAAATCAAACTGACGATATTTTGGATTGTACTGCTAATGGCAAACTAATCAGATTCAGATTTGATAGTTTGAGCACAGGCTCAAAACAACAGAAAAAACGAACAAGCAGCGCGATGCAGTGTATGAATACGCAAACCGGTGAATTTGACGGACGACGTTGTCGTGGCATCACAAAAAGCCAATGTGTTGGCCCAAAAGGTAATTGTGACGAGGGAAGTTTATGTGCCACAGTCCCAGGGGGAACGCGTTGGGATTCTTCATTACAGGCATGTGTTTTGAAGGCGGCAAACATGCAAGCAAATAAGGATAAAGCCATAGATATTACATTGACTGTTGGAATCCCTGCTACATTGGTGACCGCAGAACTGGTTAGTGGTGGTTCAGCGACAGTTATTATATTCGCTGGGGTTGGCACCGCTGCAGGTATAACATCAGAAATTATGACAGCAACACAACAAACTGCTGTACAGAAATATTTAACTAAATTAGAAAGCTGTGTATCCCCAGAATGTGTTAAAGAATTTTTGGAAGAATACCTGTCTACATTGTCGTCATACGAATACAATTTATCCGATGATGTTATCAAATCATTAGATAGTATTTTATCAAAAAAAATCAAAATATTGACAGCTGGCGAACAGGCAAGATTTCAACGCGAAATTGATGTTGCACGTAAAAAAGACACTTATTTCGACACATTTTTTAAAAATGAACGCGCAGAATGGACCCCGCAAGACACACAAAAAGTGATTAATATTGTTGGGTTTGTTTCAAGTTTTATTCCGTTATCAACAAAAGCAATTAATGCCGCAAGTAAATTTACACAAATGCCAAAAACAGCAAGAGCTTTGCGTAGTGCATATAAATCATTTGAAAAAGCGGGTAATGTTGTTGATAGAACAAATTCTACCATGGGTGTTTTGAATGTGAATTAATGTATCAACGGTTGCCAAGATGCCTGTGACAAATAATTCTGTCGTTTATTTGGTTTGTAACGAACAGATGCTTTTGTGCAAATAAAAACTTGACTTTTCGGGGGTGAAGTATCATAATACCCCTGCAAATCCCAAAGATTGCCATTTCAAACACCCCTGCGTGCGGTATGCACGAGGAACACTCTCCGGCGAGTTTCGCCCTGGGCGTCGGTTTTCTTTGTGGTTTTAACAGATAACTTTTTAACAAGGAGTAATATACATGGCAACAGTTATCCGCTTGGCACGTTATGGTGCAAAAAAACGCCCTTATTATCACATTGTTGTGACAGATTCACGCAATGCACGTAATTCTGGTAATGTTTTAGAGGTTGTTGGTAAATACAACCCTATGTTAGCCAAAGACGACGAAAAACGCGTCATTTTGAAAATCGACGAATTAAAAGCATGGTTGGCCAAGGGCGCAAAACCTTCGGACCGCGTCTATAAATTTATGGTAAATGCTGGTTTGGCAACTGCAAAACCAATTCCAACACAAACAAAAAAGAATTTACCAAGCGAAAAAACACAACAAAAGGCAAAAGACAAAGCCGATAAGTTGGCAAAAATCGCCGAAGAAAAAGCCGCTGCAGAGGCCGCAGCCAAGGCAGCCACAGAGGCACCAGCCGAAGCACCTGCCGAAACAGTTGCAGAGTAATAATACAATGAAAAATAGACCGAAGTATTCTGATTTAGAGTTAAAACACGCGTTAAGCGACGTGTTCGCTTCGGTCTATTTTATTGATAAACGCGCAAAGAAAAAACTGAACGATAGTTATTTTTTAAACTTTGACAGTTTAATAGCCTATGCACGCGAAAATCATATTGACGAAATGCAATATATTCGCAGTATCCAACAAGATTTATTAACCATACCGCAAACATATTTGGCGCGCCCTTTCTATACCAAATATGAATTAAAACGCGCAATGACAAATGTGTTTAATTCTGTGTATTTTGATGATTTATCTGCAAAAATCAATATGCAAGACAGTTATTTTTTGAATTTTGATTCTTTTGTAAATTATGCACAAAAACATAATATCGACCCAATGAATCATATAAACGGTATTCGCGATATGCTGTTGGAATTACCTGGCTGTCACGAAAGAGCATAAAGGTAAAAATTATGAGTAATGTTAATTGCCCATACGATAATCAATATTGCCAGAAAAAAGACCAGATTTTTTCTGGGTGGGTAAAAATCGTGACAAACTATACAATGCCCCAACCCATAAATCCTGATGATTTTTCAGGTTGTCCAGGGGTTAAAACCTGTGCCAGACACCCCGAGTTTTTATCAAACCAAAGGTCCAAAGGTCATGAACGACAATAAAAAAATTTTGGTTGGTAAAATTGTTGCTTTTCAAGGTGTGCGTGGCGATGTGCGTATTCAAACATACACTGAAAAACCGGCAGATTTTCAAAAATTCAAAATTCAAAGTTCAAACTTTAATCCTGATGATTTCAAATTCATTCGTGTTTTGCCTAATTCATCTGTGATTATTGCACACATCAACGGATTCGAAGACAGAACATCAGCCGAGGTTTTACGCGGAACAGAATTATTTGTCGCACGCAATGAATTGCCTGATGTAAAACCTGGCGAATATTACCAAGCCGATTTGATTGGTTTTACGGTTATACAAAACGGCGAAAAAGTCGGTATTATTTCAGGATTCCAAAACTTTGGCGCAGGCGATATTATCGAAACAACAGTCGGCAATCTGTATTCGTTCAAAGGCGCAGATGTCGATTTTAACAACAAAACCGTCACAGTAAAATAAGAGGTGTATAATGAGTAAAAAAAGTTCAACAATGGTCGAAGTAGATGTGACACCGGTTTCTTTTCAATGCTATGAAACAGGCGAATGTTCTGCAATCACCGCATTAAAAAACGAAATGCCGTCTGTAAAAATCGAACCAAGAAACGATGGAACATTTACTGCAAAATGCCCAATCCCAGATTATCCACGCGCGCAACAAATAGTAAAAACAATATGTATGGGTTGTCGCGCACGAGGTGTTAGATAAAGTAAAATGCACTTTAATATACTGACCATTTTTCCAGAATTATTCCCCGGCACACTGGGTGCGGGTGTGGTTGGTCGCGCATTAAACAAAAATATTTGGTCGATGGATATTATAAATATTCGCGATTTTGCCATAAATAATTATGGCAGTGTTGATGACGAACAATTTGGTGGTGGCGCAGGTATGGTTATGCGCGCCGACGTGTTGGGCGACGCATTGGACTCAATAAAAAACAAAGGTAAAATCATATACTTTTCGCCACGCGGTAATGTATTAAATCAAAAACGCGTGCGCGAATTTGTCGCCGATAAAGATGCGACATACACCCTGATTTGTGGCAGATACGAAGGTATTGATGAACGCGTTTTACAAGAATACGATGTGTTGGAAATTTCTGTGGGGGATTATATTTTGTCCGGTGGCGAAATTGCCGCGCAGATTTTTATTGACAGTTGCGTTCGCGTGATGGATAATGTGTTGCACGGTGGCGCAGATTCCACCAATAATGAAAGTTTCGAAATCGGCGGGTTAGAATGGCCGTTATATACCCGTCCGTCAGTATGGCGCGGACATAAAGTCCCAGAAGTCCTGCTGTCCGGTCACCACGGCAATATCGAACGGTGGCGGAATCAACAATCGGACGAAATAACAAAACAAAGACGTCCGGATTTAATAAAGGAAAACAAAAAATGAATATTTTGAAAAAAATTGAAGCAGAACAAGTCGCAAAAATGAAAGGTGATAAAGTTATTCCTAACTTTAAAGCCGGTGACACAGTAAAAGTTCATGTCAAAATTAAAGATGGCGATAAATTCCGTATCCAAATGTTCGAAGGCGTTGTTATCGCACGCGATGGTGGGACGGGGAATAACGCATCATTTACAGTTCGTCGCGAATCTTATGGTGTTGGTGTTGAACGCAAGTTCCCACTGTATTCACCAGCGATTGAAAAAATCGAAAAGGTTCGTATCGGTCGTGTTCGTCGTGCTAAATTGTTCTTTTTACGCAAATTGTCTGGTAAAAAGGCTCGTATTGTCGAAGATTTGGCGGCAACATCTGCCGAAAAAGCAGCAAAATAATTTTTGCAAAAATATAAAAAAAGGACCGCAGTTTTGCGGTTCTTTTTTTATTAAATTTAATAAATTGACTTATGCGTCTTATGTTTGTAAAATTATAGGTATGAAAAAATTTATAAAGATTTTTGTTGTTTTTGCTTTGATTATGCCGGCTGTTCCCCATGGCGCAGACGCATATATCGACCACGAAACCGCTGTGTTGCGCATATTAAACAAGGCCGCCGGCAAGGCACAAAACCTGCGCGTGCCTGTGGGGTATTCTGTAAATCACGAAAAGTTAAATATTGCTGTGCGTTCTTGCAAACAAACAGACCCTTTTGATGCAGAAAATCATTTTGCCTTTGTCGAGATTTTTGACGGAAATGCTAATCAAATATTTGGTGGTTGGATGAATAAAAATGAACCAGGCAATAATCCACTGCAAAATCCAGACTATGATGTATGGTTGATAAACTGCGAATAAATTAACAAGGGGGGAAAAATGAAAAAAACTATCGATTTTTTAAAAAGAAATTTCAAATTGATTATTGGAATTGCTGTATTGGTTTTGGTTATTGCAATTTTCTTTGCTGTTAAATCTAAATCTGTGGGGTTGGAAAACGGAAATTTGCAAAAATGGACTCTTGCATCAGTTGAGGCCAAAATATCAACAGTGCAATCTTTGACCAATAATACCAAAGATGCTGATTTAATTGTGCAATGCGTTGATAAAATGTCCAGTTTTAATGATTCTGGGGAATTTGCAGTTCGCGACGCGATAAAGTTATGCAATATGGGTATTCAATTACGGGAAAATAATTAAAAATGCAAAATAATAATGATGATGATAAATTGATAAAAATCGATATGGGCACATTACAAAGTAATGTCGCGCCAAACAAAGATTCTGTGTTATGTTTAGGCATTGAATCGTCGTGCGATGAAACATCGGCGGCAATTGTGGATTCTAACAGAAATGTGTTATCTCATATTATTTATTCACAAATACCAGAACATCAAAAATACGGTGGTGTGGTGCCTGAATTGGCGGCACGCGCGCATATTTTGGCAATTGATACTGTAATCAAACAGACTTTACAAGCCGCCGGTAAAACAATTAACGATATTGATGTTATTGCCGCAACGGCGGGGCCGGGATTGATTGGTGGCGTATTGGTTGGTTGGTTGGCGGCAACAGGTATTGCCCAGGCAACAAAAAAACCACTGGTTGCGGTTAATCATTTGGAAGGACACGCGTTGGTTCCCCGTTTATCTGCGACCGCGGCAAATGGAATTGGCGCGGGCGCATCGGTTGATTTTCCATATTTACTGATGCTGGCATCGGGTGGGCATTGCCAGATTTTATTGGTTCGCGGTGTTGGTCAATACGAGTTAATCGGTCAAACCATAGATGACAGCGCAGGTGAAGCTTTTGACAAGGTTTCTAAAATGTTGGGATTGGGATATCCGGGCGGCCCAATTGTTGATAAACGCGCAAGCTCAGGCAATCCAAAACGTTTTAACTTTCCACGTCCATTATGTGATAAACCAGGCTGTGATTTTTCGTTCAGTGGCATTAAAACTGCGGCACGCATTATGTTAGATAAAAACACCCAACCCATTGATGATGCGTTTATAAATGATTTCTGCGCATCTTTCCAGGCGGCTGTGGTTGATTGTATTATAAACAGATTAAATCACGCGATGGCGACCGATGTTGTTCGTGCGGCAAATCCAAAAACTTTGGTTGTTGCCGGTGGCGTTGCGAAAAACAGTGCTATACGTGCGGCAATGGAAAACCTGGCAGATGCACATAATATGATTTTTGCAGCACCACCAATGAATTTATGCACCGACAATGGCGCAATGATTGCGTGGGCTGGAATTGAAAATTGGCGCATTGGGAATATTGTTCGCGAACCTGTGGCACCCCGCCCCCGTTGGCCATTGACCGAATTATAGGAAACAAAACCCATGTTGAACAAAGAACAATATAAATTAGCAACAGAAAAATTAAAGTCCAAAATGCCTGCGTTTTCTGGGTATTATGACGACGCAAAATATTCTTTGACAACATTGGTTGAAACAATTCGCGCAGTTATGCCGGTTGCAGATGTTAGAAAAGTCTTTGTTGATGTTAAAAAACCTGTTAGTTATGCCAGCGGATTTTGCGCACTGAATTCTTATGCAATATATAATTTAACCGGTGGCGATAAATATTGGGAATATTATCATATTTCGTCAAAATACGGTTTTGATAAAGATGTTTGTTATTTGAAAAACAAGAAAAATGGAAAGTTTTTATATCTGGGCGATATTCAAGATATCCCGTATGATATGGGTCACCCGATTGATAACAAAAAATTTAAATGCCCAAATGGCGAACTTTATACCGCGTTAATAAAACAAATTGCCAACAATAAAGAATAAAAAATGATTGAAAAACCTGCTCCTTTTGTTAAACCAGATATGATTTTTTCGGTGACAGATGCATCAATATTACTGAAAAAAGTTGTTGAAACTGCTTTTCCGGTAATTCGCGTGCGTGGCGAATTGTCGGGTATTACACGCGCAACATCTGGGCATATTTATATGTCAATTAAAGATGCGGGGGCGGTTATAAATATGATTATTTGGCGCGGAACACCGGTATCTTTTAAATTAGAAGAAGGTATGGAGGTTATAGTCACTGGAAAATTCACGACTTACCCTGCCCGCAGTAATTATCAAATGATTGTTAGTGAAATTGAAATGGCGGGCGTTGGCGCAATATTAAAAATGCTGGAAGAACGCAAACGCAAATTGGCAGCCGAGGGTCTGTTTGATGAATCGCGCAAAAAACCATTGCCAAAACTGCCCCAAACAATCGGTGTTGTCACCAGTCCGACCGGTGCCGCTTTTCAAGATATTCAAAACAGATTGCGCGAAAGATTCCCTGTGCGTGTGTTATTATATCCGGCAACTGTTCAGGGAGATACCGCCGCGCATGAGGTTGCCGCAGGTATTGAATATTTTAATCGTATGAATAATGTTGATGTTATTATCGTTGCACGCGGTGGTGGTGCATTGGAAGATTTGTTGCCTTTTAGTGAAGAAATCGTTGTGCGTGCCGCCGCCGCCAGTCATATTCCTTTGATTTCGGGGGTTGGACACGAACCTGATTGGATGCTGATTGATTTTGCGGCTGATGTGCGCGCACCAACACCAACCGGCGCCGCAGAAATGGTCGTGCCAACAAAAATATCACTGATTCAAGATTTAGAAAATCAAGGACACAGATTGGAAACTGTTTTTGCCACACGATTGGTTGGCGCACGACAAAAAATTGAAAATATTTCTGTGAAAAGCCCGCGGCAAGTCGTTATGGAATTAGCCCAAAAAATAGACGATATAGCCAGAACATTGGATTTAATTATCACAAATAAACTGGGATTGGCACGACAAAAATTAGAAGCATTGGCATCTATGCCAAATGTATTATCAAATAAAATGAATATATTAAATCAGTCTGTTTTGCACCTGGGGCAAATGTTAAATAGTTTGAGTTATAAAAGCGTTTTATCGCGTGGTTATGCCATTGTGCGCGATGAAAATGGTCAAATTATTTCGCGTGGTGCGGATAACAAAAAACCCGCCACAATCGAATTCAATGATGGAGTAATAAAGCTATGATTTATACAGGATATTGGGCAAAAGCATCTGAATATACAGCAAAAGGTTTAACGCCGGTTGGAATTTCTGGTTGGTCACCTGATGGTTGGACCGGCAAGACATATAAAAAGTTGGCACCAAAGTATGTGTGGTGGAAAGAATGGCATGATAACAACCTTTCTGAACAATGGTATATAACCAAGTATTTCGATACCGTGTTAAATAAATTAGACCCAGTGGCGGTCGTTAAGGATTTGCAAAAAATGGGCAAAGATGTTGTTTTGTTATGCTTTGAAACACCGGATAAGTTTTGTCATAGACACTTGGTTGCAACATGGTTGCGCGCCAAAAAGGTCGCGGACGTGCGCGAATTTATTTTGCAATCAAAACAAACCCAGATGGAATTATAAAAACGCCCAAATGGGCGGTTTTATTTTTTTACATTATGCACATTATACATTTTACACATAGATAACGCAAAACCACGATGCAATAAAGTACATAACAAATCAGGTGGCATTGGTAATCGGCCTGCTTCGTATCTGCGCAATTCTGGGATAGTTATTTTTAATAACGCTGCGGCATTTTTCGTGTTTAAACCCAACATTTTTCGCACACGACGCACCTGTTCGCCAATCGCACGCGCATCAATTAAAACAATAGACATTTTTTATCTCCTGTTATTTTATTACCACCGACCACACATGGCCAGAATAAAAAAATACCGCAATAAAAATTATGCGGTTGGAGGCCGAAAGACTACAAAAACGAGTAAGTAGCGTCACTTATTTTGAATATTCGTGACCCTCCAACCATTTTTTTGTTGGAGTTTTCGTTTTTATAGGCTTTCGGTCCCACATTGGCAACACACCAATGCAATCATATTTTAATACATAATATGTATTTTTGCAAATTTATTTTATCAATGTGCGTGCCATATTCAATGATTCACTTGTTATTTCGGCGCCACTGATTATGCGGGCAATTTCATTTAATCGGTCGTCACCTGTGATTTCTGTGACCGTTGTGGTTGTTTTATCATTATCACTGTGTTTCGCAATTTTATAATGACGGTCGGCAAAGCCGGCAACCTGGGCAGAATGTGTAATAACCAATGCCTGCGATCTTTGTGCCAACCGATTTAATCGCAATCCAACCGCAGATGCGGTTGCGCCGCTGATACCCGTATCAATTTCATCAAATACAAATGTATGCGCATCATCACCACCCGCCAATGTCACACGCAACGCCAACATAAAACGAGCCAATTCGCCCCCAGATGCAGATTTATTCAATGGCGCAAACGGTGTGCCGGGATTGGTTTTTATCATAAATGTAATATCGTCTGTGCCAGATGCGGTCGCGCCACCCTGTTTTATTTCCACCATAAAATCAGCCGAACCCAATTTTAAATCTGGCAATTCTTGCATAATCGCATCGCGCATACGCGTTGCGGCGGCGACGCGCATTTTTGTTAATTCGGTTGCGCATTTATCAAACTCTGCACGTGCCGTATTTAATTCGCGTTTTAATTTTTCTAATTCAGCCCCAGAATTATCAATCGTATTTAATGCCGTTTCCATGTCGCGCAATTTATTCGGCAATTCGTCTGCGGGGATTCTGTGTTTGCGTGCCGCCGCACGTATTGCAAACAATCTTTCTTCGATTTCATCGATTGTGCCGATATCGGTTTCAGGTGGCCTGATTTGACCAGATGCGTCTGCGACCATCTGTGCCGCGTTATACAGTACATCAATCTGTTCGGCATACGGATTATCGCCGTCACTATGCACGCGTTCCAAAATATGTGCGACATTACAAATCAACGAATCCAAAGAATTTTCATTTGGATAAAACGCGTTCTGGGCATCGGTAATAATTGCGGCATTTTTTTCCATATTCATCATATTGGCACGCGCGGTTGCCAATTCTTCTTCTTCACCAGGTTTAACCTTTAATGCACGCAATTCATTAACATTATGTTCCAAAAATTCACGTTCCAATGCCGATTTTTCCACCAAATCTTGCAATTCGGCAATTTGTGTTTGAACCCCATGCAATTTATTATATGCGTTGCGCGTTGCGGTTTGCAATTCGACAAACCCTGGATTATTTATCGCCGCAAATGTATCCAATGTCGGTCTGTGTGTCGCAGGATTTAACAATGTATGATTTGCAAACTGACCATGAATTTCAACCAAACTGTCACCGATTTCTTTTAAGACCCTGACCGATACAGGTGTGTCATTTATCCATGCGCGACTTTTTCCATCGGTGGTTAATGTGCGACGCAATATAACCGTATCATCAGGTTCCAATCCGTTTTCTGTTAATATATTTTTTATTGTATCGCCAACATTTTCAAATTCAGCACTGACCGATGCCATATCGCAACCATGACGAATTAAACCAATATCACTGCGTGCGCCCAGTGCCAATGACAGTGCATCCATTAAAATACTTTTACCAGCACCTGTTTCACCGGTCAATATATTTAATCCAGAACCGAATTCCAGATTCAGTTTTTCAATCAAAACAATATTAGATATATGTAAATTCGTTAGCATAACCGAATTATAATGGTATTTAACCCAAAAATTCAAGTTTTTTATATATTTTCCAATCGCCAATCATGCAACCATAAAATATAACCAGAAATTTTATAATCTGGATAAATTTGCCCAATTAAATTCATATATTCATGCAGTTGCGCAATATATTTTGCGCGGAATTTTTCGGTATCTGTATCGGTTTTATAATCCAAAACACGCACATTTTTTGTCGCGTTATCTATAACCAATCGGTCAATACGACGCGACATAAACACACCGTTGATATATCCAGCAATTGGAACCTCGGCCATTGAATTTTCCATAAAAAACGACTGTAATAATTCGCCACCATTTTTTATTTTTTCTATCAAATCAACATCGCCAATTTGGACAGGCGACAAAGATATATTTTGCAATTTTTTATGCATAATGCGCCCAGTCGTTGTGGCAAATTGTTCGCGTTCATATTGCGATATAAAATCTGTTATATTTTTATTCATGTTCTATCCTGATATATTCAGCGTTTTCCGGAGAATTTGTTAAATTTGTAAATACACGCCATAAATTTGCATGCCATGAATTTTCAGTTGGATTTTTATTTGGTGTATATCCATAAACATACAATTCATCGCGCGCACGCGTCATGGCAACATACAACAACCGATAATATTCAGCAATTTGGTTTTTAACGCGACAATCAACCGCCATTTCTATTTCTGGCGACGACAATTTAGAATTTATCCGCCAAATCCAAGGCAACGGATATTTTACATCTTGGTCAATTGGTAATGTAAATATTGTATCGCCATCGGGCGTGCGGACAGAATCTATTAAAAACACAACTGGGGCTTCCAGACCTTTACTGCCATGGACGGTGACAACACGCACACCGGACGCCGCATTCATATCACGTTGAACCTCGGCACCACCGGTAATAAACCATTTTAAAAATTCATGCAATGTGCCACTTTGTGTTCTTTCATACGCCAAACATATTGTCATAAATTCTTGCAATGGGTCCAATATTTGATCGCCCAATGCCGCAATCATTTTTTGTTTGTTATTATTTTCACGCAAAACAAAACTGAAAAACGAATATGGTGATAAATCACGCGACATATTTACAATTTTATTTAATTTATCATACGCATCATTATCAAATGTCGCCAATATTTCAAATACAGTTGGAACAACCGCGTCTTTATTCACCGCCCGCAGACGTGTTGCCGCATCATTTTTCATTTTGCACAAATCATAAATTCTGGATTCGTTGTATCGAAACAGCGGGCTTTTTAACACACAACACAAAGAATAATCGTCGGCATTGGTTAAACAAAACCTGGTTAAATTTAATAAATCACGAATAGCCGGAAATGTCGGCAGATAAATACGGTCACTGCCCGCGACAGGCAAACCCATTTTTTTCAATTCTGTTATTAACAATGGTGCAAATGGGGGTCTGCGTTGAACCAAAACCATTATATCACATGGTGCATATTTTCCCGAATCCAACACTGTTTTTATTTTGTTCGCAATTGTTTTTACATAGCCACGTGAATCTGTGTCATCTGTTTTTTTAGAAATCAATTTATGCAATTCAACCAAGCCAGATTTGTGTTCTTTTATACCACGAAAACATTTGTGCGGCTGATTCACAAAACCACTGGTTTTGCAAACAATATCGTCTGCAAAAAATGTATCAACCGCATACAGCACAGATGGCAAAGAACGAAAATTTTCCGCCAAAGGCACATCGCAAATCCGCCGGTAATTGTTTTCAATTTGACAACCAATATCGCCACGACTTTTAACAAATGCCGCTGGGTCGGCACCTTGGAATCCATATATAGATTGTTTTGTGTCACCCACCACAAATAATGAACGCGGCATTTGGGTTTTATCGCCTTCGGTGAAAAATCCGTCCAGCAACATATTTATAACGTCCCATTGTAATACACCGGTGTCTTGGGATTCATCAACCAAAATATGCGACAGTGATACATCAAGTTGCGACAAAACCCAACCCATTGTATCCGCACGCGAAAATAAATTACGCGTATATAAAATTAAATCTTCGAAATCCAATAAATTACGCGATTGTTTTGCCGTTTTATATGCGTCTGCAAATGCATAAGACAAATCAAACAGCGCGATAGTATCTTCAAAAACAGTTTTATTATTGTTATATTGATTGATTGCAAAAACACGTTCTTGTTCGGCAATTAAAAAATCTTGTTTTGCAATGGTTTGATTTTTTGTGCCAGCATCTGTCAAATATGCCTTTTTATATTCATCAAAGTCAATTTCATCACACAAATACCGGTTTGTATTGTCGATTATTTTTGTTAAATACGCCCTTGGTTTTTGTGTGTTTAATTCAAGTGCAATATTTAGAATTTTAATCAAATCTTGTTTTGGAATTGTTGTGTCAGGCGCATTTTTGATATTTAAAAATTCTGTCGTTTTATCAATAAAATATTCGCGATATTTTGTAATATCTGTCACCCCAAAGAAATCTTTGTAATGTTTTGTTAAAACGTCCAGCAAATCGTCCATAACATATTCACTGATTCTATTGACCAGGTGCGAAAATGCCGTTGATACGCGTTCGTTTTGCGGGTTAGAAATCATATCGTTTAATGTGTCCCAAAGTAATGCCTTTTGATCCGCACCCGATATCAATTTCCATGCAGGCGAAACACCAGCCTCGACCGGAAAACGACGCAAAATTTCTTCACAAAAACCATGAATAGTTTTTATTTTTAACATTATTGGATTATCAATATATGTAAAAAATATTTCACGTGCATGTTTTATATCTGTGTCTGTGACATTTTTTTCAAATGCGATATCTCGCAACATGTCGCGCAAATCATCGTCAGGCATCAATGCCCATTTTTTCAAATTTTTCAAAATACGATTGCGCATTTCACCCGCTGCAATATTTGTGTATGTTAAACACAAAATCCCAGTCCGCGTGACATCTGGGGTGCGAAACAAAATACGCAACAGACGTTGGGTTAAAACACTGGTTTTACCGGTGCCGGCATTGGCCTGGACCCAGACATTATCGTTTGGATTTGCCGCCATATCTTGTTCAGGTGAAAGTTGTGGTTTGTTATCCATTTTATTCAATTTATACTCTTGCTTTCTTGGTTTGATTGTAGTATAAATCAACACGAACTGCAAGGGTATATTCAAAATACGGGGAGAAAAAAATGCCAATCACGCAAATTTTATTAATCATTTTATGTTCCGTTTGTTTTTTATTGTTAATCGCATTGGGCATATCGTTTTCTATTTCACGCAAAAGTCAAAAGGTTATGGAATCTTTGCTGACAATTTTGACACACCCTGAACGCGCCCAAATTGCCGAAGCCTCACGTGTGTTGGGTGTAATTTTGGCTGACAATGTTGCCAAGATAAATGCAGACTTTCAAGTTATTGGCGAAACATTAAAACATCAAATTGAAATTGCACAACAATTACACAATCAATTAACCGAGCAAAATGACACATTGGTCAATGCCGCAGATGACGCAACAAAAAAAGTCGCAAATATGTCACAACGGTTGGAAAATACAGTTGGCGGATTACAAAGTATTGTTGAATCTGCATCATGGCAAGGTGTTGAAAATTCTGCCGATAAATTTACTGCGAATATGGACGATGTTTTGGCAAAAATAGACGCAACCACAAACGATGTTGATAATCGCGTGACAAATTTACAAACCCAGATGTCAAACTGGATTGAATCTGGCAACGCGTTAAACAATGAATTGGATACAAATTTCGAACGCAACAGCGAACAAATGAAATCTTTGCGTGATGAAACAAATACTTTGAAAGATACACTTGCCGAATTGAATAAATCTGTGGCTGATGGGTTTGATAATATCAAAACTTCGGCGGCAGGATACGAAGAAACACTGCGGTCGAACGATAAATTCATGAACGACCATTTGATTAAATTGGAAGCATACAGCAAAAATGCAAAAAAACAACTCGTTGCCCAGGTAAATACTTTGACCAACACCGCAAATGTTGTTGCCGGTCAGGTGCAATTAGCGGAATCTTCAATCGACAAACAACATCGCAAATTAACAGATGCGGTCGATGCATTGATGACATCGGCAACCACGACCGAGGCATCTGTGCGCGGTGTATCAAGTGAATTGTCCGGTTTGACCAATCATTTCAACGAAGAAATCAAAGAATTTGCAACATCGGTGGTCAGTGAAATTAAAACTGTGTCTGGGGTGGCAAATGTGACATTGGAAAACACCAAAAATGCCGCAAATGCGTTTTCAGAATCTGTGAAAACGATGGCGACCAGTGTTCGCGAAACTTTGATTGAAATGAACACTGCACACACGCAATTATCGGGTCAGTCCCAGAATTTAATTAAACTGTCGGCGGATACAACCGCGCAATTGGAACCTTTGTCGGCATTGATAGAACGGTATTATGCCGCCCTGCCCGATTTATCACGCACATCGTTAGAGGCAAATGATAATTTGAACAAGATTGTTTCTAATTTGGATAAAAATATTGCGTTGATGAAAAAGACCGTCGCAGATTCAACCGGAAACATCGCAGAATCTGCGGTCAAATTGGAAGATTTGGCGGGTCAATCGCGCCAGCAAATGATTGATTTGATGTCTGATTATGCCAAGGCGGTAAATACAATGCAGACATTAAACAAACAAATGATGGTTGCACGTGCCACCGCACCAATGGACGCAATTAAATCTGCACCACGCACCGCGGTCGCAGGTGTGTCCGGAACAGATTTTTTGAAAAATCTGGACATGGATAAATTGCATGAATTATCTATGGATTTAACACGTGCCGTTGGCGCAGAAATCCCAGATGTCGTTTGGAAAAAATATCATGATGGCGACACAACTATATTTTCAAAATGGTTATCGAAAATGCTGACGGCATCAGATAAAAAACAAATCCGCGAATTATTAAAGTCTGATTCAATATTTCGTTCCCAGGCATCACAATTCGTCCGCGGATTTGATAAAATATTGGACGCAGCCGACGGAACCGATACACCCGACGCGGTTAAATCAAAACTGTTAAAAAGTGATATTGGAAATATTTATACACATTTAAAAGGCAAATAATTTGTATGTATAATAATGAAAAAAAACGGCGAAAGCCGTTTTTTCATTGCACTTTTTCGTAAAAATAAAGACACCACACAAAAATCACTTGCAATATATGTATTAAATTTTTTAACATAACCAGCAGAATACAGCGGGAGTTGTATTCGGGGCCTTAGAAAAGCCTTTCAGTACATCCGGTGCAAAATTTGCATCGTTATCCAACGGGTATTTTCATACCCAATATAGTTTTAACGAATTCAGATTTTGCACTGAATATTTATAAAATTTGTCAGTGCAAGCGAATGTACTCTGCATTGATAGATTTTATTTCTCCCAATGATTGAACCCTGCGTTTTTTGGCGGGGTGTCTGCGTATAGCGATATGCGCGGGATCATTGATGTACTTGATTTTTCTAGCACCCCGACCGCTCTCCGTTGTAGGCGGTATTTTTATTTTTTTGCATCGCAAAAAATAAAAATCGCGTCACATACCAAAAACCAAAAGGGGAGAAAACATGAGAAAGATATTATTGGGGTTAATCGGGTTATTGTTCGCTGTGCCGGCTGTCGCAGCCACCCTGCCCGATGGTTATACCGAGTTGGAATATATCGAATCCACCGGTTCGCAGTATATTGATACAGGGATAAAACAGCAAGATGGTGATGAATTTGGTTTAGTATATCAACAAATTACGCTAGATACATCTTATCGTAATTTGTTTGGTGCTGCTACAAGTGGTCAAGCGAGTGAATTTTATATATCACAAACATCAAGCATGACTTATGTTGGTAATGTTTCAAACGATGGTATTCCTCATAATACAAACAAGCATACATTATCTTGGGTAACGACTTCATCTTCGTCCCAAAATGTAGTTGTTGATGGGCAAACTTATGTTGTATCAGTTCGAATTACCCCAAACCCCAACTTAAATGTTATGGTATTTGCAAGAAATGCTAACCAATCTAAAATGATTGGTAAAGTTTATGGGTATTATCAAAAACGCAATGGCGAGTATCTAATAAATCTTGTTCCGGCGAAAAATTCATCTGGTGTTGTTGGTATGTATGATACGGTCAGCGGACGGTTCTTTACAAATGCCGGCACAGGTGAATTTATTGCCAGTCCAGAGTTTTCAATCCGCATTGCGACGACGGCGTATAACAGCGCGCGGTTTAGTCCGGTGGTGACGGAATTGAACGACACGATTGCGACGATACGGTCGGTTGTCACAAACACAATTAACCAAACCAAAGCCATCGCGGATTTGCAGGCAACCAAACAAACCCGCCCGGACGAGAACTGCCCCGCCGGTAAAAAGTGCTTACTCGTCGAAGACAACGACGGCATGCCGCATTGGTATGAAATTATCGAAAACGCATACGGCCTGCCAAGTGGATATACCGCATTGGAGTATTTGCAATCCAGAGGCGCACAATATATTAACACAGGGATATACGCAACCCAAAATACCGCAATAGAAACTAGATTTATAAATTTAAACAA
>ODAI010420856.1_pt1 | contig 27558 bp, 20 predicted proteins | sample 1539321 | NCBI WGS metagenome assembly ODAI01 (sample SAMN02144231, study PRJEB22623) | gut metagenome | biome: sheep rumen | host: Ovis aries | place: New Zealand
AAGGGTAATGCCCCGATTGAACGTAAATTACAGCGTTTATTCCGTAACCCTGCTGCTACAAAATTAATTAAAAAAGCCAATGACTTTGGTGCCGGCGGTGTCAGTGTTGCGGTCGGCGAATTAGCCGATGGTTTGGATATCAACCTGGATGTTGTTCCGGTTAAATATCAGGGCTTAGATGGTACCGAGCTTGCGATCAGTGAATCCCAGGAACGTATGGCCTGCTGTATTGCGGCCGAGGATTTTGAAGCCTTTAAAGAAGAAGCCTATAAGGAAAACTTAGACACGATTAAAGTAGCCGATGTTACCGATACCAACCGCTTAGTCATGCATTGGCGCGGCGATACGATCGTTGATATGTCCCGTGACTTCTTAAATACCAACGGTGTCCGCCAACATCAGGAAGTAACCGTTATGCCTTCCGAATATGATGAGAAACCGTTTGATAAAAAATATGATTCCTTACTGGATGCTCTGCAGGATGAAAATGTTGCCTGTCAGATCGGTATGGCAGAAATGTTTGATGCCTCCATCGGTAAGAGTACCGTATTAATGCCGTTTGGCGGAGCTTATCAGTTAACTCCGGAAGAAGCTTCCGTTCAAAAATTACCGGTATTCGGTATGACCGATACAGCTTCTGTTATGGCATATGGCTTTGATCCGAAATTATCGAAGTATTCTCCATATTTAGGCGCTTCTTATTCTGTAGTAGAAGCCTTAACACGTATCACAGCAGTCGGTGCTGATTATGCGACATGCCGTCTGTCAAACCAGGAATATTTTGAACGTGTCGGAAATGATCCAAAGAAGTGGGGTTATCCATTTGAAGCATTATTAGGATTAATTGATGCCCAAATGGCATTTGAAACACCGGCAATCGGCGGTAAGGATTCCATGTCCGGAACATATATGGATATCCATGTTCCGCCTACATTGATTACTTTTGCGGTTACTACAGAAAAGACACAGAATATTGTTTCTGCATCTTTCAAGAAACCGGCCAACTATATTTATTTAATTAAACATGAACCGTTAGAAGGACATGTTCCGAATTATGAACAGTTAAAGGATAACTTTAAAACCGTTCGTCAGTATATGAAAGAAGGTAAGATTATCTCTGCCTCATCCGTTAAATACGGTGGTATCGGATATGCGGTTGCCAAGATGGCATTCGGTAATAAGTTAGGTGCTGCCATCACGACCGATGAAGATCCATATGGATTCAATATCGGATCGATGGTTGTAGAGACAACAGAAATTATCCTTGACCCACACTTCACTTTGATTGGTATTACCAATGAATCCGGAAATATCGTAATCAATGATGAAGTTGTTACTATGGATGAAGCCATTTCTACATGGCAGAAACGCTACAACGATATTTATCCGGTTTATGTAGACCGTAATGAAGGTGTTGTAGAAACCGCATTAGTGGACAAAAAAGTTTCGCAGTCTAAAGAAGTTGTGGAAAAACCGGTTGTTGTGATTCCAATCTTCCCGGGACAGAACTGCGAATATGATACAACTCAGAAATTTGAAAGAGCCGGTGCTGAGGTTCATCAGGTTGTCTTCAATAACTTAACGGTTGAAAACATTAAGAAGAGCATTGATAAATTAGCCGATGAGATTTCTAAAGCTCAGATCTTGATGGTTGTCGGCGGATTCTCCAGTGGTGATGAGCCGGATGGATCGGGTAAATTTATTGCCAACGTACTCCGTAACCCGAAGATTTGGGAAGCCATTCAGACAATGCGCAATAACGATGGTTTGATTTTAGGTATCTGTAACGGATTCCAGGCATTGATCAAATCCGGATTATTACCATACGGTGATATTGAAAAACTGGATGAGAACAACCCAACCTTATTCCGCAACAATATCAACCGTCACGTAAGCCATATTGCCCGTACTCGTGTTACTTCTAATGCATCCCCTTGGTTTGCCTCTATGAAGCCGGGTGAAACGTACTCCATCGCAATGAGCCATGGTGAAGGTAAATTTGTGGCTTCTAAAGAAGTACTGGACAAGCTGGCTGCCAACGGACAAATCGCAACGCAGTACGTAAATGAAAACGGTGAGCCAACGATGAACGGTCTTGACAACATCAATGGTTCTTATATGGCAATTGAAGGTATCTTCTCTGAAGATGGAAAGATCTTCGGAAAGATGGGTCACAGCGAGAGATGGGAAACAGGTTTATTCAAGAACATCTCCGGTAATAAAGACCAGAATATTTTTGAAAACGGTGTGAAGTATTTCACCCATAAGTAAGGAGACCTATGGATTACAAAAGCGCAGGAGTAGATATTGAAGCCGGTTATAAATCGGTGGAATTAATGAAAGAACATGTAAAGGAAACGCTTCGTCCGGAAGTACTCGGTGGACTTGGCGGCTTTGCCGGTGCCTTTGATTTAAGCAATATTAAGCAGATGGATGAACCGGTTCTGTTATCGGGAACCGATGGATGCGGAACGAAAGTAAAATTGGCATTTGTGATGGATAAGCACGATACCATCGGAATCGATGCGGTTGCGATGTGTGTAAATGACATCGCCTGTGCCGGTGGTGAGCCTTTGTTCTTCTTAGATTACATTGCCTGTGGTAAAAACTATCCGGAAAAAATTGCGACAATCGTATCCGGAGTTGCCGAAGGCTGCAAGCAGAGCGGATGTGCTTTAATTGGCGGAGAAACCGCAGAACATCCGGGCTTGATGGAAGAAGATGAATACGACCTTGCCGGATTTGCGGTTGGTGTTGTAGACAAAAAGGATATTATTGATGGATCTACCATCAAAAAAGGTGATGTTTTAATCGGAATTGCCTCCAGCGGCGTACATTCCAACGGATTCAGCCTGGTTCGCTCTATCTTTGAGATGACCAAAGAATCTTTGGAGACCTATTACGATGAATTAGATATGACCTTAGGAGAAGCTTTGTTGGCACCTACCCGTATCTATGTAAAGGCATTAAAAAATCTGAAAGATGCCGGCATTAAAGTTAAGGGCTGCTCACATATTACCGGTGGCGGATTCTATGAAAACGTTCCTAGAATGTTACCGGATGGAGTAAAGGCAATCATTAAAAAGAATTCCTATAAGGTACCTCCGATTTTCACTTTGATCGCAAGAAAAGGTGTTGTCACAGAACAGATGATGTATAACACCTTCAATATGGGAATCGGCATGGTCATTGCCGTAGATCCAAAAGATGTAAAACCGGCAATGGCAGCTATCCGCAATGCGGGCGAAAAGTGCTGTGAGCTCGGTATGATTGTTGAAGGCGAAAAGGGAGTAAAAATATGTTAAGAATGGCCGTTTTGGTCTCGGGATCAGGAACGGATCTTCAGTCGATCATCGATGCCTGGAAAGCAGGCGATATCCATGGTGAAATCGCTCTTGTGGTATCCAACCGCAAAGCAGCTTATGGACTTGAACGTGCCAAACAGGCAGGCATCCCAACAGCCTATATTCGTGATCAAAAAGAATTGTTGAAAAAACTGCAGGATGAAAACATTGATTTTGTGGTATTAGCAGGATATCTTGCAATCTTAAGCAAAGAGCTGATTGAGGCGTATCCAAATAAAATCATCAATATTCATCCATCATTGATTCCTTCTTTCTGCGGACCGGGGATGTATGGCATGCATGTACATGAAGCGGTTCTGGCAAGAGGAGCTAAGGTGAGTGGAGCTACTATTCATTTCGTAAGTGAAGAAGTGGATGGAGGACCGATTATTTATCAAGAGGCAGTATCTATTGCCGATTTGGACACGGCAGAAGACATTCAAAAGCGTGTTTTAGAGATTGAACACAGAATTCTGCCTAAGATTGTAGGATATTATTGCGACGGTAAAATTAAGATTGAGAAAGGACGGGTACATATTCTATGAAAAGAGCATTAGTAAGCGTGTCTGATAAGACAGGATTGGTTGAATTCGTACAGGGACTTGTTGACTGCGGTTATGAAATCATTTCAACAGGCGGAACAAAAAAGGCACTGGAAGCAGCAGGAATCCATCCGATCGGCATCAGCGATGTTACCGGATTTCCTGAAATTATGGATGGTCGTGTAAAGACATTACATCCGAAAGTTCATGGAGCTTTGTTATGTGTTCGAAGCAATCCGGATCATGTAAAACAGATTCAGGAATTAGGCATTGATTATATCGATTTAGTTTGTGTAAACTTATATCCATTTAAGGAAACCGTTCAAAAGCCGGGTGTAACGCATGAAGAAATCATCGAAAATATCGATATCGGCGGACCTTCTTTGTTAAGAAGTGCATCTAAGAACTATCAGAGCATTCCGGTTATCTGTGATCCGAAGGATTACGACATGGTTTTAGCTGAAATCCGTGAAAATGGTGAAACAACTTTAGAAACACGCGAAAAGTTAGCTGCGAAGGTATTCCGTCATACAGCACGCTATGATGCGATGATCGCTGACTACTTAACTAAGAAGACCGGTGAAAAGTACCCTGAAAGCATGACCATTACTTTTGATAAAGTACAGGATCTGCGCTATGGAGAAAACCCTCACCAGACAGCTGCTTTCTATAAGGGAATGAATCCAAAATACTCTCTGGCAAACGCTAAGCAGTTACATGGTAAAGAACTTTCTTACAACAACATCCAGGATGGCAATGCAGCCATTGAAATCTTAAAGGACTTCGAAGGACAGTATGCAGCTGTTGGATTGAAACATATGAATCCATGCGGTGTCGGCATCGGTGATTCTGTGGAAGCTGCATGGGATAAGGCTTATGAAGCAGACCCTGTTTCCATCTTTGGCGGTATCGTTGCCTTAAACGGAAAAGTAGAAGCATCCTTAGCGGAAAAGCTTTCTAAGATCTTCTTGGAGATCATTATCGCTCCGGAATTCAGCGAAGAAGCTCTTGCGATCTTAACACGTAAGAAAAATATCCGCTTAATGTTGTTGGATACTTCATTATCTGTAAATAACTCATTAAAATATACAAACGTTAACGATGGATTATTGGTACAGGATATGGATACACATTCCATTACTGCCGATGATCTTCGCTGCGTAACCAACCGCAAGCCGACCGAAGAAGAGATCAAGCAGCTCTTATTTGGCTGGAAGGTTGTTAAGCATGTTAAGTCCAATGCGATTGTACTTGTAAGAGACAATATGACAGTTGGCGTAGGTGCCGGTCAGATGAACCGTGTCGGTGCTGCTAAGATCGCCATTGAGCAGGCCGGCGAAAAGGCAAAAGGTTCTGTTCTTGCCAGTGATGCATTCTTCCCAATGCCGGATACAGTAGAAGAAGCCATTAAGGCTGGTGTTACCGCAATCATTCAGCCGGGTGGATCTATTCGTGACCAGGATTCCATCGATGTATGTAATGAACATGGAATTGCCATGGTTTGCACCGGAGTTCGTCACTTTAAGCACTAATATTTCAGGATCGATATATTATCGATCCTTTTTTTACGCTACAATGAAAAAAATAGTTGACCTTCCCCTTTATGGAAGCTTTATTTTTAAGACAGAAATACCGGAGGAAACCATGAAAATCAATCAGGTGGAAGAGCTGGTAGGCATCACAAAGAAAAATATCCGGTTTTATGAAGATCAGGGATTATTAAAGCCGGAGCGAAATCCAAACAATGGATATCGGGAATATTCTTTAGAGGATGTTAAACAGCTGGAAAGAATCAAACTGTTAAGGCAATTGGATGTCCCGTGCTCTCAAATACGAAAGCTGATGGACAAAGAGATAACCCTTAAGGAATGTATGGAGCATCAAGTTGTATCCCTGCATCATCAACAGAGAAATTTTCAGATCATGGAAGAAATGTGCCGGATGTTGGAAGAAGATCCATCTGATTTTGAAGAGATCACTCCGGATATTTATCTTGAGAAAATGAATAAGCTGGAAAAAGGTGGTGTATCTTTTATGGATGTTCAAAAGTCCGATGTAAAAAGCCGGAAGACCGGAGCTATTCTGGCAGCTGTATTTATGGTTGTTATGATGGTCGGTATTATTGGTTTGGTGTTGTGGGCTAATACCCAGGATCCCATTCCAAATGCAGCAATAGTATTTATTGTGTTAGTTCCTGTTGTGATTATCGGTGGTGTTTTATTAGCACTGTATCAGAGAATGAAAGAATTAAAAGGAGGCGAGCAGGATGAAGCTAATAAGTATTGAATCCTATCCGGGAAAAGAAATCGAAGTATTAGGATTGGTAAAAGGAACGGTTGTTCAAACTAAAAATGTAGGTAAAGATTTTATGGCCGGTATGAAAACGCTTGTCGGTGGAGAAATTACCGGCTATACCGAAATGTTGATTGAAGCAAGACAGATTGCCACAAAGCGAATGGTGGATGAAGCCGAAGCTCTAGGAGCGGATGCCATTATCGGAGTACGCTTTGGCTCGGCTCAGGTCATGCAGGGAGCTGCCGAAGTTGTCGCATACGGAACAGCAGTTAAATTTATTGAATAAAAAGTATGTCGATTATACAGAAAAAAAGTATAATCGACTTTTTTTAGTTATAATAGTGAATGAAAGAGCTTTCTTTTTAAAGGAAAGATTTTAAATTCTTAATAAACGTCTCTTTCAGGAGGAGCGGTATGAAAAAATTGTATATGGTCTTTATGGCTTTTATTATGGTATTCAGTCTTTCTGCATGTGTGTTATTTCAGGATGATGAATATCTCATTTCAGATGGAGAAATGCGGGTGGCGATGATTACCGACTATGGTGATATTACCGATCGTTCTTTCAATCAGACCACATATGAAGCATGTAAAAAATGGTGTGAAGAAAACGAATGTGATTTTACTTATAAGAAGCCGATATCCGATGCTGACCAGGACCGCATTGCGTCCATGGAAGAGGCAATCGATGATGGTTTTAACGTCCTTGTGCTTCCGGGATATGTATTCGGTCCGGTTATTGAAGAACTGGCTCCGCAATATACGGATGTTAAGTTCATCGCCCTTGATGTATCGGGTATAGAACTTACGGATAACGCCTATACAGCTGTATATAAGGAAGAAATCGGCGGATATCTGGCAGGCTATTGTGCTGTCAAGCTCGGTTATGAAAACCTTGGCTTTTTAGGCGGTATGGCTGTACCATCCATCGTTCGCTTTGGTTACGGTTATTTACAAGGTGCCAACGATGCAGCCGTTGAGTTGGGAAAGACTGATGCCGTATCTGTAAAATATGTATACGGTGGTAAATTCTATGGAGATGCCGGTATTACTGCACGTATGGATACCTGGTATCAATCGGGAACACAGATCGTATTTGCCTGCGGAGGTTCTATCTACGATTCAGCCTGTGAAGCAGCACTTAAAGAAAACGGAAAGGTCATCGGTGTCGACGTTGACCAGGCTCCTATTATCTTAGAAAAATACGGAAAAGATATGACGGTAACATCCGCTATGAAGGGACTTACAGAAACTGTATTCACGCTCTTAGACTCTATTAAAAACGATGAATGGGATAAATACGGCGGCCAGGAGCAGAATCTGGGAATTGTCTCGGAAAATCCAACGGATAACTATCTTCAGCTTGCTCCTTCTACGCAATGGGCAGAAGGCTTTACAGAAGAAGATTATAATGAACTTGTAAGACGCATATTAAACGGTGAAGTCAAGATCGATAATTCAACAGACAAAATGCCGGAAGTGCAGATTAAAGTAAAAGACGAAGGATCTATGGGATAACAGGGGTTGTTCTACCCCTTTTTTTCGGTATTGATTGCCGTATAAAATCATTTTAAGTGGCTGCCTTAGCGGCTGAAAGGAGAAGAAAAATGGAAACTCCGTATGCGATAGAGATGTTAAACATCACAAAACGATTTCCGGGGATTATCGCCAATGACAATATCACAATTCAGTTGAAGAAAGGTGAGATACTTGCGCTGTTAGGAGAGAATGGGGCAGGTAAATCAACCTTAATGTCGGTTCTTTTTGGCTTGTATCAGGCCGATGAAGGAGTGATACGAAAAGATGGAAAAGAGGTTCAGATTAAGAATCCAAACGATGCCAATGCGCTTGGGATCGGAATGGTGCACCAGCATTTTAAATTGGTACAGAACTTTACTGTACTCCAAAATATTATCCTGGGTGTAGAAACCACCGAACATGGTTTTTTGAAGATGGACGAAGCACGTAAAAAGGTGCTGGCTCTATCTGAAAAATATGGACTTTCTGTGGATCCGGATGCGGTTGTTGAAGATATTACCGTCGGTATGCAGCAAAGAACAGAGATTTTGAAAATGTTGTATAGAGATAATGAGATCTTGATCTTTGATGAGCCGACAGCGGTTCTAACACCGCAGGAGATTGCGGAACTGATGCAAATCATGAAAAATCTGGCGGCGGAAGGCAAATCCATCTTATTTATCTCACATAAGTTAAACGAAATCATGGAAGTAGCTGACAGGGTAGCTGTTTTGCGAAGAGGAAAATATATCGGTACGGTAGATGCAAAGAACACGACTCCGGAAGAGTTATCCCGCATGATGGTTGGACGTGATGTGAATTTGACGGTAGAAAAAAAGCCTGCCACACCGGGAAAAGTGATTCTCAATGTAGAAAATGTATCCGTCGCATCTAGAGTAGAGGGAATCAATGCGGTTAAAAATGTATCCTTCCAGGTAAGAGAAGGCGAAATCGTCTGCATTGCCGGGATTGATGGAAACGGTCAGACGGAGCTTGTTTATGGATTAACCGGCCTGGAGCCGTTAGTTTCCGGAAAAATCGAAGTGGATGGAGTAGATGTCACAGAAGCTTCTATTCGAGACCGGTCGATGTTGATCTCTCATATTCCGGAAGATCGACATAAACATGGCATGGTATTGGATTATACTCTGGACTACAATATGGTTTTACAGAAATATTATCAGCCGCAGTTTACCGGTCGTTTTGGATTCTTAAAACCGAAGGAAATTGAAAAATATTCTCAAAAGCTGGAGAAATTATATGATTTCCGCTCATCGGAAGGATCTTCCACCATCACAAGAACTATGTCAGGCGGTAACCAGCAGAAAGCGGTTATTGCCCGCGAAGTGGATAAAGAACATAAACTTTTGATTGCGGTACAGCCTGTTCGCGGATTAGATGTCGGAGCGATTGAGTTTATCCACAGCCAGTTGATTGCCGAGCGTGATAATGGCAAAGCTGTATTGTTAGTATCGCTGGAACTGGAAGAAGTTATGAATGTATCTGACCGTATCCTTGTAATGTATGAAGGTGAAATTGTCGGCGATTTAGACCCAAAACAGGTTACCAGTGAAGAATTAGGATTATATATGGCAGGTGCCAAAAGAAATGTTGGAAAGGGGGAATAAAAGATGAACACCAAAACAAGTTTTTTAAAGAAACCGGTCGTTCAGTCTTTAATGGCTTCCTTAATCAGCATAGCTGTCGGATTGTTGATTGGATATATTGTTCTGTTGATGATCAATCCGGATGGAGCCGGTGAGGCAATCCGAACGATATTATTGAATTTCTTAACAAGACACAGAAAAGCGACACTATTGAAAACGCTGGGTAATACCTTAGTTAAGATGGCTCCGTTATTGATGTGTGCCTTATCGGTCTGCTTCTGTTATAAGGTGAAATTATTTAATATCGGAGCTGCCGGACAATACGTAGCCGGAGCCGGTGCAGCTTTATATTGTGCTTTAGGGCTGCAGATGAACTGGTTTGTATCATTGATGGCAGGTATGTTGGCAGGGGCTTTATTAGGAACTATTACCGGACTATTAAAAGCGTACCGTTCCGTTAACGAGGTTATATCCGGTATCATGCTCAACTGGATTACCTTGTATCTGGTCAATACAGTATTGACACGTGATGGTATAAAGGATTCTGCCAGCCCATATACTTTATCGATCCCGAGAACCCAGCCATCGGCCATGATTCCCGATCTAGGATTATCACAGTTTTTTACCAATAATAAAACTGTAACCATTGCGATTCCTTTATCGATCATAACGGCAATCATCTTATGGGTGGTTTTAAATAAGCGGAAAGTCGGTTATGAATTAAAGGCAACCGGATATAATACCGATGCCGCAAAATATGCCGGCATGAAGGAAAGAAAGAACATCATTATGACCCTTGCGGTTGGCGGCGCATTAGCAGGACTCGGAGCCGGATTTATGTTCCTTAGCGGATATATGCAGTGGTCCGTAACACAGACTACCGTTCCATCGATGGGCTTTAACGGAATTGCGGCAACCTTCTTAGGAGGATTGAATCCAATCGGAACGATTTTCTCTTCCTTCTTTATACAGAATATTACCGATGGCGGGGCTTTGATCGACCGTACGATTTACCCGACCCAGATTTCGGATTTAATTTCATCAATCATTATTTATACCTGTGGTTTTTCCGGTTTCTTCCAAACCATGCTGCAACAAAGAGCATTGAAAAAGAAGGAATCCGGCAGCAGGGAAGGAGGAGAATAGATTATGTTACTGTTAATTCAATATACATTGATCTTTGCCTCTGTATTGTCTCTTGTTGCCCTGGGCGGTTGTTTTGCCGAACATTCCGGAGTGATTAACCTGGGATTAGAAGGTATCATGGTTGTCGGAGCATTAGGCGGTGCATTGACCTTAAAGTTTTTACCGGTCGGTACATCTGCTTTTGTGATCGTTATGTGTACTATTCTGGCATCTATGCTGGCCGGTGTGATCTATTCGATTTTGTTAGGAGTAGCTGCCATTAATTTCAAGGCAGACCAGACTTTAATCGGAACCGCCATGAATATGTTGTCTATTGCGGCATGTACGGTATTTGTACGGGCTATGAATTCATCGGTTGACCCGGGCAATGTATCCACGGAAGTTTCCTATATCACCAATAAGCCGGCATTAATCGTCAAGATTGGTTCATTTGAGTTTAACTGGTTTATGTTGGTGGCGGTAATCGCGTTGGTTGCCGGACACATCATCCTTTATAAGACAAGATTTGGATTACGTCTTATTGCGTGCGGTGAAAACCCACAGGCGGCCGATTCTGTCGGTATCAATGTAAATAAGATGCGTTGGGCAGGTGTTTTGATTTCCGGTCTTTTAGGAGGCTTAGGAGGTATTGTCTATATCACAGCCGGTGTTTCCTCCTGGAAATTTGATGCCGGAGTTGCCGGTTATGGATTCTTAGCGCTGGCGGTTATGATCTTCGGTCAATGGAAACCGTTTAAAATCAGTTTAGCTGCCCTGCTGTTTGGATTTTTCCGTGCCTTATCTTACGTATATATCGGTATCGAATGGCTGGCAAATTTGAATATTCCAAGCACGGTATATATCATGATGCCATATATTATTTCGTTGATCATTTTGGCATTTACTTCAGAGAATTCTAAGGCGCCGAAGGCCGAAGGAATTCCATACGATAAATCGGCTAGATAATAGAAAAAAAGAGGTTTTATATGATAAAGACAGCAGTACTTGGGTTGGGCTTTATTTCACGAAGGGTAATCGCCGGTATCCTTGCCGCAGAAAATACCGAATTGTATGCCGTTGTCAGCCGCAATCAAGAAAAAGCGAATCAATTTAAAGATGAATTTGGTGCTCGTAAGGCATATGATTTTCAAAGTTTATTGAATGATGAAGAGGTTGATTTGGTTTATGTATGTACACCTACACCGAATCATTATGACAATTTAGTCGAATTACTGAATCATAAGAAAAATGTAATCTGCGAAAAGCCGATGGTCATGAGCGTAGAAAAGACCAAAGACTTGTTTGCCTTGGCAAGAAAGAATCATTGTTTCTTAATGCAGGCATTGAAACAGCTCTTTGTACCTTTAAACATTGAGGTAAAAAAACAGATCCGCGAAGGCTTGATCGGCGAGATCAAACATATTGATGCCGCATATACCTATGCCAATCCATTTGATGAGACCGCAAAAAACATCTGGGTATATACTCCGGGAGATGGCGGTGTCGCAGGAGATGTGGGAATCTATGCAGCTGCCGGTGTCTATGATTATATGGATGGCGATGAAATTGAAACGATACAGATTTCCAAAAAATATGAATACGGAGTAGATTTCGATTACAATGCCTTAATTCGCTTTAAGAGCGGAGCCAGCGCTGTCTGCGTTGCCAGCTGGTATTATGTACAGCCTGGCGCAGGAAGAATGAAAATATTCGGAACGAAGGGTATGATTGAGATTCCGTTCCATTGGAAGGCAAGAGATGCCTATGTGACAATGAACGATGGTTCTGAATTTGTGATCCACAAAGATATGGTCAGCGATTTTGAAGGCGAAATCTTCCACGCGGCAGATTGTGTTGAGAAGGGGCTGATTGAAAGTCCTGTTAACGGAGAGAAGCAGACCATTGATATCTTAAGAATGATGACAGAGGAATAATATGAAAGATTTAGTGTTTAAGATTAAATTGATATGTTTATTGTTTGTGGCAATCACAAGTATTGTGGGAACGATCTTTTTGATTCGATATATCCGCAGTCATAACATTGTGATTCATAGAGTTTACTAAAGCAGGAGAACCCTGCTTTTTTAATGGATTAATAGAAGTTTTTTCCGGCTGTATAGGGTATAATGATGATGGATTTTTATGAGGTTTTGTAAGCAAAACCTCATAAGTTTATAAGAGATTATGTTATAATGGGAATTCTTAAGGAGAATAGTATGGAAAAGTATATCAAGATCAAAGGTGCTCGCGAGAACAACCTTAAAAATATAAATTTAACAATTCCCAGAGATAAATTGATTATTATGACCGGTGTGTCGGGAAGCGGTAAGACATCATTGGCTTTTGATACGATTTATGCAGAAGGACAGAGACGTTATATGGAATCGTTGTCTGCATATGCACGCCAATTTCTCGGCAACAGCGAAAAACCGGATGTAGACCAAATCGATGGTTTATCCCCGGCTATTGCGATCGATCAGAAGACAACATCCAATAACCCACGTTCCACTGTCGGAACCGTTACGGAGATATATGACTATCTTCGTCTTTTGTATGCCCGTATCGGTGTACCGTATTGCCCGAATCATCATATTCCGATTACCGGAAACACAATCAAAGAGATGGTAGACCGCATTATGGAACTGCCGGATAAGACCCGCTGTACCATATTAAGTCCTATTGTTTCCGGTAAAAAAGGAACATTTAAAGAATTGATTCAACGCTTGATCAAAGAAGGCTTTGTTCGTGCCCGCGTTGATGGTGAAATTGTATATTTAGAAGAAATCGAACAGTTAGAAAAGAATAAGAAACATGATATCGATGTCGTTGTTGACCGTATTGTGAAATCAAATGACCGCCTGCGTTTTTCAGATTCTCTGGAAACGGCATTAAAGCTGTCGGATGGATTCGCGATTCTTTTGACAAGTGAAAAGGAAACGCTGTTTTCATCGAATTATGCGTGCAAAATATGTGGATTCTCTGTTCCGAAACTGGAACCGAAACTCTTTTCTTTCAATGCCCCTTTAGGTGCCTGCCCGGAATGCCGCGGTCTAGGAATTACCCAGAAGGTGGATTTATCCCTTTTGATTCCCGATCCAACCCTGAGCATTTCAAAGGGAGGTATACGGTATTATAAGAATATCGTGAATTCAGAAAATTTAGAGTGGCAGAGAATAAAGGCACTGATCGATTATTATGAAATAGATATAGATGCTCCGATTAAGAGTATTCCGAAAAAGAAGTTGAATTATCTTTTATATGGATCGGATACACCAATCGCATATACCTTGAATTCACGCAGCGGTATTGTGCAGACGAAGGTGGAATATATCGAAGGCGTAGTTCCGATGATTGAAAGAAGATTCATGGAAACTACCTCCAATATGTCCAGAGAATGGTATGGCACGTTTATTGCGGACCAGCCGTGTCCAACCTGCCATAGTGCCCGCCTAAATGAAGCGGCATTAAGTGTGCAGATTCAGGGAAAGAATTTGTATCAATGGACACAGATGAGTATCAAGGATGCCCTTCAATTTATGAAGGATCTTGAGTTAAATGATATGCAGAAAAAGATTTCCGAATTGATTTTAAAGGAAATTCGAAATCGATTGGAATTCTTAAATAATGTCGGATTGAATTATTTGACACTCGACCGTCTTGCCTCAACATTATCCGGCGGCGAGGCCCAGCGTATTCGCCTCGCAACTCAGATCGGATCGAAATTGACCGGTGTTATGTATGTATTAGATGAGCCAAGTATCGGTCTACATCAAAGAGATAACGATAAGTTAATCGCATCTTTAAAAGAAATGCGGGATTTAGGAAACACTTTAATTGTCGTTGAACATGATGAAGACACCATGCGTGCCAGTGATTTTATGGTGGATATCGGACCGGGAGCCGGTGTTCATGGTGGAGAGGTCGTTGCGATCGGAACTCCGGAAGAAATTATGCTCAATGAAAATTCAATCACCGGTGATTACTTAAGCGGCCGCAAAAAAATTGAAGTTCCGTCTATCAGACGTAAAGGAAACGGAAAAAAGCTGCGGGTAGTGCGTGCAACGCAGAACAACTTAAAAAATGTAACGGTTGATTTTAAGCTTGGTACATTTACGGTTGTGACAGGTATTTCCGGATCCGGTAAATCCAGTCTGGTAACAGAAGTACTCACAAAAGGTATCCAGCATTCGCTTGGCAGAGTTCGCATTCGTCCCGGCCAATGTAAGGAAATCAAAGGATTAGAGAATATCGATAAGATTGTTGAAATCGGACAGGATCCGATTGGAAGAACGCCTAGATCCAATCCGGCAACGTATACCGGTGTTTTCGATGATATCCGAGACTTATTTGCTCAGACAAAAGAAGCTAAGATGATGGGTTACGATAAAGGAAGGTTCTCGTTCAATGTGAGAGGCGGACGGTGTGAAGCCTGCCAGGGTGATGGTATATTGCGGATTTCGATGCACTTCCTTCCGGATGTATATGTTCCATGTGACCAATGTAATGGATCTCGGTATAACGAAGATACTTTACAGGTAAAATATAAAGGGAAATCGATTGCCGATGTCTTGGATATGACAGTTGATGAGGCTGTACAGTTTTTCAGCAGCGTAACCAAGATTCGTCATAAACTGCAGACATTATATGATGTCGGATTATCGTATGTGAAGTTAGGACAGAGCGCAACAACTCTATCCGGCGGAGAAGCCCAGCGTGTCAAGCTTGCCAGTGAATTACAGAAAAAGGCAACGGGAAAAACGGTATTCGTGCTGGATGAACCAACTACCGGACTTCACTCTGATGATGTTAAAAAATTAATAGAAGTGCTCCAGAGACTTGTTGAACATGGAGATACTGTGATTGTGATTGAGCACAATCTCGATGTAATCAAATGTGCCGATCAGATAATTGATATGGGACCTGAAGGCGGCGAAGACGGTGGAACCGTTGTCGCTAAGGGAACCCCTGAAGAGGTTGCCAATACTCCTGGAAGTTTTACAGGACAGTATTTAAAACCGCTTCTGGAAAGGAAATAAGATGAATAGAGTATGTGTCAGAGACCTGGCAGCTCGGTTTTTATGGGAAATAATTACCGGAGATTCCGAGGCATTGAATCGACCAATCATGCAGATCGATACCAATCGTCCGGGATTAGAATTGGCAGGTTATTTTCCGGAAACGGAAACAGAACGTGTTGTTGTGCTGGGTGTCAAAGAAATCCGTTATATTAATGAACAGATGGACGAGGTGGACCAGCGTCGTTCTTTTGAGTTTTTAACAGGAGATTCTACACCATGTATTGTGATTGCGCATGGGGTAAAATGTCCGGAAATATTAAAAGAAATTGCGCAGCGGAAAAACTTTCCTATATTCCAGACAAATGATTTAACTTCCTATACCATCATCAATATCATCACTTATCTGGATGAGTGTTTGGCACCATCGGTCATCATTCACGGAGAATTGATTCGCATTTATGGATTGGGTGTTTTGATTACCGGAGAATCCGGTACCGGTAAAAGTGAGATTGCGCTGGAATTGATCAAACGCGGCCATCAGCTGGTTGCAGATGACAGAGTAGACTGTTTCAAGATCCATAACGCTCTGGTGGGAAGAACTTCTGAGATGTTAGAAGGCTTCATGGAGATGCGCGGTGTCGGTATTATCAACGTGACAAGAATGTTTGGTGTAAAGGCCGTGGCCCATGAAACCGAAATTGATCTGCAGATCTCCTTAGAAGCATATGTTGACGATGCGGATTATGACCGTATTGGTATCGAAGAAAAAGAATACGTGGATATCATGGGTGTCAAAATCTTAAATATGCGCATTCCGGTATCTGTTGGCAGACCAATGGCAACGGTTATTGAAACGGCTGTCACAAATTATATATTGATGGAAGATGGAATTGATTCGGCCAAGGAATTTGAAGAAAGAGCTCTTTCTCAAATTGCGGTGAATAAATCAGGTGAAGACGATGAAACTGTTTCCGGATCCTAAAATATTTATTTCGATCGGTCCTTTCAATATCACCTGGTATGCTCTGTTCATTCTGATGGGAGTTTTATTTGCGTATGAATTATCCCAGAGAACCGTAAAAAAGTGGCGATATCCTGCAGAAGTATTGGATGACTATGTGATTCCCATGATGAGCCTTGCGATTATCGGAGCCCGCATATACTATGTGATATTTGAATGGAGCTATTATTCCAAGCACCCCGACCAAATCTTTGCGATCTGGAATGGGGGATTGGCAGTACATGGCGGATTGATTGCCGGTGTTCTTTTCAGCATATGGTATTTTAAGACAAAGAAAGTGGATTTCTTCCGCTTTGCGGATGCGATTGTTCCCAATGTTTTATTAGGTCAGGCATGCGGACGCTGGGGCAACTTTATGAACCAGGAAGCGTATGGAAGAGTTGTTTCGGAATCGTTCTACAAATATTTTCCTTCTTTTATTAAAGAGAGAATGTTCATCGACCAGGCGTATCGGGAACCCACATTTTTATATGAAAGTGTATCAAATATCATTGGATTTTTGTTTATAACCTTTATATTCCGTAAAAAGCTGTACAAGAAAAGAGGCGACTGCCTGTTTATGTATGGGTTATGGTATGGAACAACCCGTTTCTTTATTGAAGGCTGTCGAACGGATTCCTTGATGCTCGGACCGCTTCGTATTGCCCAGGTTGTTTCTCTTGGCTTGGTGGCTTTTGGCGTATTGGGACTTCTGGGAGTCTTTCATAAATTATTTAAGATTCATAAGGATCCTGTCATTTTATTTGATTTAGATGGCACCTTAATTGATTCCAGAGAACTGGTCTTTGAAACCTTTAGACAGGTCTTTAAAGAGAAAAAGCCGGAATATCAATTGAGCGAAGAAGAGTTGTATTCTTTTTTTGGACCGCCGCTGGAGACAAGCTTTGGACGTTATTTCCCGGAAGATGAAGTTGACTTGGTAATTGACTGTTATCAAAGGATCAATCTTAAACTTCATCCAACCATGTTGAAGACAATACCCGGTGCATTGGAAGCCGTTAAGGAGTTAAAGGCACAGGGATATAAGATGGCAGTTGTCTCTAATAAACGCCACAATGTAGTACTAAGAGGTCTTAAACAGGCTGATCTCGATTCTTATTTTGAACTCGTATTGGGAAAAGAAGATCTTCCTGTTCCAAAACCGGATCCATCCGGTTTGATAGAAGCCTGTATACAAATGGGTGTAGGACATGATGATGTGATCTATATCGGAGATAACCCGGAGGATATTCAAGCTGCCAAAAACATGGCTGCTTACTCCATCGGCTTTACAAACGATGATACCCAAAGGGAGAAACTCGCAAAAGAAAATCCATGTGCCGTGATTGAAGATTTAAAAGAACTATCTTCAATTTGTGCTGAAAACCGGCCGTGGTGTGATATTAAGATATGGTGAAGCTGCAGATTTGCAGCTTTTTTTGTCAAAAAAGACCACATTTCTGTGGTCTAGTTAAATACGGCATGATGTGCTGCATAGGAATCGATTTCCAGAGCTTTAAATTCATAACCCTTAGCCTGGTAATATTCGATGATGGCCGGTAATGCTTCAACAGTTGTACTCTTTGCCTCTGTATCGTGCATCAAGATAATAATATGCTGGGCATCTGAAGAGGTAGAGTTTGCGATTAATGTTTCAGCAGGTACGTCATCTGCAGATGCATCTCCGGAACTTACGTTCCAGTCAAAATATTGATATCCCTTTTCCGGCAGCAGCTCAGTAAGCTCTGTCATAATTCCTTCTGTATAGTTAGCGCTGATGGAGTTGGATGATCCACCCGGGAATCTCACAAGATATGACTTTTCACCCGTTTGTTTCTCAACTAAATCGCTGATTTTTTGAAGGTCGGCAAAGTAATCGTCTACAGAGGAATAAATTTGCGCATAATTATGAGAGAAGGTATGAAGTGCTACGGTATGACCGTCATCGTATTCTTCTTTCATTAAATCGTAGTACTTTTCGTTGGCTCCTGTCACAAAGAAGGTGGCTTTCGCATCATATTTCTTTAAGATCTTCAAAATATTTTTAGTATTAGCACTAGGTCCGTCATCAAAGGTCAGATACACGATTCGACGATTCATATCTTCGTCTACTATGACAGTGACCTGACGCTTTTCTTCACGAACATTTCCGGAACGGTCCATTGCCTTATAGGTAACGGTATACGTTCCCGGAGTAGAGATGTCCAGATGGGTTTCATCAATTTCCAGGGTCGGCTTGGTGTCGATATCATCGGTAACAGTTACCCCTTTTTCTAAATCTAAATCGCGATTCTGTTTTATTTCGATATCGTCCAATCCTGTAATTGTCGGAGCTTTTTTATCTTTTGTTCTTCTTAATGTAGCCTTCTTTTCGGTTTTGTTTCCGCTTGTATCGGTTGCGACAATGGTAACGCGCTGTCTTCCGGATTCTTTGGTCGGCTCTTCCTTGAAAGAGAAGGTTACTTCGGTTGCGTCTTTACATTCCTGAACAAATTGTTTCGGCTTTACCGTCTCAACGGTATCTGTCTGGTAATCTTTAACCGTTAATTCCGGAGGCGTTGTATCAACGACATTATATGTCAGCTGAATCTCCTCATTTTTATATTTGAGAGTGACGGGATATTTTCCCAGCTTTGTCGTGTCAATATCACCGGTAACCTGGATATCGGATTTACTTCCTAAAAATACATATCGCACATTATCCAGAGGATTATATTTTACGTCCTTTAACTCCACGGTAGGAGATGTGGAACGTAAGACAACCGGATTGTTGAAAAGAAAGATTACTCTTCCTATCGCAAATACAGCTAAAATCATTAAAAATATTTTTAAAAGGCTTAACACCCGCTTGTTCACTCGGCGTTTTCTTCTTTTTTGTTTGCTCATTTTTGTCTCCCGCAGTTAGTGTCTACTCATATAGATTACATCAAAATATTTGTCGTTTCAATGAAACGAAATAATTCAATTTCACCTTTAGTCAGTAATTAGTAGAAAATGAATCACATATATGATGAAAAGAATGACAGACAACCTTTTTTTATTGAGTTTTCATGTTAAAATAAATGCGTTAAAAAGAGGAGAACAAGGAATGAAAATTTTAGTTGTCGGCAAAGGCGGAAGAGAACATGCTCTCGCACATGCTTGTTTCAAATCAAAATTATGTAATGAATTGTATATGGCTCCCGGAAATCCCGGTATGGCAGAAATCGGAACCTGCGTACCGATCAGCGATTCTGATGTAGCAGGTCTTGTAAAGTTTGCCAAAGAAAAGGCCATTGATTTAACGATCGTTGGACCGGAAGCAACTTTGTCCTTAGGAATTACAGATGCTTTCGAAAAAGAAGGATTGAAAATATTTGGACCGACAAAGGCAGCAACCCAGGTTGAGTCCAGTAAAGAATTTGCCAAGAAGATTATGGCAAAATACAACATTCCTACAGCAGCTTATGAAAGTTTTACGGATTATGAGAGTGCCTGGAAATATGTACAGGAAAAAGGCGCTCCGATCGTTGTAAAAGAAGACGGACTGAAAGCCGGCAAGGGTGTTACCGTTGCCTATGATTTAGACCAGGCCAAAGAAGCCTTGGAGATTGCGTTTGCGATTGAAAATAACCGCGTTGTAATCGAAGAGTGCCTGGTTGGATTTGAGTTTTCTTTAATTTGTCTTGTCCACAACGAACTTGTGGTACCAACAGAAGTTGCACAGGATCATAAGTGTGTATTTGATGGAGATAAAGGACCGAATACAGGCGGTATGGGTTCTTATTCACCGGTTAAGAAAATTACACCGGCTATCATCAACGAGGCAATGGAAACTATTATGAAGCCAATGGCTGCAGCCATGGTTAAAGAAGGAGTTCCTTTTACCGGTTTCTTATATGGCGGATTGATGTTGACAAAAGATGGAATTAAAACCATTGAATTTAATGCCCGCTTCGGTGATCCGGAAGCAGAGGTTATTTTACCTCGTTTAGAAAGTGACTTTGTAGAAGCGGTTCTGGATGTAATGGATGGAAAGCCGGTTGAATTAAAGTGGACAGATAAGGTAAGTCACGGTGTGGTACTTGCCAGCACCGGATATCCTGCAGGATCTACAAAAGGTGCCGTTATTGAAGGCTTAGAGAACGTGGATTGTTTAACATATCATATGGGTACTAAGAAAGTTGATGATACTTTAGTAACAGATGGTGGACGCGTATTGATTCTTGTTTCACTGGAAGATACTTTAGAAAAGGCTTTTGAACACACATATAGAGAAGTAGACAAAGTTAAGTCAAAAGAATTATTCCATCGTAATGACATCGGAAGAAAGGATATGGACTAGAATATGCCAAAAACAGATTTAGAGATTGCACAGGAATGTGTCTTAGAACCGATTGAAAAAGTAGCTGCTAAAATTGGTATTCCGGCTGATATGTTGGAACACTATGGTAAATATAAGGCAAAATTATCCTTTGATTTTCTTCAGAAGATCAAAAACAATGAACAGGGAAAATTGATTCTTGTTACGGCAATCAACCCAACAAAGGCCGGAGAAGGAAAAAGTACGACCACTGTTGGATTGGGAGATGCTTTAAACCAATTAGGTAAAAAGACGATGATGGCACTTCGTGAGCCAAGCTTAGGTCCTGTATTTGGATTAAAGGGCGGAGCAACCGGCGGAGGATATGCCCAGGTTGTACCGATGGAAGATATTAACCTTCATTTTACGGGAGATATGCATGCCATCACCGTAGCCAATAACTTAATCAGTGCTGTGGTAGATAATCACATCTATCAGGGTAACGCATTAAATATCGATCCAAACAACATCACATTTAAGCGCTGTCTGGATATGAATGACCGTGAACTTCGTGATATCACAATCGGTCAGGGTGCAAAGGTAAATGGAGTGGAAAGAAAAGACGGCTTCAATATTACCGTTGCCAGTGAAGTTATGGCTGCCCTCTGTCTGGCTGATGATTTAATGGATTTGAAAAAACGTTTCGGAAATATGCTGGTGGCATATAACTATGATGGCGAACCGGTATATGTACGTGATTTAGGTGTTGAAGGTGCATTGGCTATGGTTATGAAAGATGCCATTTTGCCAAACGTAGTTCAGACCCTTGAACATAACCCGGTATTGATCCATGGCGGACCTTTCGCAAATATTGCACATGGATGTAACTCCATTATTGCGACAAAGGCATGTTTGCAGTTAGCGGATTATACAGTTACAGAAGCCGGATTCGGTGCTGATTTAGGAGCAGAAAAATTCCTGGATATCAAATGCCGTATGGCAGGATTACATCCAAATGCGGTTGTGATCGTTGCGACCATCCGTGCTTTAAAGCAGCATGGCGGTGTAGCGTTTGAAGACTTAAAGGAAGAAAATATCGACGCAATGTTGGAAGGATGCCAAAACCTAGCCAAACATATCGATACCATCCAGCAGTTCGGAGTGCCTTATGTGGTTGCGATCAATGAATTTATTACCGATACCGAAGGGGAAGTAAACGCATTAAAAGACTGGTGTCAGAAAAACGGCCATCCAATGTCTTTATCTACCGTATGGGCAGATGGCGGTAAAGGTGCATTAGATCTTGCCAAGCAGGTCGTAGAACTTTGCGACAAACCGAATAACTATAAGCCGTTATATGATGTTGAAATGTCTATCGAAGATAAAGCAGCAGCCATTGCGACAAAAGTATATGGTGCCGATGGTGTCGACTTTACCGATGAAGCCAAAGCACAGATTGAAGTATATAAGAAATACGGATGGGATAAATTACCAATCTGTATGGCAAAAACACAGATGTCTTTAACCGATAATGGAAAGATCATGGGTAGACCTACCGGATTTAGAATTACGGTTAGAGAACTCAGACCTAGTTTAGGTGCAGGTTTTGTGGTTGCCTTAACCGGTAAAGTTCTAACAATGCCGGGTCTTCCAAAACATCCATCTGCATTGGATATGGATATTGATGAAAACGGAATTATCACCGGATTATTCTAAGCTCGAGTACAACTCGGGCTTTTTTTTCGTGCAGAAAACAATTGACCGAAATGCGTTTTTTAGTATAATAGAATAGTACCGCGGAGGTGGCGGAATGGCAGACGCGCTAGATTCAGGTTCTAGTGGGGTAACACTCGTGAGGGTTCAAGTCCCTTCCTCCGCACCATTTGGATTCACGCCCTTTATAAAATAAGGGCTTTTTTTATGCCTTTTTATAAATACAGATGCCGGGAAAAATCGATTAAGGCACAAAAAAGCTGAATTCGACCTATGCCGATTCAGCAGCTTGTTTTTCTCTTTCTTTTCGTTCGATATAATGATCAACCTGCAGCTTTAGGAAAGCTCCTGTTGGAACCGCAATTAACATTCCGAGTAATCCGCCGACAGCGCCTCCGGCAATTAATGAGGCAACCACCAGCATCGGATGTACGTTGATATTGGCACTGAGAAGCTTTGGATTGATGATGTTGGAATCAACAGCCATAATCACACTGATGGTAATAGCACCGATGATGAAAGCTTGAAAATCACCTGTAATCAGACAGGATATTGCCAGAGATCCAAATCCCATAACACCGCCTAAATAAGGAATTAAATTTCCAAATCCAGTCAACATTCCCACAACCAATGCATAAGGAACACCTAACAGGCTCAAGGCTACCGAACACAACAGACCGACTGTCAGTGCATCGATGAACTGTCCACGGATATAGCCGGAAAAACAGGTATTTGCCTCATCGAGCCATACTCTGATTTTAGCCTGCATTTCTTTTCCTACAGTCACATTATAGAGACGATTCCAATAAGCCAGGATGTTTTTGCCATCCAAAAGAAAATGAACCGCAAATACGATCGAGAATAACAGAGTAGTCGCCGTATTTTTAATATCCGCTACCGTAGAGCTTGCCACATCGCTTAAAGACGGCATCGAGAAATCTCCGTTGGAAATCAACGATTGCAGGCCGGAGAAGTATACTTTAAACTCTGCTTCCAGATATGTATATAGTTCCTGTAAGCTGGCGATATTGATGTTGCCAATGTTTTTTGACAAAGTGAAATAAAGAAGAAGGATTATACCGGCAACAATTAATAAGGCAATCGCAATGGTAATGATTACCGCGATAATCCTGGATGTCCCCGATTTGAATTTTAATTTACTTTCAATATAATCCGTGACCGGTGTAACCAGATAACATAACAGCAGTCCTAATATTAACGGCTTTAATACAGCGGTGATGATTGTCCATAAATTCAGGAAAAACGGGCTGGACTTTAAGATGATCAAACCGCAGATAAAGATAATTAATGCGGATACAATTCCATAGGAACAGATTTTTAGATATTTGCGATCTAAATTTTCAATATACTTCTTTAACATGCACATCCCCTTTCTATAAAACGGGCAGGCTTTTCAGCCTGCCTAAGTTCTATTTAAGTTCGTCTGTTGAGCCGTCTTTTCTTACAACTTCAATTGTGCAGTCAAGACCGTATGCTGCAATAGCGCCGACAATCATAGCTACCGGAGCAGCGCAGATTCCGATGATTCCACCAAGGATTCCTAAATCTAAAGGTACTGCGATAATTTCTTCGCCTTTTTTCTTAACAACAATCTTTCTTGCCTGTCCTTCTTTAACGATTTCAGTAATCTTGTTCTTGATGTCTTCTAATGCATCCTCAACCTCTCCGTTGTTCTGACCTCTTGTCGGGCCTGCGTTTTTGAGTGTAGCGATTGCGATATCAGCATCTCCATCACATGCTTCCAAAATTTCTTTTGCTTCCTGGTAGGAGCATCCTGTTGCTTCAATTACCTTATCAAGTGCTTCTAGTGTAAAATTCATTTTCTATTTCCTCCTTTTGGGTATTTCTTGAACGATACTTTTCTCTCTCAATTTGGTTCGCATTACATATATTCTAAAGTATGTTCAAGTCTATTTACGATTTCATAATATCACCTTTTGTGAAATTGTAAACAAATTTATATTTATATAATTCAAGTTTTTGGACTATTTTACTTAGCATGTTACATGTATTGCGACAAAAAATGCTGATTTTTTATGAAATAGGAGGATGGAATTCATCCACCCTCACTATGTTAAGTATAAATACGACTATTAGAATACAAACGCTTTATCGTAAGCGGCATGCAGAGCTTCACGGATTTGTCCTGGTTTTTCACTGTCACCGATTAAGATAACACGATCAAAGGATTGTTCAAATTCCTCACGAAGACTTCGATCGGAACGTACGCCCATGGCAAGTACTACGCCGTCGCATGGAATGGATTTTGATTCACCCTGTGCGTCTTTGACTGTGATAGAGTCTTTTTGAACAGAAACCAATGTAGTTTCGGTCATAATCTTGGTGCCCTGATCTGTTAATCTCTTTAAAAGAAGGGCTTTCGCGCTGGCATATAAGGTTGTTCCGACATCTTTAGCCATTTCAATGATAGTTACATCGTTATCAGCACATAAAGTTTCAGCCGTTTCGAGTCCGGTCACACCGCCTCCGACTACGATAATATTCTTGCCCTTATATTCAACCTGATTTGTGAGAACGTCTGTGCTTGTAACAGCGTTTTCAATGCCTTCCAATTGCGGAACGATTGGAGTTCCACCTGTTGCCATAAAGATACCAACCGGTAAAAGCTTAGAAACTTCTGCAACGGTAGCCGGTGTATTTAAACGAACTTCTACATTGAGTTCTTTTAATTCTTCTGTCATTGTATCGATGAACTCACCCAGAAGTTCTTTATGAGGAGGAACAGCAGCCAGATTAGCAGTTCCGCCAAGCTTAGAATCTTTTTCAAAGATAACCGGTTTAAAGCCGCGCTTTGCCAAAACGATAGCTGCCTGCATACCGGCAGGACCGCCGCCGATCACAACAACACGTCTTCCATCGCCGTCTTTTTTCATTGTTTCATCATTGAAGTGCAATTCTCTTCCTAGTACCGGGTTGATTGTACACTCTAAAGGTCTTAAAGCATTTAAAACACGGAAGCATTCCATACAGCTTATACATTTACGAATTAACTCTTCTTTTCTTGCTTTAGCTTTATTGCCCCATTCCGGATCTGCTAAGTGTCCGCGGGCGATACCGATAAAGTCACATACGTCTTCTTCCAAAAGCTTTTCTGCAACGTCAGGATGCTTAATATTATTTACGGCAATAACCGGAATGGAAACATTGGCTTTGATCGTCTTGGCCAGGTGTTTTTTCCAGCCTTCCTGCAATCCCTGCGGTTCAATAATTGTATAACCGGATTCATACGTACCGCAGCTGACATTCAGACAAGTTACGCCGAGCTTTTCTAAGTAGACAGCCATTTGTACAGCTTCTTCCAGTTTGATTCCGTCTTCGATAAAATCATCGCCGTTCATACGAACGGAAATAGGATATTTCGGACCGCACAACATTTGAATTCCCTTGATAATTTCAGTCACAAAGCGCATGCGTCCCATAAAGTCTCCGCCGTACTTATCGGTACGTTTATTTGTGTGCGGGGACATAAACTGGTTAACCAGATAACCGTGTGCAGCATGGATTTCAACACCATCAATACCTGCAATCTGACAATATACAGCCCCTGTCACAAATTTTTTGACAAGTGCTTCTACTTCTTCTGTCGTTAATGCGCGAGGTTTATCACCGATGGTTTTACATGTGACATCACTTGCGGATACAGGAGCTAATCCGTTTAACAGGCGGGCAGGTGTTTGATTGCCCGGATGATGAAGCTGAACAAATATTTTTGAATCATACGCATGCACTGCTTCGGCAAGACGAACAAGGCTTGGAATATTCTCCTTTTTTGTGACGGAAAGCTGGCATGGTGTACCAATACCGGTTTCATCATCTACACGGGTGATTTCTGTGATAATTAAAGCACAGCCGCCTTTTGCACGTTCCTGGTAGTAGCGAATCATTTCATCAGATGCGATGCCTGTTTCACTGGCAAAGGAACAACCCATTGCCGGCATCACAATGCGGTTTTTGAGTTCGAGGTTGCCAATCATACCTCTTTGAAATAGTTTTCGAGTCATATTATCCTCCGTATTTATTTATCCTATATTCATTATCGCATAATAGTATTTTTATAACCATGGATGTACTTAATTTTATGAAACATTTTTTGCAGATAATTATATAGGAATACGAACATTAAAAAAGTATAATAATGGAAGGAAGAGAATAGAGATTATGATGAAAAAAATAATAACGTTAATATGCGCTTTATCTGCAGTTTTTATCCTGGCGGGCTGCGGACGTTTTACCGATCTTTTTGGTCCGGGTGAAACATGGACCGTATTGATGTATTTAAACGGTTCGGACTTGGAATCTAAATTTGGAGCAGCTACATATAATTTGAATGAAATATCCCAGGTCAAAACAAGAGAAAATGTGAATTTTATTATTGAAACAGGAGGAACATCTACCTGGCACAGTGACCAGCTGGGAGTTGATATTGCCGAAGATAAAATTCAAAGATATGTATATACCGATGATGGATTTCAACTCTTAAGTGAGAAAAAGAATGCCAATATGGCAAAGGCTGTGACTTTATCTAATTTTATTACCTGGGCAGCTGCCAATTATCCTGCTGATAAGTATATGTTGATTATGTGGGGTCATGGAGCGGCAACTCACGGTCTGCTTTCGGATGAAAATTACAGCTCCAATACAATGAGTTTATCTACATGGATCAAGGCATTAACGGAAGCTGAAGTTCATTTTGACCTTATCATGGCAGAAGCCAGCATGATGGCAAATTTAGAAACGGCATCTCGATTAGCACCGTTTGCCGATTATTATTTAGCTTCTGAAGAAGTGATGCCTTCTCAGGGAACGGCTTACCAAGATTGGGTTCAATACCTGTATAAAAATCCCAAAGCAGACGGGAAAGAATTGGGAACGTATATCATAGAAGGCATGCAGGAAAAATACAGAAATGATAATGATTTATTCAATCAGGAGCTCTTAACATATTCTTTGATTGATTTAACCAAAATAAATGAAGTTAAGCAGGCTTTCGATCAAATGTTTACGGAAATCGGAGGATATATAAACGATCGTAAAAAATACGGAGATATTATATCCGCAGTATCTTACAGCGA